>Ga0105044_10012525_pt1 | contig 11525 bp, 7 predicted proteins | sample MAT01_FD_78092 | JGI IMG/M metagenome (GOLD analysis project Ga0105044, IMG submission 78092) | Freshwater microbial communities from Lake Fryxell liftoff mats and glacier meltwater in Antarctica - MAT-01 | ecosystem: Environmental > Aquatic > Freshwater > Ice > Liftoff microbial mat | place...
ACCGCATCGCTGTCGGACACCGAAGGTTGCTGCTCCAGTAAACTGGCAATCCGGGTTTCCGCGGATGAATCACCGGCACCAGAACACCGATGATGCAGACTGCGAACGCGACGGCGTCCTGGCAATCCATCCACAACCCGTCCGCCACCGACCGTCTCAGACGACGACGAACGCAGAATGAATCGCTGCCCCCACGAGAGAACAAGAGACTCTTTCAGACGAAGATCGGCATAGGTTCTTTCGCCAGGCAGCAGGAGTGGTTCTGTCAAACGCAGGCGTACGGTCACGGCCGTGGTTCCGGTGTGCAGTGTCAGAACCTGTCGATGTCGCAACGGCCTTCGGGCGGTGCTGAGACATTCGATTTCCGCGAGCATACGTGTCGTCGGTGTGAAGACGCCGGGTGTCGCCAATTCGTCGCCTCGATGGATTTCCGAAACGGCAACGGCTGCAAGATTGATGGCCGCTCGGCGATGCGCGTCTGCCTGCGTGACACTTTGTCCGTGATGCTGCACCCCGCGAACTCGCAGACGACGTTGTGTTGGCAACAGTTCCAATTCGTCACCGGCTGACACACTGCCAGACAGTACGGATCCTGTCACAACGGTGCCGCGACCGGCAAGTGTAAACACACGATCGAGCTGCAACCGGAACACAGACACCGGACCGCGATCAGGAGTCGCTGCCGCCACCTGACAGAGCGTCTGTTTCAGTTCTTCGATGCCCGCGCCCGTCAGGCCCGACACCGGAACGATCGGAGCGGATTCCAGAAACGTACCGGCCACAAGTTCGTGCAGTTCTTCCGCCACCAGTTCCCGCATTTCCGCATCGATCAGATCGCAGCGGGTGATGACGATGACTCCATGCTGCACACCCAGTAACTGCAGAATATCCAGATGTTCGCGCGTCTGCGGCATCACGCTGTCGTCGCCAGCGACCACCAGAATTGCAATATCGATGTTTGCAGCACCGGCAACCATCTGACGAATGAAGCGTTCATGCCCCGGGACATCGACGATACCAAATCGAAAAGTTGCCGCATCGAAATGAGCAAATCCCAGATCGATCGAAATGCCACGTGCCTTTTCTTCCGGAAGTCGGTCGGTGTTGGTTCCCGTCAGCCGATACACGAGCGTCGTCTTACCGTGGTCAATGTGTCCGGCTGTGCCGATCAGCAGCGGTCGAAGCGAAATTTCTGTTCCGCTGGATGCAGTGTCTTTTGAGTCTGCGACCGAATGCGGCGGTGAAGTTTTCATTGATAATCTGTCTGAATGTGGCAGGTTGAGGGAGCAGCGCCTTCGATGGCTCCAGACTCATTTCAAGGCAGGAGCTTCCTTGAAAGTCCTCTTCCCATTGTCATGGAAGTCATCGACAATTCCAATGAAGAATTCTCACATAGTAGACCTCACTCTCCGCGTGAGGCAGGCCGCAAAACGCGGCCTTTGGCATTCGTCACTCAGAGAGTGACGGCTACTTTAATCACAAATCGGGTGCCATTGGGCGCTAGCCGCCGGTTTTGGAGGCGAATTACCAGCGGCTGGCGCCTTGCGGCTCACGGTTTTGGAGTATCAGGACAGATTCCTGGGCACCTCATCCAAGAAAAACTCAGCTTTTCCATTCAGGGGGCCGCATGTACGAATTTCCTCCGCCAGTCTGGCAAAATCAACAATACACCGTTGTCGGCATTACCTGCATTGTTGTCCTGGGGATCATCGCGCCTTTGGCAATTGCCCGAGTGAGCAAGCCAACGCGAAAATGGGTCGTACCCTGGGCTTTTGTAGCGACAATCGCGGCGTGGACTATAGGATTCTGGTTACCGGATGTGAAAACATTTGACCCCGTTCGCTACAAGATTCTGCTGCCACTCAGCGTGTTCGGAATATCAGTGGTCGTCATCGTTCGCATGTGGTGGACTTCAAAATCCGAACGGGGACTGGTCGAATCTACGATGCTGGTTGCATTTTTCTTGTTTATCCTTTACGCGGTGATTTCGCCGACCGGGGTGATTACTCCGAGATCGGCGTTCTGGCGAACACAATGTAGAAACAATCTGAAGCAGATCGGACTTGGCTTCCACAACTACAGCGACGTCTACAGCACGTTTCCCCCTGCACAACTGGGACGACCTGCGTCCTCATGGCGAATCGCGTTACTTCCGTACATTGACGAACGGACAGTTGCCGGTAACTACGATCTGACTCAGACATGGGACAGTACCGCCAACGAGCCGCTACAACGACAAGAAGTTCGTTCCTACTCATGTCCGAGTCGCCCGATTTCGTTCGACTCAGCCGGCCGGTTCTTCACTTCGTATGTTGTTCCCACTGGCGACGAAACAATCTTCAGTTCCCAACAAGGCACGCCATTCTCTGCTATCAAGGACGGAACTTCAAACACGTTGCTTGTTGTGGAAGCCTGTGGTACTGAGATCATCTGGACAAAACCTCAGGACGTGGAATCGAGTTCGTACGAACTCTCCGTCAACGGACCCGGATCATGCAACGGACAATCCGATAGTTTGATTTCATCGTGGCACAAGGGAGGTGCGCAGGTCTTACTTGCCGACGGCTCGGCACACTTCCTGAGTGATGCGATCGATCCGAAGATTCTCCGCAGCCTGCTGACGAAGGACGCTGGCGATGATGCGGGTGGGTGGTAAGTTGAATTGAATTATCAGTCTGCCTTCGACCGTTTCGGAAGCACATGCAGCAGCGTCAGCACGTCTGCACGCCAGGTGGGCAACACAAAACTGATCGCCGTCGCCTCCATGTTGGTCAAGGTCACCGCGATACTGGCGACCCTCATCGGCCACATCGACCAGTCCAACAGCATCGCAGTGGCTCCTCCCAGAACCAGCCATTGCGAATACTTTGCGCCGTAAGTGTGATAACTTGGAATGCGACCGTACTTCCACAGCCCGTACCCGGTTGTCATGGCATAGCTGACAAGCGGCACGATGAACCAGACGATTTCCGGCTGCAGTTGCTTCCACTTCAGCATCAAACTGCCGATCGCCAGACAGCCGTAGAGAGTCGCATCGGACGCACTGTCCAGCCGTGCACCGAATACCGACCGCTGATTGAGCCATCTGGCAAGCCTGCCGTCCACGGTGTCTGAGAGGCTCAAAACGACAAAACCGATCGTAAACACAGTCGCATTCCCGATGAACGCAAACCACAGGATTACGAGAGAGCCAAGAAATCGGGCAACACAAATGACATTTGGAATCGTTAAGTAGCGATCCTGACATGGATCTGGCTCATTCAGTTCGGGGGCTGGCCTTTTAGCATCCGCCGAACTGTCGAGGTGTTTATGTGTGCCGTGCATCTCAGTCGTCCGTCGGAAATTGTGTCAAAGTACCAAACATAAAAAATAATAATACGCAGGTGCAGTGAAAGTCAGGCTGTCCACCCGATCGATGATTCCGCCCATCCCGGGCAGGATTGAGCTACCATCTTTCACGCCCACATCACGTTTGATGGCGGACATGTTGATGTCTCCCAGAAATGCTGCGCTCACGATCAAGAGTCCCGATCCGAAGGACAGCAGCAAACCGCGTGATGTGAAAACTGAAGGAAATGACGTCAACCAGGGAGCAAGAAGTATAGACAGGAAGACCGAAGTAAAGACCCCTCCCAAAAATCCTTCCCATGTTTTGTTGGGGGAAATCGTGGGTGTAATCTTTCGGCGTCCGATCGCACGCCCCACAAGTGCCTGCGCAATGTCGTCCATTTCTGTAACAATCACGACAAACAGGAGCCAGCCAGATGCTCCGACGGCAGGCATGTGATCAGTCGCAACCGTGAACAACAACGCCGCATGTGACAGGCCGAAGACCAGCAGCATCACGCCCCAGTAGACACCAGCTGTCGTACGAATAAAGCCCTGCGTTTCTCCTCCCATCAATCGCACTGTACTCAGTAACAGCAGCATACCGACTGGCAGAATGAACTTCGCTTCATTATCAAGACCCATGGCGATCAGGAGGTACTGCAGAGGGATTGACAAATAGGCAACGATCACACCAGCTTTCCCGATGCGCTGTTTTCCGATGAGGTCCAGAAACTCTCTCAGCCCCAGAAAGCTGGCGACGGCAAGCAGTGCGGCGGCTCCGGGTCGCTGAAACACGGCGGCTAGTGCCATCAACACTGCGAGTGTCCACCAGACCTTGAGACTGCCGATTCTCTTCCTGGAGAGTTCCGGGTCGGCATTCCGAATCGCGACAATCCGCACGGCTGTGCCACCGCACAGCGCCGTGAATGTGCCAATCAGCAACCAGAACAGGTACGAGTTGATTTCCATTATGTTTCTTTCCCAGCGCGATCATCAGCTTCGCGGTGTGGCAACTGCTGTTCCATATTTCGCGGGCGTGACGACCGCTGGATCATTTTTTGGGCGAGCCACGGAAGAAAAACCGTGGCAATCAAAGCCGCGATCATTGGTCCGTCGAGTAACGCCAGCGGACCGCGCTGCACAAGGATCTCCAGACCTGGCAATCGCGTACCGGCAAAGACAAACACGATGTTACCAGGCAACAATCCAAGCTGAGTTGTCCACCAGAACGTCCGGAAAGGGACTTCCGTTCCAGCTCCGGCGGCATAATTCATGATGCTGAACGGAGCGTGGGCGAACCGTAGAGTCAACAAATACAGCGCCCCATCATCTTTCATTCGCCGCTGAATTGGCAGCAGGTACGGTCCGAAGCGAGCCTCCACTACTGATTGCAGATAGTGTCGGCAAAGGAGAAATGTGGTCAACGCTGATGCCACCAGCGCACTATTGACGATCACCACGCCGGAAATCAGCCCAAACAGCCACCCAAGCACAATTGACTTGCCTGCCGTTCCGGGTACGAGCGATACAAGAAGATAGACAAAAAAACCGATGACATGGGATTTGAACGGATTTGCCCTGATTGCAGCCCGCAGCCAACGTTCGTTTTGCACGAACCAATCCAGTGACGTGTAGCGTGACGCCAGGATTGCAATGATCGCCATCAAGAGTACGATCAGCATCGGCAAGCGGAGACGTCTGGCAGGAGTTTGCATATTCGTCATACCTGCAATTGAGCACAGTGTCAGGGTGACTTGAGACATCGGCAGAGAAACGTCTGTCGCAGCCTGTCAATTTATCTGACTGTACTGGAACCACGAATGAACACAAATAGACATGAATTGGGTGCTTATGCACTTGTTCACAAATGAATTGGTATTACCGCAGTAATCGCAATCACGGGACTGACGTCCCCCGCTCGCCTGGACCAGGCGAGCCGTGAGACGTCAGTCTCCGGTTCCGGCGTTCCCAAGCCACTGTGTTGCGTTCAAACTTATCCTTGGGTGCTTATCATTCGTGTCGATTCGTGGTTCAGACATCCACCCCATAGAATCCGATAGAGTCAGCAATTTTTGGATTGCCGATTTTGGCACGAAGTGTGCAACACGATTGTCGGCAACCGATCTCGGTGAAAAGAATCTACTATGCTGCGACCTCGACCTCTCATCCGAATCCTGCACCTTTCCGATCTCCATTTCGGACCACCTTATATTCCGGAAGTCGGCGCGGCCCTTGTTCAGATCGCGCCGAAAGTCAACGCGGATGCAATTGTTGTGAGCGGCGACTTCACCCAGCGGGCAAAACGAGACCAGTTTGAACAGGCCCAGGAGTTTCTGAGACAGTTGCCAAACGTCCCAAGGCTTTACGTCCCCGGAAATCATGATGTGCCACTTTACCGCTTGAAGGAACGATTCTTCGATCCACATGGACTTTACAAAGAATTCATTTCCACGGAACTGAATCCTGTTCTCGTCCTGGATCATGCAGTCATCGTCGGCCTTGACTCAACCGCTCCAAGGTCTGCCATCAGCAATGGCCAGATCTTTTCGTGGCAGTTGGAGACGACCGAAAGAATCTTCGCCGAAGCCCCTGTCGGCGCTGCCAGAATCGTCGTGGCTCACCATCACTTCGCCCCGGCCCCCGACACGCTCAATGACCGAAGCATGCCACAGGCCAAGCGCGCCGTCATTCGATTTGTGCAAGATAAGGTGGACATGATTCTGGGCGGTCATCTGCACCGGGCCTACATCGGCAATACACTCGATTTCTATCCCGGCGTGCAGCGCGAACGAGGAATTGTGATTGTCCAGTCCGGCACTTCAACCTCCCGTCGAGGTCGTGGACGCGAGCGCGAAAAAAACAGTTTTAACGTGATTGATATCGATGCCGACACAATGAAGATTACGCACTACATGTACTTCAGTACGGACGCAAGATTCATCCCCGAAAGCCAGCACATTTTTCCACGCGGTTTGCGCCAGCTTCCTGCCGAGGCCGATCCGGATTCCGAGTCCTCGTCGGGATCGATGGCCTGATCAGATATTGGCTGCGAGTCACTACCGCTTCCTGCGACGACAGACTGTCATCAACAGCCAGACGACAACACCGCAACAGAGAGTCGTCGCCGTGCGGGTGAGGTCTTGCCTGTCGCGGCGGAGCATCATTGCTATCAGAACAAAGGTGCTCAGCACGTAAAACAACGCTGCAGTCAATATAATCCACGAAGGTCGCCGCGCCGCACTCTTGTCATTGGGCGCACTGCTTCGGACCGGAATCAACAATGTGGCGACCGTAATGGCTGACGACAACGACAACGTCGATCCCAGAAATCCCAGCAGATCTTTAAGGTTACTCACCAGTACAAGGGATGCTGCCAGACTGGCCTGCAGCAGCACCGACCGACGAATGGAATTCGGCCCCGTGCGAAATACCGCGAAGAACACGCCGTCGTCCGCCATGCGCGAAATCACGCGGGGACCAACCATGATCATTCCGGCGACAGAAGTTAATGTTCCAAGTCCGATGGCCGTCCGTATTAATAATTCAAGCGATGCGCCGCCAATCGCTTCCGCCGCGATCGATGCCACCCTCGGGCTTCCCAGGATCTTCGTTGCCGGCGTCGCGGTTACAAAAACCAGATTGAGCAACAAGTACAGCACAGTCACCAGCACCGTTCCCAGAATGAGGGATCTCGGAATTGTGCGATCCGGATTGGATACTTCAGACGCTGCGTAAATGGCAGCGTTGAATCCTGCGTAGCTGAGTGAAATAAACATCACCGACGTAGACATTGTCAGCAACGTTGACCACGCAAACAGCGGTGGCAGAGTTTCGGACACTGGTTCCCAGTGCCATGGATGTGTTGAGATTTTGGAGGCGGCGATTATCAGAAAACTGATCAAGGCGAACAGCTTGATTCCCACAATGGCATTTTGCAGTGATGCAAACAATTTCACCAGAAACGCATGCCCGATTCCGAAGACTGCAATCACCGCGATCGCCGTGCTGCCAGCAGGCAACCATGACGCCCGGATCTCCGCGGGCACAATATACTCCTCGAACGTCAGGGCGACCAAAGCAATTGAGCCACTGAATCCCACCGTCAGCGAAATCCAGCCTGCCTGAAACCCGACAAACGGGTGTACCAGTTTCGAAAGATACAGGTACTCGCCGCCGGAATGTGGTAATCGACGAGCCAGCTCGCCATAGGCCACGGCACCAGATAATGCGACCAGCCCGCCAACGCACCAGGCAAGCAGGACACGACCGGGAGACTGCAGGTCAGCGAGGGCAAATCCGGACGTCGTGAAGATCCCCGAACCAATCATGCCGGCGATCACAACACAGGTCATCGTCGTGAGACCGAAGTGAGGCGTGTTGGGTGAGGATGTGTTCATAAGTTGTGAGTACAGTTCGCTATTGCGGCTTTTCAGCTTTCGGATTCACTTCAGCGATCGAACGCATTTCAGTCTGATACTGGTGAAGCAGGTCCAGACCGGCAGGGTAATGGTTGATTCGCAGCCAGGTTTCATAGGAAATCACTTTCCTGCCACCGGGCAACTCTTTGGTCCAGAGCAGGGCGTCACCCCGAATGCTGACAATGGATTTTCCATCCGTCGTTCGGGCACGCAGAGCGATTTCAACCTGATCCTTGACGAATGTCAGGAAGACGTAGTCGTCGGACTTGATCCCGGTGCCGTCCAACTGCCAGCCCAGCGACTTAAGTTTTTTTGTGTACCGCTCGCCAACTTCCGGTAACGGCATGTCGTCCATTGTGAATTCGATGCCCTGATCGGTCGCATCAAACTTAGCGGTTTTTGATTCGTTCAGGATCGGAAAATCTGCTGCTTCGATGCCCACAGGCTGTGTATCGGTCGCGTCCGGTACGATCGGCTTAGCCAGTTGCCATGATGAATTCTCCAGTTCATCGCCGACGCGGACGAGAGTTCTGCCTGCGGGCAGGCTTTGCAGACCAACCGTCAAATCCTGTTGACCGCGAACATAGGGCAGCCAGTTGTGGTCGTGCTCAATGATTCGACCATAGTCTCGAACCAGCCAGCCCTGCGCCGCCAGTTCTTTGTTATAGAATTCTCGAGTTTGCTCCAGAGTCATCGCTGTCGTGGCGACCAGAAAAGGTTCAGTAACGCCATCGAATTCGACAAAACCTGAATCCGGCGGAACTGGAATGGATCTGGTTGTCAGGCACCGCGAGTACTGAACGCTGTAACTTGCCGGGTCAGCGGGAAAACGACCTATCGATACCCGCAGAGTCATGCCGTTTTGCAGGAACTCCAGATCACGGCCATCTTCCTGTTGGTTGTGAGATGCATGGAGCCTTGCATAGGCAGTCCAGCCTGCTTCGTGCATTTTTCGAAGCAAAGTGGTTTCAAGCTGGATCAGATCGGCTTTCGTGCGATACATCACCGTGTCTTCGTTTTCGAAGACTGATTCGATCGGTGCTGCATCAAACTTTGGAGCCCAGCGCACATCATAGTTGCCAGCGAAGTTCACGTTGATCGAGGTCTTCGAATCAATGCCTTCGTAGAACGAGGCTGTTATCATGAAGCCGTCTTTTTGAAACCGGATGGGATTTGGTGTCGCGACTGCGGATGCAACCTCATCCCAGCCCGCTTTGCCCAGGTGATAGCGATAAAACAACTGAGCTTCGTCTGCCGTCACAGCAGCGTCGTAGCGAAGATTGAATTCATCGGTGCTGCTGCCATCGCGCTCGGCCTCTGGCAGCCGCAGAAATAGCCGCAAGTCCATCGTTTGCAGCATCTGGACCGGTGAAGCGGGATCATGTAACGTTGACTCGGGCATGGCGACGGCAGAGTGCAGCGGATGCATCTTTAACGCACCTCCGTCTTTCGTCGTCCCCCAGATTCGCACACGGCCATTCTCGGATGCAACGACCAGGAGATTCGTTTCCGGTAGCCAGTTCAATCCTGTGATCGGCCAGCCAGTGGCGTCGATGATCTGCACGAGTTGACCGCTGGCGATCTCCCAAATGCGAACAGAGGAACCATTCGCAGTCGCCAACGAATTTCCGGCCTCGGAGAACGCGATGAACTCTTCTGTCGCAAAGCTGCCATTGAGTCTGGATTCAGGTTTCTGCTCGGCAACGTTCCAGAATTGCAACGTATCTCCTTCTCCAAACAGGAATCGTGTACCGTCCGGTACTCGTGCGATCGTGAAATTGTATCGTCCGGGGGACAGCATCTTTTCCAGTTTGCCCGTGCGGACATTCCAAATGCTGGTTGTTTCGCCAGCCGCAACCAACGATTCCGAAGTCATATACTCGATCCGCTGCAAGCCATTGGTATCGACCTTGAAGCGATTCTTCTGTTGAAGCTGATCCATACTCCAGATCGTAATTTCATCGTCGTAGCTGATCGTGGCAATTTCCTGCGAATCAGGCGAAATCGCTGTCTGAACGATTCCCGTGGAGTACAAATTCTTTGAATTCAACTCCTTGCGGTCGGCGATATTCCAGACCCGAAGTGTTCCGTCACTGTCGCCAGCAGCGAACCACTTTCCATCAGGCGACACGGCAAGCGATTTGATCGTCTGATCGTCATTCAATTCCAGAAACACGTGTTCCGGCACGTCTGTCTCTATTGACCAAAGCGTAACGTTCGTGCCTGCTGTAATGAAGTGGCGACCGTCCAGCGTATCTGCCAGGTGGCTCACAAATCCTGACGCGCTCGATTCGCGACACGCCAGCAACTGCAGAGGTGCAAAATCCGGTCGTGCCCATCGAGCAAGTTGCTCCAACGTCGGTTCAACAGCTTGTTTGACAATTTTTGGCGATGAATCCTCTTCGCCACTGTTCGTGGCGGATGCCGTTTTCCCACCTTGCGGATCTAGCGCCGAATCGCTCACTTCTGAAACATCATCAGTCAGCGTTACAGCGGAACCACCAGGACTCTCTGTCCCGTGGCTCAAAGGCGCGCTGCGTGATTCGTCCAGGGCATGTGATGCATCATTGGTCCGGGTTGTATTCTCGACAGGTGTCTTCGACTCGCGACCTACACGCTGTTGAACGGTTGGTTCTGATGCATCGCCGCAACCGCAATTGACAAGGGCTGCCGCTGTCAGCCACAGCCAGAATATCGACTGCAAATGAATTGATCTGGAAAACTCCACCCGCCCGCGGGACCGAGTTTTTGATAAACGCATAATGGCTGCCTTGATGGCGACAAGTAAATGCAAGTGGAACGATAAACACGGTTTGACAAATTGCTGTCGGATTTGGCGATTAAAGTAGCTGTCACTCTCTGAGTGACGAATGCCAAAGGCGGCGTTTTGCGGCCTGCCTCACTCGGAGAGTGAGGTCTACTATGTAAAAAAGTGGATTTGTAGCGAATCCTGACGCATCAGGGAACCGGCGGCTTCTAAAACGCGGCTCGGCACGAACTGAGACGAGATCACCGCTCTCCAGGATGCTCAACGCGTGCGATCTGTCACATCCCGGGCGACGGCGAAGATGATGTGGTCCCTGGGGACTGATTTCGCTGTCCATTCAAAACATCGCCACGTTCCGTCAGAGACTCTGTAACGATTCTGAAACTGCACGACGGGGTGGCCGAGCTGCAATTGTGACATGACGTTCAGCGTTTGATCCCGGTCCTCCGGATGGACGAATTCCAAAAACGGACGCGAAAGCAGTTCTTTTTCCGAATACCCCAGCATGCGGGGAAAATTGGAATTTACACGGCGAAAATAGCCATCAAGGCCAGCGATGCAGAACAGATCAAGACTGAGTTCAAAGAACCGCTCAAGATCACATTCCGCTCGTCGCAACAAGGATTCCAGATAAAGCGTCAGTTCACTTGCGACAATCCCTGCATCTGTCGGCCGACAGTCCGGATCGGCCGAAAGGCATTTCATTGCCAGCCGCACAAGGACGTGATCAGCTCCGCTGTCACTAAGTTTCGAAAATGTATCGCTCAGGTCCGCCTGCGCGGCCTTGAAACATACGTCAATCCCGCGATAGGGCGCAAAGCCGGTCAGAATCTCGCACAGAATGCCGCCCAGTCCGAAGACATCAGACCGTACATCAGCACAATGTCCACGCGCCTGCTCGGGCGACATGTAGGCTGGCGTTCCCCAGAGCGCACCGACTGGTACATTCACAGTCAGGTCATGCGACGAAATGCCAGGCAACTTCTTCTCTGCGATCGATTTGGACAGAG
>Ga0105044_10012526_pt1 | contig 11524 bp, 6 predicted proteins | sample MAT01_FD_78092 | JGI IMG/M metagenome (GOLD analysis project Ga0105044, IMG submission 78092) | Freshwater microbial communities from Lake Fryxell liftoff mats and glacier meltwater in Antarctica - MAT-01 | ecosystem: Environmental > Aquatic > Freshwater > Ice > Liftoff microbial mat | place...
TCGCCCGGCACGTTTAAAAGTGGCGCGGCGTTGCGTTCGGTGACCGACTGGGCGCACTACAACCACTCCTACACCGCCAATATCCTGAATACGCCGGCGTTGGACAGCATCGCCTACGCCCGCAGTTCGCCCATTTACCACGCCAAGGGTCTGAAAGACCAGCTGCTCATTTTGCACGGCATGGTGGACACAAATGTGCAGTTTCAGGACGTAGTGCGCTTATCGCAACGCCTGATCGAACTGGGCAAAGACGGCTGGGAATTTGCCGTCTACCCGATGGAAGACCACGGCTTCGTGGAACCCAGCAGCTGGGCGGATGAATACAAGCGGATTTATAAGTTGTTTGAGGAGACATTGAAGTAGGGGCGACCCTCGCGGTGGCCCTGCATCACAGCGACCCTCGCGGTGGCTGTGATGCCAAGATGAATGGGGTGCCCTTCCGGTCGCCTTTGAACAGTGTGGCACTTGACAGGGAATTCGACAAACGCCGGTAAATTTTTCAAACACCTAAATGCCATAGCATGGGCAAATTTTTTAATTCCATTCAATCAGCACAACGGGCTTTTATCGAAAAGCAGCACCTGTTTTTTGTCAGCACGGCGCCGCTTCAGGCTGGCGGACACATCAACCTGTCGCCCAAAGGGCTTGATGCTTTCCGGGTTTTGTCTCCGAATCAAGTGGCGTATTTAGATTTGGTTGGCAGCGGCAACGAAACCTCCGCTCACACCCTCGAAAATGGGCGCATCACGTTTATGTTTTGCGCCTTTGAAGGGTCGCCGCTGATCCTGCGCCTTTACGGGAAGGGGCGCGCTATCTTGCCGGGGTCAGCAACCTGGGCGCAATACGCCCCACATTTTACCCTGCCGGTCAATACGCGCCAGATTTTTGTGGCGGATGTTGAATTGGTTCAGACCTCCTGCGGGTTCGGTGTGCCGCTGTACGACTATACCGGCGAACGCGCCATTTTGGCCGAATGGGCCGACAAAAAAGGGGAAGCCGGCCTGCACGATTACATCCTGGAAAAAAACGCAGAAAGTTTGGATGGATTGAAGACGGATTATGGCGTACAGGAAGGACGATAGAAAGCCACGTTCATACTTTTCTTAATTTTCCTGTGTAGCCATAATTTATTGGCTTGCGTGGGTCTCTTCGTTCTATGAATTTTTCCCAAACCGATTTTTCTTCTGATTCGGTTTGTCCGAAAATGCCAGAGAACCCGGTAAAAAGCATCAGGATAAGCGTGACTCCTTTTTTATTTTTGATCTCTTTTTTTCTGTTATCCCCAAAAAACCGCCACCCCAACGCAACAACCCTCATAAACCATACGAAACGAAAAACAAACATTATTATCCTACGCCGTTTTCCTCAACCCCGGCCCAACCGCCAGCGTCAGCTCATCCAATTTCTCAAAAGCATACCCTAAGCCAGAAAAATGCTCCAGCACCCGGGGCAGCGTGTACATCAAATTTTCCTGCGCTTTCAGGCTGTCGTGAAAAACGATGATGGAGCCGGGGACAGCGTGTTCGGTCACATTGGTCAGGCATTGCTCTGGCGTGATGGCTGCGTCAAAATCGCCGCTCAGAATATCCCACATCACAATTTGGTAATGGCGCTGTAAAAACTGCGCCTGACTCGGCTTTAGCCGGCCGTAGGGCGGGCGAAAAAGCGTGGAACCCGTTTGTCGGGCGCAATGCCGCACATTGTGAAAGTACGGGATATTGTCGCTGGCCCAGCCACTCAGGTGGTTGAAGGTGTGGCTGCCGAGCGCATGGCCTGCTGCTTTCACCTGCTCGAAGACCGGATAGTGCTTGCGGATGTTGTCGCCCACACAAAAAAAGGTGGCATGGGCGCGGTATTGTTCGAGCTGCGACAGCACCCAGGGCGTGACTTCCGGGATGGGACCGTCGTCGAAGGTCAGGAAGATGGTTTTTTCCTGCGTCGGCACGTTCCAGATGAAGTTTGGAAACAGGTTCCGGATGAAATTAGGCGTTTTAACAAGGTACATAACCGTTTGATTTATGTTCATGGAAAAAGATCATGGGCGTATTGTGTTTTGGGGATCGAACTACTCTTGCTCAAAATCATTAACTTTGCAGCCGCCCGTGCAAAAAATCCAAAAACGGCTGCCCGCAGGATGTTTCACACATGCCGGAAATACAAAAGGAGACTTTTAGTGCTGCGAAAGGGAGCTTGGTCGTGGTGAGTTGGTCTTGTTTTGTGCTTTTGGGGAGAACGTTTGCCTATGGCAATTTGCTGCTTTGGCATAAAAATTTGATAATCAATTGAAAAAAATCTAATGACTGATCGTTCCAATCCAACGGCTCCTGCAAAAAATATCCGGGTTCGTTTTGCGCCAAGCCCAACCGGAGTCCTGCACATCGGGGGCATTCGAACGGCGCTGTACAATTACCTGTTGGCTAAGCAGCAAGGGGGTACTTTTATCCTTCGGATTGAAGACACGGATCAGGGGCGCTACGTTCCGGGTGCCGAAGCTTACATTGCGGAAGCCCTGCAATGGTGCGGCCTGATTCCGGATGAAGGCCCCGGCTTTGGCGGGGAATATGGCCCTTACCGTCAATCGGAGCGCAAAGATATTTACCGGCGTTACGCGCTGGAAATGATCGAAAACGGTAAGGCGTATTACGCGTTCGACACGCCCGAGGCGCTCGATGCGCAACGCCAGGCCGATCCCAATTTTAAATACGGCGCAGCGGTGCGGATGTCGCTGAGCAACGGCCTGACTTTGAGTAAAACAGCGGTTGATCAGAAGATTGCAGCCGGGGAACCCTGGGTCATCCGCCTGAAAGTTGAAGAAAATGAAACCATTCATATCCAGGACCTCATTCGGGGCGAAGTGAATTTTCAAACCACCGAGCTGGATGACAAGGTATTGCTAAAATCGGACGGCATGCCGACCTACCACCTTGCCAACATCGTGGACGACCACCTGATGAAAATCACGCACGTCATCCGGGGCGAAGAATGGCTGCCGAGTACGGCACACCACGTTTTGTTGTACCGTGCGCTAAATTGGGAAGATACGATGCCTCAGTTTGCACACCTGCCCCTGATTATGAAGCCAGTTGGCACAGGCAAACTCAGCAAACGCGACGGCGCCAAGTTGGGGATTCCGGTGTTCCCGCTTTCCTGGAAAAGCGACAAACCCGAAGATACCGTAGTCGGCTTTCGCGAATATGGCTTCCTGCCCGGAGCCGTGGTCAATTTTTTGGCGTTGTTGGGATGGAGTCCGGGCACGGAGCAGGAAATATTTTCTATGCCGGAGCTAAGCAGCGCTTTTTCAATTGAGAAGATCAATAAATCAGGCGCGCGGTTCGACTTCGACAAAGCGAAGTGGTTCAACCAGCAATACATTATGGCAACCAGCGACGAAACTTTAGCGACAATGGTGCGTCCCATCGTGGAGGCGCATGGCCGTCATCCCGAAGCTGCTTTTCTGGAAGCTTTTTGCGGACTGATGAAAGAGCGCGTGACGGTATTGCCGGAATTTTGGGAAAACGGGTATTATTTTTTCGAAGCGGTGCGCAACCACGACTTGTCGGGCATTGCCAAAAAGTGGAAAAAAGAGCAGCGACCGGTTTTTGACCAATTACTGAAGGTGTTTTTGGGCATTCCGACCTTTGATGCGGAAAGCCTCAAAGCTGCAACCGATCAGTTCATGGCGCAAAACGAACTAAAACCGGGCGATGTACTGCCTGCACTGCGCATTGCGTTGGCTGGCACCATGAAAGGCCCGGCTGTTTTTGATATGATGGCGCTGCTGGGCAAAACCCCTGCCGTGGAACGCCTGCAACAAGCATTCGATCATTTTGACCAAGCGATCTGAATATGGCAAAAAAACGAAACGACGAAAAAAATGCGGACGAAGCTTCGTTGGGAAGTTTCGATATCCGGGTAAATGAATTCGGGGAAATCATTACAAATGTTGACCTCGAAAGCCTGAATGACTTCCTCAATAAAAAGGTGGAAGACAAAAAATTCAAGGATCGCCCTGATTATCAGGCAGCTTCGGAGGAGGAATAACACGTTTTGTAAAAGACAGGATCAAGCTTAGCACAACTCCCGGATGTCGCGTTGCAGCCGCTTTGTCAGTTTTTTGCAGTGGTTTTCGCGTCGAATCGGCAAATATTCAATATCTTTGCATCCGTTTTATAAGACCTAAAAAAACAGGTCATTACATCACAAAAACCGATCATCCCATGAACTTTAAGCAGCAGGCAGTTGATGTCAACTGCTCTTCCCGAATTTATACAGGAACCCTTCTTCCTACAGACATATCCAGATCGTTTGCTCCACGCAGACAGCACACATACCCGTAACAGGTTCTGATCTTACTACACGCTGTTCCGGTTTCCGGGGCAGCAGCATTGGCAATCATGTGTTTTTATTAACTGAAATTCATTCCTTTGTACCAAACATACTATTGGCATGATAAACTATCTACGCTGTCCGGTACGACCCTTCTGGCTTATCCTTGCAGTTTGTTTAATGAGCGTCGCTTCTGTCTATTCCAGGAATACGCCCCGGCCTGAAGCAGCTAAGCGCCAGGTTTCGTCTAACCCCTTAGCAGCCCCGGTATTTGTGGATTTGCCCCCCAACGACACCATCGTGGATTGTGCGGACAATGTGCCACTGCCGGTAGGTTTAATGGCCACCGACGACACAGATCCGGCGTTTCCCATGACCATTTTTCCGACGGATTCACCCGATCCAGGTACGATTGATCCCTGCGTAGGTGCCACCATTACCCGAACCTGGATGGCAATAGACATGGACAATGACACCGCGATCGTCACGCAGATCATTGTGGTGTTGCCGGATACCGAAGGCCCGCAGGTTTCAGTCCCGGAAATTCAGGCAACGATAGCCTGCCAGGTATTCAATTACGGGGTTTGGATCAATTCGGAGCGCTTGCGCGTAGCCACCAACAGCGGCGACAACTGTAGTGGCATAGACGACATCAACGATGATGCGCCGCCTTCTTTTAATGATCCCTGCGGTTCGCTGACTGTCACCTTTACCCTCTTAGACAATTGCGGGAATTCCACCCAGTGGCTGGCAATGGTTACGGTCATTGATACGCTCGCGCCAGTATTGACGGGCGCGCCGGCTAATGTCACGATTAGTTGCAGCGATCCGATCCCGGCTGTGCCGATAGTCACGGCGACCGATAATTGTACGCCCGGATTAGTGGTCAATTTTCAGGAATCCAGCTCTCAGGTGATGGACAGTACCTGCGCGCAATACGAATACAGCATCGTACGCACCTGGATCGTTTCAGATTCTTGCGGGAACAACAAAACCCATACCCAGGTCATTTCTGTAGATGATTTTACCGCGCCGACTTTTGTTGTGCCGTTAGACATTATTATAGGATGCGACGAGGATGCCCAGGATTTGAACATTACCGGGAATGCGGCCGATGTGCTGGACAATTGCGACCCCGATCCGGGAATTTTTTATACCGATGTGGTTGTGAACGGCAATTGCCCAGGGAATTCCGTCATCACCCGGACTTGGCGCGCCCGGGACATTTGTGGCAACGTAACCGGGAAAATTCAAACCATTACGGTGGTGGATGACGAATCGCCCGACTTTGTCGTGCCCGATGACCTCACGGTTAATTGTGAGGACGCCAACGACGATGACCTCACGGGTGTGCCGATAAATATTTCGGATAATTGCGACATCGCGCCGGTAATTTCGTTCTCCGATGTGGTCATTTCCGGAACCTGTGTCAACAGCTACGGCATTCGCAGAACCTGGAAAGCGACAGACCACTGCGGCAATTTTACGGAAAAAGACCAGATCATTACCATCGTGGACAACACGGCACCTGTTCTTGGCGAAACGGCGGATAACCTGACCCTCAATTGCACCGAAGGCATAGACGTGCAGGGGGCTTTCGACACCTGGGTCAGTAACCGTGGAGGTGCCGACGCTTCAGACAACTGCACGGAAGACCCTGATTTGGTCTGGTATGCATTTAACAGCAGCACAACCGATCCGGCATCTTTACCCATCAACAATTGCCCGGCACCCGGGGGCGTGATCCGCACCCGCACGGTTGATTTTATAGTGGAAGACGAATGCGGCAACCGCGACACCACAACGGCAACCTTTATGTTGTTAGACAACGAGGCACCGGTCATCAGCGCTTGTCCGCAAAACACCACTATTGCTACAGATGCGGGCGTTTGTGAGGCCACGTATACCCTGTTGCCGCCTGTGATTGAAGAAAATTGTGCGGATACCACCTTAGCCATTAGTTTGACTGGTTCGGCACCGATTACGACATCTGCCCTGCCCGGATTGGAAGGAGATACGCCGGTTAATCCAATCTTCATTAATCTGAATGTTCCCATCCCGGCGCCGGTCAATGCGCTTGGGTCAGGCACGCTGACCATAGCGCTGGTTTCTGTAGATGCGGAAGAAGCGACAGAGTTTTTTAATATTTATGGCGAAGGCGGCGCATTTTTGGGAACCACAGCGCATACACCTGCCCAATGTGGCAACTCCACGACCACAATCACCTTGAGTGCTTCCCAGATCAACAATTGGGCGCAGGACGGGCTCATCGTTATCAGCCTGCAACCCAACACGGCGGGGGGCTTGCTGGGGCGTTTCTACATCAACGCCATCTGCAACCCTGCGGGCGTCGTTAACGCAGAACTGGATTTTACCGCCAAAAATTTTGGCGCCCTGACTTTTGAATACAGCATCAACCATGGGGCACGAACCGCCGTAGTGCCCATAGGTCCGCGTGATATTTCGCTCGATCCGGGTGATCACCTCATTACTTACTATGCCACCGACTGCGGGGGTAATGTAGATAGTTGCGCCTACGTCGTTACCGTAAAAGATATGGAAGCGCCAGTGTCTCAGTGCCCTTCCGACATCGTCGTCAACCTTGCTATCGGTGCTTGCACGGCTTCTGTCACCCTGCCGCTCCCTGCCGGCGCCGCGGATAACTGTGGAGTATACAACCCCTTTGAGCAAACATTGCCGGCAGACACAACCTCGGCATGGCTGACCTTTAATTATGATCCGAATTTGAACGATTACATCGCAAATGATGAATTGTTTATTTTTACCGGGGTGGCAGCCAATGCTTTTGCTCCTGTAACCCTGAGACTCGACCTTCGAGGTGATTTTGTAGACAATAATGCTTTCCTGACGATTTATGGAGACGACAACTCCGTTGTTGGCCTTACCCAGCCTGGTATAAGCAACTGCACTACGCCTGCGCAGGTTTCCTTCAATATTCCGGCAGCTACTTTCAATACCTGGGCAGCAGACGGAACGGTGCAATTTCGGGTACAACCTTTTGATGTGCCGGTACCTCCGGGTCTCCCCGGCGACGGCGTCAATCCCTGTAACCCTGCCGTGGTAGATGCAAACGCGGAAGTGGACAGCGTGAGTTATGTTTTTGCAAGTTTGCACTACAACCGCCTGACACCAACCTATTTTGCGCAGGGTGCAACAACGATTCCGGCCACCGTGATGCAGTTGCCCGGCGTTTTGCCAACGCACGTATTCAATGTGGGCGAAACCGATGTTTTTTATGTAATCACAGACCTTGTCGGCAATACAGATACCTGCTCTTTTAAAGTGATGGTAGAAGACAATGAAGCGCCGGTCGTCACCTGCCAGCCGGCATTCCTCTTCATTAATCCTTCCGGCCTGGATGTCCAAACGTTGGATGTTTCGGATGTAGACCTGGGGAGTACGGATAACTGCACGATAGTAGATCGTTTCATTACGCCAAATACCTTTACTTGCGCCCAGATTGGCAGTGTGGTCAATATCACGCTGACGGTTGTGGATGCTTCCGGCAATTCCGGGACTTGCAACACCATTGCCGCCATTACCGCTCAAGGGCCCATGCCGACGGCAAACTCAGGGCTGTGCGGGGGCGATACGCTTTTCCTTATTGCAAACCCGCCGGTTGGAACGTATACCTATCGTTGGTTCAATCCTTCGGGAATGTTGGTTTCTACGCAACAAAACCCCATCATACTTGGGATCAGCGCTTCCGCTGAAGGCCCGTACCGGGTAGAAATCCGCGGGGTTACAGGCTGTACTGCCGAGGGCGTCGTAACCGTATCCATTGAAGACCTGCCGGTTACGCCCGGCATCCTCACTGCCACTTCGGTATGCAGCGTTGACGATATTGTACTGAATTCATCTATCTTTCCGACGGGCAGTAATGTGATTTTTAGTTGGTATCAGGGCTTGCCGCCAAACGGAACCCTGATTGGAACAACGAATCAACCAACCCTGACCATTCCAGGCTCCCATCCGATCGGCGCCAATAACTATTATCTGACGGTGGAAGCCAGCGGATGCCTGTCAGCGCCTTCCAATCCGGTTAATGTCGCCTCGGTGGCCAAACCCATTGCCAGTGTAAGTTTTACCGATACGTTGGTTTGCGCCGGAACCGTTGTTAACCTCGGTACACCGGTCGTTGGCACAGGAATCACTTACCAATGGACAGGCTCGAATGGATTTACTTCTACCCAGCAATTTCCACAAGTGCCGTTAAACGGCGTCTTATCTTCCCTCAATGCTGGCTATTATTACCTGAGAACCGTGCGCAGCGGGTGCTTTTCAGAGCCGGATTCAACCTTGGTTTCCATTAAGCCTAAACCGGCAACGCCATCTTTGGCCTCCAGCGGGGCTGTTTGTGGGGGCGGAACCATAACCTTGTCCACGACATTCCTTGGTGCCAGCGCCTACCGCTGGGTGCAAAATGGCAATCAATCTTTCTTTACGACAACGCCTGCCTACCTCATCCCGGCAGCAACTGCGGCCAATGCCGGAAGCTGGCGTTTGTTCGTCACCCAAAATGGTTGCGAATCAGACGCTTCCATGCCGGTAACCGTGACGGTCAATCCGGTGCCGGTTGCAGCCGCTTCTGCCAATCCGACTTCGGTTTGTGAAGGCAGCACTTTGCAACTTTTTTCATCCCCGAATATTGCAGGTGCCTCCTATATCTGGTCAGGGCCGAATAATTTTGCGGCTGTCGTTCAAAACCCGGTCATCAACAACATCAATGCTGCGGCTCAAGGGCCGTACATTGTGAATGTGACAACGCCGGCCGGATGCGCCGATACGGCAACCGTTTTTGTTCAAATATTGGGAAGCGTCAGCATCCTGGGCATCAGTTCCAATGCACCTGCTTGCCTGAATGGACCGACCACCATACAACTAACGCCAGCATTGTTGCCGGCAAACGGCAATTACAGTTATCAGTGGTCAGGGCCAAACAACTTCATCTCGGTGCAGCCGGTTGCGACAATTCCGAATGCTACTGCAGCGACCTATAGCGGCAACTACACCCTAAGGGTGACAACCGCGCAGGGCTGCCCCTCTGCCTTGTTTACCTATGTGCTGGATATTTCGGACGCACCGGTTACTCCGGCAGCGCCTCAACCTTTGATCCCCGGGCAGGTCTCTTATTGCGAAGGTTCGACCATCACGCTGGTCATGCCCGCTTATGCTGGTGGCAATGTGACGTATTTTTGGCGGGGGCCCGGCAATTCGCTGACGCCAACGACCACGCCGATGCTACAAATTACTTCAGCTACCCAAAACGACAGCGGCAACTATTCCGTTTTTGTTGTCGTGGACGGTTGCGGTTCCCAAGAATCCCTGCCGCTGGCGCTTATAGTTCAGCCGTTGCCAACCATTTCGGCGAGCAGCAACAGTCCGGTTTGCAGCGGCGAGGTGATAGCACTGTCTACGGATATTACGCCGGGTGCCACTTATGTTTGGCTGGGGCCGTCGTCATTTACCTCGGCCTTGCCGAATCCGATGATTCCGCTGGCAAATCCAACTATTCACTCCGGTACGTTCAGGGTTTTCAAAATCCTCAATGGCTGTTTCTCCGATACATTGTCCCTTCAGGTCGTTGTCAAACCGCGCCCCTCGGCACCGATGGCTCAAAATAACGGCCCAATCTGCATCAGCAGCGCCAATCCTGAACTGACGCTTTTTGTGACGCCAGGCTCTGCTACGGCGGGTGCTTTTTATACTTGGTCTTACTTGGGTCAGCCGCTTGGCGCTGAAACGGAGACCCTCAGTTTTGTCCTGAACGATTTTCAAAATTTTCCGGGCAACGGCACTTATCCTTTTACCGTGAGCGCCCGTTTAGAAGAATGTTCTTCAAGCAATTCCCCGCCAACGCTGGTCACCCTGAATACCATTCCGGCCAACCAGGCTTTTGCAGGGTTTGACAATATCGTTTGCAATGGCTCAATCGGATTGCTCAGCGCTTCGGCACCGCCCATCGGAACCGGGCATTGGACGCAAACTGGCGGAAGTCCAAGTGGAGTGGTCATTGTCAATCCGGATTCGCCTACAACCCCGGTGAACGGCATGACGCTTGCCGGCGGCCCTTACACTTTCCGGTGGTCGCTGTCCAACGGTGCCTGCCAGAATTATTCGTTCGATGAGGTCATCATCACCATTTCCCAAACGGAACCTGCCGATGCAGGTCTGGAAACGATGCATGTATGCGCCAATTCTGAACTAAACTTAGCGGCAATACCGCCTGCGAATGTGGGGAGTACCGGCATTTGGTCACAGCCGCCTGCGCAAGCCATCCTTGGGGTGGTCATTGTCTCGCCAACGGATCCGAATACCCTGATTTCAGGTTTGGCACCCAATAACCTCTACGTGTTTACGTGGACCGTGACGGGCAATTGCGGAACCGGGCAGGATCAGGTTTCCGTAACGGTATCAGACAATGCGCCTGATGCTGGGAATGAAGTCAACGCCTGTAATGATGAAGCAGTGGCAACCATCAGCGCATCCCTCCCTTCACTGGGCAGTACGGGTAGCTGGGTGGCTTTGCATCCTGCGAATATTTTAGATAACCCGCAAAGCCCGACGACGATGGTGCGCAACCTGCAATTTGGCGAAAACCCGTTTGTCTGGGTTATTGACAACAGTCTTTGCAATGCCAGCGATACTGTATTGGTATTCTACTACCCCAATCCGGTTGCTTTTGCCGATCAGGTCTCAACCCCATTTGCCGCTGCTGTCCAATTTAATGTTCTACTCAATGATCTGCTACCACCCAACGCCGATCTCACCATTCAATCCGCACCGGCACAGGGCACAGTTGAGCTTTTAGGCAATGGGGAGATGCGGTACACCCCGCGTCCGAATTTTGTCGGAACAGATGTGTTCACTTACTTAGTGCGGAGCACCGGTTGCGTAGATGCAACGGCTACGGTAACCATTGCGGTTGGGGAAGGGGCTGCCTGCAAAGCGCCCAATATCATCACCCCGAACAATGACGGCGTCAACGATACTTTTGTGGTGCCCTGCCTGTTGGATATGGACGCTTTTCCCAATAGCCAGGTTTCGATTTTTAACCGCTGGGGCGATGAGGTTTTCCAGTCGCCCACCCCGTACAGAAGTGATTGGAATGGAACGTTCAATGGCGAAGACTTACCGGCAGATACCTATTTTTTCCTCATTAATTTAGGAAACGGCA
>Ga0105044_10012527_pt1 | contig 11524 bp, 8 predicted proteins | sample MAT01_FD_78092 | JGI IMG/M metagenome (GOLD analysis project Ga0105044, IMG submission 78092) | Freshwater microbial communities from Lake Fryxell liftoff mats and glacier meltwater in Antarctica - MAT-01 | ecosystem: Environmental > Aquatic > Freshwater > Ice > Liftoff microbial mat | place...
TGCTGAGGAATTTGGCCTCTCTACGGCACAGGTTCTCACAGCTTTGCTCTATTATGCGGAAAATAAAGATCTGATCGACGCTCAGGAAGCCGAGGAGCAAAAGCTCTTGGATGAAGTAAGCCGTCTCTATGGCAAACATTAAATTTTACCTGGATGAGCACATTTCCCGATCTGTTGCCCGCGAACTTGAGAAACGAGGCGTTGAGGTGATTCGGGCTGTAGACGTTGGTATGGAAGGGAAGGACGATGATACAGAACATCTCCCCTATGCAATGGAACAACATGCTGTTCTTGTAACCCGTGATCGGCCTTTTGCGGGGCGAACGCAAAAGTACACCAATCACGCGGGTTTGATTTGCTGGACAGGTGCATTTAATGACATCGGCGGGATGGTGCGCCTTCTCTATTAATTCACACAAGACTACACAGCCGAGATGGTGGTTGGAGAGGTGTTCTGGATTCCGTAGCTAATCTAACCCTGCCCGAATAATCACCGCCAGCGCCGTATTCACCCCTGGAACCTTCGCCAAATCCTCAAGACTCGCCCGCTTAATCGCATCAATTGAATTGCCAAAATGCTTTAACAGGGCTTTGCGCTTCTTCGGGCCGATGCCGGGAATCTCCTCCAGCCGACTCGCCAGACTTGCCTTGCTGCGGCGCTTGCGATGGCTGGTGATGGCAAAGCGATGGGCCTCATCGCGCACCCGCTGCACCAGATACAGCGCCTGACTGCGCCGCGACAGCACAATCGAGCGGCTTTCGCCCGGCAGAAAAATCTCCTCGAACTGTTTGGCGAGGCCCACTACAGGCACGCGATCCAGCAGCCCGAAATCGGTCAGCACCTCCACCGCAATGCCCAACTGCCCCTTGCCGCCGTCGATAATCAGCAGATCGGGCAGCTTCTTCCACGTCTCATCGGCGTCTTTGCCATCGGGTGAGGCGGCTGTCGGATCAGCCTCCATCGCGGCTTTCCAGCGCCCAAAACGGCGGCTCAGGGCCTCGCGCATCGATTGGAAATCGTCCGGCCCCTCGTGGATGACGCTGCGAATATTGAAGCGCCGATACTCGGCTTTGGCGGGCGACCCCTGCACAAATACGACACGGCTGGCAGTGATGGCCGTCCCCTGTGTCGTGCTGATATCGAAGCATTCGATGCGGTTGGGGATGCGTGGCAGCTTCAATTCCTTTTGAAGCTCGGTCAGGGAGCCTTCATGCTTGGTGGTGTCGGCCTCAAATTGGGCACGCATCATGCGCATGGCCTCGCCCGCGTTGTCCTGCGCCAGTTTGATCAGATTGCGCTTGTCGCCGCGTTGTGGCACAGTGATTGAGACTTTGCTGCCATTGCGTTTTTCACGCAACCAGCGCTCAATGATGCGCGTTTGCTCAACCTCGGCAGGCAGCACCAGTTCGCTCGGAATTTCGCCGGCATCGCTGTAAAACTGCGTGATGAACTGCTCCAGAATCACGCTGTCGGTCTCTTCTTCGGCGTTATCGAGCATCCGCGAATCGCTGCCGATGAGCTTGCCGTTGCGAATGAACAGAATCTGCACCAGCGCTTCGCCATTTTCGCGGGCGATGGCGATCACATCCTGATTCTCCATATCGCTCGACACGGCTTTGTGGCGCGTCGTGATGAATTCAATCGCTTTCATCTGGTCGCGGATGGCAGCGGCCTGCTCAAATTGCAGATTTTCGGCGGCATTGAGCATGGTCTGATTCATGCGGGCCAGCACGCCCTCGGACTTGCCGCTAAGGATATCCATCAACTCCTGAATCATCTGACGGTACTCCTCCCGCGAGACTGCGCCAATGCAGGGGGCATTACACAATTTGAGATCGTGATACAGACAGGCGCGGGCATCCTTGCCCGTGATCTCGCGGTCACACGTCAGATAGGGGAAGGCTTTCCGCAGCACTTGCAGCGTATTTTGCACCGCCCACATCGCGGCATAGGGGCCAAAATAGCGTGCGCCATCCTGCTCAACACGGCGCGTCGTCTCAACTTTGGGGTAGTCGTCCTGCCAGGAGATGCGAATATACGGATAGCGCTTGTCGTCTTTGAGGCTGATGTTGTAGCGCGGCTTGTGCTTCTTGATCAGCGTCTCTTCGAGGATGAGCGCCTTGACATCGTTCTCGGTGACGATGAAATCAATCTCTGTGACCTGACCGCGCATCTGGATGGTTTTGGCGCGGCCATCAGCGTTGATGGTGAAATAGCTGCGGACGCGATTCCGCAGATATTTGGCCTTGCCTACATAGATAATCGTGTCTTTGGCGTCTTTCATGATATAGACGCCGGGCTTCATGGGCAGGTTATCGAGAATTGTTTTGACACGTTCAGGAATGATGTATGTCATAGGAATTGGCCGCTGGCAGACGATGATTTGTTCTATATTTTAGCGCATTTTTAAGGAGATAGAAACGGTTTTTAAACTATACATTTGAACCACAGAGGATATCTGTGTAGGGGGTATCTGTGTAGGGGCGCAGCGTGCTGTGCCCAAAACTAAGAAGCCGTTTGATAATGCCATTCGTTACAAAAAAATGTATTTTGGCGTAGGGACAGGGCCTGCCCTGTCCATTTTCACGCGATGAACGGACAGGGCAGGCCCTATCCCTACACGAATCATGCATAACATTTTGCATGATCAAACGGCTTCTAAATGATGCTCTCGATCAAGGGCGCAGCGTGCTGCGCCCTACGAATGGTGGGATGTATGGTTATCTATTTTTTGAGCGGGAACTGCTGGAAGAACGCCCAGATCACCTCGCTGGCCTTGAAATCAGGGCTGCTGATGCCCAATGCCAGATCATCGATCACGGCATCCGTGCCATGCCAGCGATGCCCACCCTCTTTGACCGCGTACAGCACAACTGGGCCATCAGCGGGACACGCCTTAAGCGTAAAGATCGTTGTTTCTGTCGGGTCTTTGGCCTCTGTCTTAGGCAGCGTTTCGGGAGTCTCAACATCGACAGAACAGCCGTTGTGATCGACCCAGAAGCCCAGCGTATTGTCCATCGTGGCGGTGGTATACACGGTGCGGCCATCCTTCAACTGAAGCGGCGTCCCCATCCAGGGAACAATCGCATCGGCGGTGCCGTGAACGAACATCAGCGGCACAGGATCATCGACATCGGCGCAGCCCTGTGTCAGGCCGTAGGGGGCCGTCGCTGCGACTGAGGCGAAGGCGGCAAATTCGCGGTGCATGGTGCAGGCCAGGCGCTGCGTCATGAAGCCGCCGTTGGAGAAGCCCGCCACATAGCGTTTGTCAGAGTCGAGAGCGAGCGTGCTGTTGAGCGAATGCAACAGGCGCGTCAAAAAGACTTCCTCATTCACTGTGTTATCCGCGCCATAGCCGGGCCAATCGCGCCCATAATTCCACTGATTTCTTAGCCCATCGGGATAGACGACGACAAAATTATCGCGCTGGGCAATTGTGTTCATCTGTGTGATCTGCGCCATGCCCGACCCCGTGCCGGAGCGCCCATGCAGCAGCACTATCAGCGGTACAGGCGCATCGCCCGTGTAGGTTGGGGGGATATACAGCGTGTAGGTGCGCTGTGGCCCTGTGATCTGCGGGACAACCGCCTGTTCGCGCCATGTCTGATCGCCGCGTATGAAGGCCGAAATGAGAGACGTGTAATCTGGCCCGCCCGGATTCACGAGATCGGATGCGCCGCGATACCATGCGCCGCCTGCATTCGGTACGGCATACAACCACAGCCCACCGCCGCGACAATCGCCGTATTCATAGAGCACAGTCTTTGAATTCACGCCCTGGGCAGCGGCACAGCCATAGCGATCCCGCCAGAAGCTGATGGTTTCATCCAATGTGGTGATCGACTCTGGCGCACTGCTGAAGAAATGCCCGCCAATCTCATAGACCGCATCGGCCATGCCATGCACAAACAGCATCGGCTTGACGACGCCCACCTCCGGGCAGTGTTTGGCCTGATAACTCCACATCTGGGCGCTGACGATCACAAAGCTGGCGAATGTGTCGGAAGCATCGCAGGCCATTCGCAGGGCTGCCGCGCCGCCGTTCGCCATCCCCACCAGATGCACCTGATCAGGATCGATGGGATAGGTGGCGGCCAATTCGGTGATGAGCGCTTTGAGGAAGCCCAGATCATCCACTTTGGGCACATCTTTGCTGTCGAGGCTGTGATAATCATCCCAGACAAAGCCGACGGAATCGGGATAGACGACGAAAAAATTATGGGCGTCGGCCTCAGCGTCAAATCCGCTGATCGCTTCCATCGCCTTGCCCGATGACGAGGCCGGATGCAGCACAATCACGAGCGGATGTTTGGCGCTGGCATCGAGATTGGCAGGCGCGTGCAGCGTGTAGGTACGAGTCTGCCCGTCATGCTCCAATGTGGAGAATGCGGGGGTGTCGTGGGCGGAAACACTGAGTGCAGCCAAAAGCATAAACACACAGAGAAGAAGCAGTTTTTTGTGCATCATCGATCTCATTTCTGAAGAGCAGCACTCTGGACTGTCTGACACTATCGCAGCGGTGGCCTTGAGGGTGAGCGAGTTAATCCTGTATTCTCCACAATCTACCGCGCTTGTATGTAAAAATCGTGAAGATGGCGCGTGGTATAATTTTTGTCAAAGCAGGGCGACCCATGGGTCGCCCCTACACACACATCATTTAATTCGATCAATGCAAATGGCTCATCATGTCGCATACGCCCGTCCTGCTCAATGAAGTGCTCGAACTGCTCCTGCCGCCCGGAAAGGTCGTGCATCGTGTGATTGATGGCACGCCGGGAGCGGGAGGACATGCGCGGGCCATGCTGGATGCGGGCGCGGAATCGCTGCTGGCGATTGAGATTGATCCGCAGGCGGTGGCGCTGGCCCAGGTCGCATTGGCTCCCTACGGCGAACGGGCCACCCTGATTCATGGTAGCTATATCGATATGGCCCGCCATGCGGAGGATCACGGCTGGACGAGTGTGGATGCCATTTTGCTCGATGTGGGGGTGTCCTCGATGCATTTTGACACGCCCGAACGCGGTTTCTCGTTCCGCTTTGATGCGCCGTTGGATATGCGCTTCAATCCGCAGGACAGCGCCCGCCCGACAGCTGCCGAGATCGTCAATTCCTGGGAGGCGAATGATCTGGCGCATATCTTCAAGGAATATGGCGAAGAAAAATTCTCTTGGCTGATGGCGCAGGCGATTCTCAAGAAGCGTCCGTTTGAGACGACGCGCCAACTGGCCGATGTGCTGGCGGCAGCCATGCCTCACCCCAAGCGCGGCAAACCTGCTGAGTCGATTCATCCAGCGACCCGCGTGTTTCAGGCGCTGCGAATCGCCGTGAATGACGAACTCAATACGTTGGAGCGCACGCTGCCGATTGCGATTGATCTTTTAGCACCGGGCGGGCGCTTGGCGGTCATCTCGTTCCACAGTCTGGAAGATCGCATTGTGAAGCAGACGTTTAAAGAGGCCAGCGACTCGCTGATTCCGCCGCCCGGCATGGCGTCATTGGGGCGCAAAGATGCCCGTGTCACCCTCATCACGCGCAAGCCCGTTGAGGCGACAGAGGCCGAAATCGCGCAGAATCCACGCAGCCGCAGCGCCAAATTAAGAGTGATTGAGAAGATTTAACCACCGCTCTCCCCGCTTCGCAATTTACCCCTCTCCCCGCTCTCCCCACTTCGTAGTGAGAGAGCCAAGTCCCCTCCTTGCGAAGCGGGGAGGGTTAGGGAGGGGTTGCTTGCGAAGCGGGGAGAGCGGTAGTGAGAGATTTCAAAATAGCCCCCCACGCCCAAACCTGCTACACTAGCTCCGAATGATCCACACACGTAAAACCCCCTATGAGCCAGATGCGCGTTCGTCACACCTTCATCAGTATGAATCTGCGGCCCCGCAATCAGGTGGTGGCGGTGGGGCTGCTTGGCTTGATGATTGTCCTGATCTTCGGCGGGGTGTATCTGTCGCAGATTGCCTCGTATGCCACGATCAATCGTCAAACGGGCGATCTCATCACCGAGCGCGATGAGCTTGAGCGTAAGAATGAGCTTTTGCGCGGCCAGATCGCTGAGATTGAAACCATCCCGCGCCTGCTGGATCGGGCTCAAACTCTGGGCTTTCGCACCGCTGATGCCGCCGATATTCGCCATCTGGTGGTACAGGGCTACAATCCCAACCGCTCACGCACTGTCGTTCCCCTCAATGCGAATGAGTTGACCAATCAGACCCCGGCCTATGATGAAACCTTCAGCGGGTGGGTGCAGCAGCAGATCGACAATCTCAGACGTCAGTTCGAGGGATTTGGAGGTACAAGCTCATGACCAGTGCGATTCGTCGGGAACGCAATCCGCAGCAGGACATGATTAACCGCCGCGTGCCATTCGTGGGCGGATTTCTGGTCTTCATCGCGTTTGCGCTGCTGGTCAAAATCTCCAGCTACCAATGGCTGCCGCCCAACGTTGAACGTGAATTTAAGCTGCGCGGCGCACAAAATGTCAGTTCGACCCGTCGTCTCCCGGCGGAACGCGGCATCATCTATGATCGCGGCGGCCAGCCTCTGGCCTTCAACACGATTCAATATGAGATCGGCGTCAGCCCGAACCTGATCACCGATTCGCGCAAGCAGACAGTGGCGACCCAGTTGGCCTTGATCCTGGGCATGGATGAGTTTGATCTGTACAAGAAGATCAGCAGTCCGGCCCCCTGGGAGCAGGTTGCTCGCCCCGTCGAAGCCGAAGTGGGCCAGCAAATCGCCGATGAAGAAATCTTTGGCATTACGATGGACTCGATCTCAAAGCGTTTCTATCCGCAGGGGCTGCTGGCTGGGCAGTTGATCGGCTTTGTGATTGAAGATGCCGACAACACACGCGGCGCGATGGGCGTGGAAGACAGCTATAACGCACAGTTGGCCGGGCGCGTCGTCAGCCAGGAGGTGATCAATGTGCCGTTCCAACTGCCCGATGATCAACAGATCAAGAGTCAGCGCGGGACGGATCTGGTGCTGACGATTGACCGCGATGTGCAGTTCTGGGTGGAATATGAACTCCAGAAGGCCGTAATCGACTCAAAATCGTCAGGCGGAACGATCATCGTTATGGATCCGCGCACCGGCGATATCCTGGCGATGGCGAGTACGCCGCTGTTTGACCCGAACAAATTTGGCGACTATAAGGCCAATGAACTCAAAAATCCGGCCATCTCCAACGTCTATGAACCCGGCTCAACCTTCAAAGTGCTGACAGTGGCCGGGGCGCTGCAATCCGGCGATATTGCGCCTGATTGGACGTACAACGATCAGGGCCTGCTCACCGTTGGCGGCATCCCGATCCAGAACTGGGATCGCAAGGCACACGGCGTCACGGATGTTTCAACCGCCCTCGTGCAATCGCTCAATGTGGGTATGGCCTCCATCTCAACGCAGATGGGGCCGGAGCATTTTTACAGCGCGATTGAATCGTTTGGCATCGGGCAGCGCACCGGGATTGATCTGCCGGGCGAAGAGGCGGGTATTCTGCGCGTGCCGGGCGATCCGGATTGGTCAGAGGCCAACCTTGCCACCAACAGCTTTGGGCAGGCGGTGTCGGTCACGCCGTTGCAAATGATCACCGCTGTGAGTGCGATTGCCAACGATGGCCTGATGATGCAGCCGCGCATTGTGCGCCAGATCGTGAATGGCGAGACGGTCACAAATGCCCAACCGATGGCGATTGGTCGTCCAATCAGCGCGGCGGTGGCAAAAGAAGTGACAAATATGATGCTGCGGGCTGTCGAGGAAGAAGGCGGCGGCACTATCCCCTCAGCGCAGGTTGATGGCTACACCATCGCAGGCAAAACGGGGACAGCGGAGATTCCGTCGCCCACTGGCTACGAGAGCGGCTCATCGATTGCTTCATTCATCGGCTTTTTCCCGGCGGATGATCCGCAGGTGATTATTCTCGTCAAGCTGGATCGCCCCGCTGAGTATTGGGGGAGTGTGGTGGCCGCACCCGTGTTCAAGACGCTGGCGGAACGGCTGGTGATCCTGTTGGGTATCCCGACGGATGATATTCGTCGCCAGTTGCAAGCCAACGGCGGGCGCGTGAACGAACGATGATCCCTCACCCGGTCTCTCCCACAAGAGGCGAGGGGCTTTGTAGGGATGAGGCCCGCCTTGTCCGAATATGTGGACATGGCCTGTCGTTAACCCCACACCCGACCTCTCCCACAAGGGGCGAGGGGCTTTGTAGGGGTGCAGCGTGCTGCGCCCTTGATCGAGATCATCGTTTTTGGGTGCAGCACGCTGCGCCTCTACTCATCCGCCATACTGATTTTTAGGAATATAAGGATGTTGTCGTAGGGACATGGCACGCCATGTCCACCCATTCGGACATTCGGACATTCGGACAAGGCGGGCCTTGTCCCTACATACCGCCCTAAATATCTCTATTTGGGGCGAGGATGGGAGTGGGGTGCAAAAAGCCCCTCTACCATGCAGTGGGAGAGGGGTTGGGGTGTAGGGCCAATGAGATTATTATGACATCAAGGCAAAGCGATCTATGGGAACACAATTACCTCTCGCGCTGACGGTGGGCGGCGTCACATTTCTGCTCGGCGTCATCTGGGGCGGGCCGTTCATCGAAATCCTGAAGCTGTTTCACATCGGCAAGCAGGTGCGGCGCGAACTGCAAGACTCACACGGCTACAAGATCGGTACGCCAACGATGGGCGGCATCATGATCGTGACGCCCGTCATCCTCATTACGCTGGCCCTGAATGTGGCGGCGATTGTGCAGACGGGGAAGGGCGCGAGTATTCTGCTGCCCCTGGGCGTGCTGGTGGGGTTTGGGATGCTCGGCCTGATTGATGATTGGGAAGGCATTCGCAACTCACGCGGGATTGTGGGCGAAGGACTGCCGGGGCGTGTGAAATTTGCGGTGCAGGTGTTTCTGGCGCTGGCGACGGCGCTGGTCATGACGTTCTATGATGGGGGCTTTGCCTTCGCCAGTGAGATGAAACTGCCGCTGCTATCGGGCGCGATCCCGCTGCCGCCGCTGGTGTTCATCGGCATTACGATGTTCATCATCGTCGGCATGTCTAACGCGGTCAATCTGACCGATGGTCTGGATGGGCTGGCGGGCATCATCACGGCGAGTGCGTTTGCGGGCTACGGCGTGATCGCCTTCTTGCAGGGCCAGATTTATCTCGTGCAATTGTGCTTCGTCATCGTTGGTGCGTGCTTCGCATTCCTGTGGTTTAACGCGCATCCGGCTCAACTCTTTATGGGCGATGTTGGGGCGCTGGCCCTGGGTGCGACGCTGGGGACGGTGGCCGTGATGACGGGCGAATGGCTGCTGCTGCCCATCATTGCCTTCATTCCGGTGATCGAGACATTGAGTGTTATTATTCAGGTGGGATCGGCCAAATTCAGCCGCCGCTACTGGGGTGTGGATATTCGCCCGTTCAGGCGCACGCCGATTCATCATCACTTTGAGATGGTGGGCTGGAGCGAAACTCAGGTGGTACAGCGCTTCTGGTTGGTGGGCCTGCTGAGTGCCATGATCGGGGTGGCGCTGGCGCTGCTTTAAGCGGCGCTCATGTCTCCATCCGCGATTGGCCTTATGATATCAATAATTTGAGTTTTGGATTGCTGTGCTGATAAACCCCTCACCCGACCTCTCCCATGCAGTTGGGATTGGGGTAAGGGCAAAATACATACTTAAAAATATCAGATTAAGGATTTAAGACAATGGCACATGAACTGCGCGGAAAACGAGTGTTAGTCCTGGGATTTGCGCGGCAGGGACAGGCGCTGGCCCGCTGGTTGCCCACACAGGGCGCTCAGGTGATCGTCAACGATCAGCAAACGGCCCAGCAGCTTCAACTCCATGAGGCCGAGTATCCGGGCGTGCGCTTTGTGCTGGGCGATCATCCCGCCGATCTCGCGGAAGAGGTGGATCTGGTGTGTGTATCGGGCGGTGTGCCGCTGGAACTGCCCGTCATTCGGGCGGCCCATGAGCGCGGCGTCCTCATCACCAACGATGCCCAGTTATTCATGGAGCGCTGCCCCGCGCCTGTGGTCGGCATCACGGGCAGCGCAGGCAAGACGACCACCAGCAGCCTCACGGCAGCGATGTTCAAAAATGCGGGCTTTAACACCTGGGTCGGCGGCAACACGGGCGATGTGCTGCTCGATTCGCTGGCGCAGATGACGCAGGCGGATGTCGTCGTGATGGAATTGTCGAGCTTCCAGCTTGATCTCATGACGACCAGCCCCACCGTCGCCGCAGTCCTGAATATCACGCCCAATCATATGGATCGTCATGGCAGTATGCAGGCGTATATCGACGCCAAATCGAACATTTTGCAGCATCAGCGGGCCACTGATTACGCGGTGCTGAGTGATGATGATGCCGTCAGCAAGTCGCTGGAAGTCGCGGCCAATGGCGAAATCGTCAACTTTAGCGCCCGCACCATGCTGGCGGATGGGGCATTCCTGGCCGGAGATCGCCTGCTGGTCTCCGGCAATGCCAGCTTCGACGGACGCCCCCACGTCATCTGTGAGCGCAAGGATATTCCGCTGCGCGGCGATCATAACATCCTCAATGTGCTGGCCGCCTGCGCGATGGCCGGGTGCTACGGTCTGGCAGCAGATCGGCCCGGCGTTGAAACCGAGATCATGACCGAGACGATCAAGTCATTTAAGGCGGTTCCTCATCGTCTGGAAGTGGTGCGCGAACACGAGGGTATCACCTACATCAATGACAGCATCGCTACCGCGCCGGAACGCCTGATCGCGGCACTGCGGGCCTTCAAAGAGCCGCTGGTGCTGCTCATCGGCGGAGCAGACAAAAATTTGCCCTGGGATGAGGCGATTTTTCTGGCGCTGCAAAAGGCGCGGCATATCGTCGTGTTTGGCAAGCCCGGTGAGAAGCAGGTGAGCGATAAAGCCATGAAGCTCCTCAATTTGCGCGGCGCAAAAGACGATGTTGTCACTCGCGTGCTCGATCTGCCTGCGGCTGTGGAGCGTGCTCATGAGGTCGCGCAGGCCGGCGATGTAGTGTTGCTGTCGCCCGGCGGCACGAGCTATGATGCCTACAAAGATTTTGCCGAACGCGGCGAACATTTCCGCCAGTTGGTGATGGATCTTTAAAAGCAGTCACCGCAAAGACGCTGTATTGTCGTGGTCACAGTATCTATTCAGCTATCCATACGACAATGGCCCTTGTAGGGGCGCGATGCATCGCGCCCACGCCAAATCCCCTACAAATCACTAGGGCACGATCCATCGTGCCCCTACAAACCCACGATTCTCATGGATAGGTGAATCATTACTGGTCACAATTTTCACGTCCTGCTTAAGGGTCACAACGGTTCACAGGGTTTTTGTAGGGGCGCGGTATACCGCACCCCATATACACCAACTTAAGGATTGTGAGCAATGTCAATAACCGTCCCATCCGCCCATCCGCCTCATGACATGGCAAAATCGCTTGCGCCAGGGACTGAAAGTCCCTGTCTCCCATGTTGCGGGGTTGAAAACCCCGCTGAAACACGCCCAAAA
>Ga0105044_10012531_pt1 | contig 11522 bp, 12 predicted proteins | sample MAT01_FD_78092 | JGI IMG/M metagenome (GOLD analysis project Ga0105044, IMG submission 78092) | Freshwater microbial communities from Lake Fryxell liftoff mats and glacier meltwater in Antarctica - MAT-01 | ecosystem: Environmental > Aquatic > Freshwater > Ice > Liftoff microbial mat | place...
AGCGGAGCCGGCGGACGCACCTCACGGTTCGTGCATCGGTGAGCGATCGAGCCGGCGCCGCGGATTCGACCGTCAAAGGAGGGCGGCGCTTCGGAGGCGGCGTTCGAAGTGGTGTTCCATCGAGCCGAGGGCGAGGCGTTCCACCTCGGCCACGATCTCGCCGGAAAGGACCTCGGCGAGCACCCGGCGCAGCTCCCCGCCGAGCATGAGGCGGAGCACGTCGACAGTCGCCTCCCGGACCCGGACCCCGCCGAGCTTCGAGCAGTCGGCGCACAGGAGACCACCCTCGCCGAGATCGAACGCGGGGAACGGCCCGGTCACGGTCGAGCAACGCACGCAGCCGTCGAGGTGCGGATGGAATCCCTCGAGGCTCAGCAACTTCCAGAAGAACGCGGGCGCGACCAGTGGCGACGGTTGGTCGGCGAGGGTCTTCAGCGCCCCGACGAGCATCCGGTACACGGCCGGGTTGCGTTCGCGGTCGGGGCTGATCTGGTCGACCGCTTCGAGCATCGAGACCGAATGGGTGAGGCAGCCGTAGTGCTCGCGGAGCGCGCGGTTCGCGTCGATCGTCTCGACCTGGGTGACGACGTCGAGCTCACGGCCCTGGTAGCACTGGAGCGCGACGTGGGTCGTGGGCTCGAGGCGGGCGCCGAAGCGGCTCCCCGGCCGGCGCACACCCTTGGCGACGGCGCGGATCTTGCCGTTGCCCTGGGTGAAGATCGTGACGATCCGGTCGGTCTCCCCGAGCTTCACGGTGCGCAGCACCACACCCTGATCCCGGTAGAGGCTCACCCGGTGAGTCTAGTTACACGCGTGTGGTTATTCGCCTTGATGGTTCGCTCCGCTGCACTCACTCTTCCGCGATCTCGCCGAAGCGGCGTTCGCGCTGTTGGAACTCGCAGATCGCGGCGAACAGGTTCTCCCGGCGGAAGTCGGGCCACAGCACGTCGGTGAAGACGAACTCCGAGTAGGCGGCCTCCCAGAGGAGGTAGTTCGAGATCCGGAACTCCCCCGACGTGCGCACCACCAGATCGGGGTCGGGCATGTCGGGCGCGTAGAGATGGCGGGCGATCGTGCGCTCGTCGATCTTGTCGGGCTTGAGCTTCCCCGCCGCGACCTCGGCTGCGATCGCACGCACGCCGTCGACGAGCTCGGCCCGTCCGCCGTAGTTGAACGCGAACGTGAGCGTCATCCGCCGGTTGTGGGCGGTGAGTGCCTCGGTGTCTTCGATGTGACGCAGGACCCGGCGCGGCACCCGCCCCGACCGCCGACCGATGAACCGCACCCGCACGCCTCGCTCGTTGAGGTCGTCGCGGCGACGCAGGAGCAGGCTCTCGTTGAACCGCATGAGGAACCGGACCTCGTCGATCGGGCGCCGCCAGTTCTCGGTGGAGAACGCGTACACCGTCATCCAGGCCAAGCCGACCTCGAGGCCGCCCTCGACCGCGTCGAACAGCGCTTCCTCCCCCGCCGCGTGGCCTTCGGTGCGCTTCAACCCTCGTCGCTTTGCCCACCGTCCGTTGCCGTCCATGACGATGGCGACGTGTTTGGGCATGTGCGACAGATCGATCCCCGAGACCACGCCGGATCACGCTAGCCAGTTGCTCGTCGAAGAGACGCGTCAGCCGACGGTGAGGGTGCCGACCATGCCGGCGGCGCGGTGGCCGGGCAGGCTGCAGTAGAAGGTGTACTTCCCCTTCTTCAGATCCACCTTGCCGGAGTCGGTGTCGCCGGAGCCGGGAGTCACGAGCCTGAAGCCGGGAACGCCTTCGATCACGAAGTCGTGGCCGCCCGCAGTGCTCTTCAGGGTGATGTCGATGATGCCGGGCGGTGCACTCGCCTTGTCGGGCGCGTACGCGAAGTTCTTGCCCGAGAACGTGAGGTCGGCGACCGCAGGGCCCGTGGGCTCCTTGTAGGCGGAATCGCTGCCGCCCCCGCCGCACCCGACGGCCATGAGACCGAGCGCCAATGCGACGAACAGGACGGCGCGAGAACGGCGAGAGCACATCTACCGGCCCGACGGTGTGGCCGAGGCACCGGGACTCCCGGCGTTGCCGCCGACCGGCCTCGAGGTGGGTGTGGTCGGCGGAGCTCCGGGAAGGGTTGCGCCCGGGGTCTCCGGTGCGGAACCACCCGCGTTCGGGTCCTGCAGTTGGCCGGCCGGAACTGTCGTAGTGGTGGTGTCGCCGGTCGTGCCGTCGGCCGGCGGCGGGGCGTCGCCGACGCGCACCACTGCTTCCATCCCTGCCTCGCGGTGACCCGCGATCGAGCAGTAGATGTCGTACTCCTTGCCCGCCTCGAGCTCGACCTTGCCCTTGAACGGCCCGGCCGGGACGGCGAGCAGGAAGTAGCTGAGCGACGGGTCGCTGAAGAGGAGCGTGTGGGTCCCGCCCTTGTCGACGTATTCGATCTCGTTGATCCCGGCGACGGTGTCGAACGTGTCGGCCTGGAACTTGAGCGACGGAAGGGCGTCGACCTCGAAGCTCGCCACCGCGGGACCCGTTGGCGCCGCCGACTCCACGCCTTTCTCGTGCGCCTCGCCGGCACCGAACGTGATGAGACCGGCCGAGAAGATCAGGATCAGGACGAGCGACATGAGGAGCACGAGCTGGGAGGTACGGACGTGGCGCGCCGCGGACAGCAGGGCCGCGCCGATGAGGATGCCGACGGTGAGCACCGTGGCGATGATGACGGCAGGTCCCTGCTCTTCCCCGCCGGCCAGGAAGAGGCGCGAGATGTTCAGCGCGACCAGCACGACCACGAAGATCGAGGCGAGCGGGAGCACGATCGGCAGCAGCAGCCGAGTCCGGAAGTTCTCTTCGGATGCCGGGGAGACCTCGACCGCCGGGACGGGTGCTTCCCCGGATGGCGCAACGAGCACGGTACCCGGCGTGTCTCCCGCGCCCTCACCGGTGGTTCCGGGGGTGTCCTGCTGCTCGTCGTCGGTGCTCACCGGACCTGCTGACTCCTCGGGGACGGGGCGTTGAGCTGTTGTTCGAGATCCTGCCATCCCGGCGGGTCGAGCGACCGATCGGCGCGCTCCTCCTCGGACGCCCACCGGAAGAACACGACCGCGATGATCCCCCAGATCAGCAGCCCGGCCCCGAGCTTCATGATGAGCCCGGCGATCTGTTGATCTTGCAGGGTCGTCGCACCATAGAGGTGCGGGAGACCCTCGTAGACCCTGTAGAGCGGCGTCTGGCCGAACGTCAGGAACGACGCCGGGATCGTGGGCACCACCGACTGGAGGAAGAGGTAGACCATCTGCGCGACCGGAACGAGGCGCGGGATCTCCGGTAGCGGACTGAGGATCGGAAGCCAGACGATCAGCGAGCTGACCACGATGATCACATGCGCGACGAAGTGGGCGAGCCCGTTCCCCAGGGTCAGGTCGACCATCGCCGGCCAGTGGAAGAGCACGAGGACGAGGTTGTAGAGGATCACCGCGGGCAGGAACCGGGCCATCCAACGGACGGCGTGGAACAGCCACGGGGGCGAGAGGATCCACCGCAGCAGCCAGGCGGGGGTGCCGAGGAGCAGCAGCGGCGCCACGACCAGGGTGAAGATCAGGTGCTGCACCATGTGCGCGCTGTAGAGCGACTGCTCGGCGACGTCGTGGATCGGCCAGTCGGACGCGAGCCACATCGCGAACACTCCGAGCGACCAGCACGTGACCTGGAAGCGCGAGACCACGGGTTGGCCGGCCGGGCTGAGCCGCGGGCCCAGCCGCACCACCGCCGTCGCGTAGCCGACTGCGAACAGGCCGATCACGATCCACACGTCGGGATGGGGTTCCCATGCCGGGAACGGAACCGCCCCCAGCCCGCCGGTGATCATGAGGTCGCGGTCACGATCCGCCGTCCCACACGCCGAGCGTGGTGAGGACGATCAAGTAGAGGAAGATCGCGCCGACCGCGGCCATGATGAAGAACCTTCGGAACACGGGCTTGTCGGTCTTCAGGTGCATGTAGTAGCTCGCCACGAGCACCAACTTCACCAGGCCCATCCCGAGGAGCAGGACGATGATGAGGCCGTTCGGGATGTCGCCCTCGAGGTAGCTCACGCCGACCTCGAGCGCGGTGATCACCACGAGGATCATCGCGATGACCACGTACTGGAACGGGCTCGGGTGGTGGCTCAGCTCCCCCGGGAGCAGCGGGACCTCCTCGGGCGGGATCTCCTGGAGCCCGTACTTCTTCTCGCGCTCGCGCTCCTCGGCTGTCCCGACCAGCATGTTGTGGTCGGGATCCTGGACGGGCTCCGTGGTGGTCGTCGTGTCGGCGTCGCTCATGCTCTGGTCGACCTCTACATCGGGATCAGGTAGACGACGGTGAAGATCACGATCCACACGACGTCGACGAAGTGCCAATACAACCCTGAGATCTCGATGGTCTCGGAGTCCTTCTGCTGCAACCGGCCCTGGGTCGTGAGTCCCCACAGCGACAGCAACCACACGATGCCCACCGTCACGTGGAGGCCGTGCAGGCCGGTGAGGAGGTAGAAGCTCGAGCCGAACAGGTTCGTGTCGACGGTGACGCCCTTGCGGGTGAACTCGGTGAACTCGTAGACCTGCCCACCGATGAACACCATGCCGAACAGTGCGGTGGCGACCAGCCAGATCTTGGTGCGGCGGTAGTCGGCCCGTTGGATCGCGGCGAGCGCCAGCACCATCGTCAGGCTGCTCATCAACAGGATGAACGATGTCGCCGACGTGAACGGGATGTTGTAGACGTCGGCCGGTTCGATGCCTTTCGACCGGCCCCGGTAGAGCAGATAGGTGGCGATCAGCGCGCCGAAGAGGAGGCACTCCGACGAGAGGAAGATCCACATCGCCAGCTTGGTGTTCGTGACGCCGGTGCTCGTCTCGTGCTCACCGTGCCCCGCGTGCACCGGAGTAGACGCGTGGGCACCACCTGCGGGAGGCGCGATCGCCGCCTGCTCCATCAGTTCTCCCCGCTCACTCACTGGAGGGCTCGAGCGCCCACGCGTACATGCCGACGATCAGGATCAACACGCCGAGCGCGCCGAGGTACCAGTTCTGGAACACCACGCCGTAGCCGACGACCGGCAGGCCGGCGCACATGAGGATCGGGAAGTACGAAGGCGACGGCATGTGGATACCGTGACCTCCCGCTCCGTGGCCACCTCCGGAGGGAACGACAGCCCCGCCGTCGCCCCCACCGTCGCGGGCGTCGGGCTCGAGCGTGGCCACAGCACCGGCCGACGGTGCGTCGGCGCCACCGCTCGGCAACCGGACCAGGCGACCGCTCTCGTCCTCGGTGTACTTGCGGTGCCACAACTCGTCTCGCGCCTCGACCTGGGGGACCTCCTCGAAGTTGTACTCCGGGGGCGGGTACGACGACACGCTCCACTCGAGCGATCGGGCGTCCCACGGGTCGTGCGGCGCGACCGCACCGTGGCGACGGCTCACGAGGATGTTCACGAGCAGCAGCAGCACCGCCACCGCGATGACGAAGGACCCGACGGTGGCGGCCAAGTTCAGCGCGTCGAACCCCATGCCCTCGGCGTACCGGTAGGTGCGGCGGGCTTGGCCCTCGAGCCCCAGGATGTGCATCGGGAAGAACGTGAGGTTGAACCCGATCAGTGTGAGCCAGAACGTGACCTTGCCGAGCTTCTCGTTCATGAAGCGGCCGTAGAGCAACGGGAACCAGTAGAAGATCCCGCCGAAGATCCCGAACACGAGCCCGCCGAAGAGCACGTAGTGGAAGTGCGCCACCACGAAGTAGGTGTCGGTCTGCTGCGTGTCGGCCGGGACGACCGAGTGGAGCACGCCCGAGAGACCACCGATCGTGAACATGGCGATGAACCCGAGCGAGAACAGCATGGGGGTGTTGAGCCGGATCGATCCGCCCCACACCGTGCCCAACCAGTTGAAGATCTTCACGCCGGTCGGGATCGCGATGAGCATGGTGGAGAGGCTGAAGGCCGACACCGCGACCGGTCCGAGACCGGTGACGAACATGTGGTGGGCCCACACGCCCCAACCGAGGAAGCCGATCGCGATCCCGGAGAACACGACCACCGAGTAGCCGAACAGCGGCTTGCGCGACATCACCGGGAGGATCTCCGACACGATCCCCATGCCCGGCAGGATCAGGATGTACACCTCGGGATGGCCGAACAACCAGAACAGATGCTGGTACAGCAGCGGATCACCGCCCGCAGCCGCGTTGAAGAAGTTCGACATCAGGTTGCGGTCCCACCACACCATGGTGAGCGCCACCGTGACGATCGGCATCGCGAACACGGTGAGGAACGCGACGACGAGCATCATCCAGCAGAACACCGGCATGCGCATGAGCGTCATGCCCGGCGCACGCATGTTGAGGATCGTCACGATGAAGTTCACGGCCGACGTCGTGGAGCCGATGCCGAGCATGATGAGGCCGACGGTCCAGAAGTCGGGACCGCGCCCGGGCAGCGCGCCCAACGAGATCGGGCTGCTGGTGAGCGGGGTGTACCCGAACCAGCCGCCGTTCGGGGCGCCGCCGAGTACGAAGCTCGAGTAGAGGAAGATCCCGCCGAAGAGCACGACCCAGTAGCCGAACGCGTTGAGCCTCGGGAACGCGACGTCGCGCGCACCGATCTGGAGCGGGATGAGGTAGTTGCCGAACCCGACGGCGAGCGGCATCCCCATCAGGAACACCATCGTCGTGCCGTGCATCGTGAACATGGTGTTGTACTGGCTCGCCGTCAGCACGGTGCCGTTCGGGCCTGCGAGCTGGAGACGGATCAGCAGCGCCTCGATGCCGCCGAGCACGAGGAAGACCAGCGCGGTGGTGGCGTACATGATGGCGATCTTCTTGTGGTCGACGGTGGTGAACCAGCTCCGGAAGCCGGTGGTGGCCTGGGGGCGCCGGAAGATCGAGCGCTTGACCTTGGGGACCGTCAGTGTGGTCGTCATGGGCCTACTTCTCCGCCAGCAGGTAGTCGGCGATCGTCTCGGCCTGCGCACGGGTCATCACCGGGTAGTCGCCCTTCGGGGTGTCCTTGGTGTACGACGGCATCCCGACGCATGTGGCCGGTGGTGGCAATCGACAGTCCTTCGCCTGCATCGGGACCATCCCCGGTGCGTTCAAGATCCAGTCGACCAGGTTCTTGCGGTTCAACTCGAACACGCCGCCAGCGAAGGTCGAGCGCGACGCGAGGTGGGTGAGGTTCGGTGCGGAGGCCGCCTTCGACGAGTCGTTGAAGAGGTGGCAGTTCGTGCAGGCGAAGGTGGCTCCGGTCAGTTCTTCGACCTCGCCGGTCCACGGTTGCGCCGGTCCCTGCTGTTGGCCGGCCATCCACGCGTTGAAGTCTTCCTTGGTCTGCACGATCACGCGCATCTTCATGTTGGCGTGCGAGAGGCCGCAGTACTCGGTGCAGACCCCGAGGAACGTGCCCGGCTTGTCGGCGTAGAAGGTGATGTGCTGCTTGCGGCCAGGGATGACATCCTGCTTGCCGCCCAGCTCCGGGATCCAGAACGAGTGGATCACGTTGTCGGACTTCAGGTCGATCTTGAGCGGCACGCCGGCGATCATGTGGATCTCGTTGGCGGTGACGATGCTCTGGTCGATGTTCGTCCCCGAGACCTTGTCCTGCTTCTTGTATTCCGCCTCCCACCACCACTGCTTGCCGGCCACCGTGGCCTCGAGCACCTCACCCTTGGGCTCCTCGGCGATCTTGAAGATGGTGGCGATCGTGGGAACGGCCACGACGGCGAGGATGAGCGCGGGGACGATCGTCCAGCCGATCTCGAGCGGGGTGGACCCGTGGATCTGCTTCGGGTTGTCGTCCTTGCCCTCACGGTGGCGGAACTTGATCGCGAACACCACGGTGGCCGCGACCACGAGGACCCCGATGACCGACGCCACGATCAGGACCGGGATGAAGAGGTCGTCGATGAGCTGCGCGTTGCGGCCCGCCGGCTTGAGGGAGTTCTGCCCGTTGTCGTTGCTGCTGCACCCGGCTACGGCGAGCGCGGACGTGAGCGCCAGCCCGAGGATGAGTGGCGACTTCGCGCCGCGACGAGCCGTTCGGATCAGGTTCATCTCGTCATACCCAGGTGCGTCCCGAGGCGCATCCGCATGCACGTCCTGTTGGGGTCATGGCGTTCGGTTTCCGGCCCTTGGCGAGGCGACTCTATCGCCGCGCCGTCGCGAATCCGCAACTTGTGACTCACGCCTGTTCACAGGCCGAGGCGGTCGAGCGAACTCGCCTTGCGCTGCCAGTCCTTGTCGACCCTGACCTTCGTCTCGAGGTAGACCCGGATCCCGAGGAGGGCTTCGAGCTCCTTGCGGGCCCTGGTCCCCGCATCCCGCAGCACCGCTCCGCCCTTGCCGATCACGATCCCCTTCTGGGAATCGCGTTCCACCCGGATGACGACCTTCACCCGGAGCACGTCGGGATCCTCGTCGGCCGCGGCCTCGAGCAGCTCGCCGGTGACGCCGATCGAGTGCGGGAGCTCGTCGCGGGCGACGGCCAGGAGCTTCTCCCGCACCAGCTCGGCCGCCAGAGTGGTCTCGGGCTGGTCGCTCACCATCCCGGCCGGGTAGTACTCCGGCCCCTCGGGCATGCGAGCTTCGAGCTCGGAGACCAACGCCTCGACGCCGTCGCCGGTACGGGCCGACAACGGCACGTACGCCGAGAAGTCGCCGAGGCGGGCCGCGGCATCGGCGAGTCGTCGCGCGGTGTCGGCCTTGGTCGCGGCGTCGATCTTGTTCACCACCAGCACCGAGGCGGTCCCCGACTCCGCCACGAGCCGGGCCACGAACTCGTCGCCGGGTCCGATGCCTTCGTTCGCGGCCACGACCTGACACACCACGTCGACCTCGGCGAGGGTCGCCAGTGCCCGTTGGTTGGTCCGCTCCCCCAGCAGTGTGCGGGGCCGGTGGATCCCCGGCGTGTCGAGGAACACGAGCTGGCTCGACCGCGTGGTGTGGACGCCGCGTACCTGCGTCCGGGTCGTCTGCGGCCGATCCGACACGATCGACACCTTCTGGCCGACGATCTGGTTCATCAGCGTCGACTTCCCGACGTTCGGACGCCCCACCAACGTCACGAAGCCGGATCGAAACTCGCTCACCCGTTCACGGCCCGCCCGGGCGTGTCCGACGACTCCGCTGCGCGCACTGGCTCCGACGGTGCCTCGTCTTCGACCCGGACGATCAGCACCGAGGCGATGCGGTGGCCCTCGACGCGTTCGCTCCGGAACTCCAGACCCTTGAAGCGGACTGCCTCCCCTTCGTCGGGCACCTTGCCGAGCAGGTTGAACACCAGGCCGCCTACCGTGTCCCACTCGTCGTCGGGGAGCTCGACGTCGAGCGCCTCGTTGACCTCGTCGATGTTCGTCTTGCCCCGCACCCGGAGTGAGCCGTCGCCCAGGTACTCGAGCGCAGGGGTCTCGATGTCGTACTCGTCGACGATCTCGCCCACGATCTCCTCGACCACGTCTTCGAGGGTCACGAGCCCCGCGGTCCCGCCGTGCTCGTCGATCACGATCGCCATGTGGAACTTGTCGGTCTGCATCTCGCGCAGCAGCTCCGCCACCCGCTTCTGCTCGGGAACGAAGACCGCCTCGCGCACGGCTCCGCTCACGGGTCGGTTCTGCTCGCCGGCCCGGGCCCGTCGGACGAGGTCCTTGAGGTAGACGAGGCCGAGGATGTTGTCGGTGGTGTCCTCGTAGACCGGGAGCCGCGAGAAGCCGCGATCGATGGCAACCGTGATCGCGTCCTCGATCGTCTCCTCCGCCTCGATCGCCGTCATGTCGGGACGGGGCAGCATCACCTCGCGGACAACGGTGTCGCCGAACTCGAAGATCGAGTGGATGAGCCGCCGCTCCTCGCCTTCGATCACTTCTTCTTCGGCCGCGACATCGGCCATCTGGCGAATCTCCATCTCGGTGACGAACGGACCCTCCTTCAAACCCTTGCCGGGGAGCAGCACGTTCGCCAGCCCGATGAGTCCGCGCGACAACAGGCGCATCGGTGGGAAGTGCGTGATCGCCCAGAGGAAGCCCGACACCGACAGCGCAGCCTTGTCGGTGTTCTGCACCGCGTACGTCTTCGGCGCGACCTCTCCCACGACGAAGAACACGACGATCTGCAGGATGACACCGATCACGACACCGAGGGTCCCGGCGAGACCCTCGAGCACCACACCGAGCAAGGTGGCGCTCGTGAGCTGGGTCACGAGCACGAGGAGGAGCACCGAGTTCAACGTCTCGGTCGGGTTCGCGAGCATCTGCACGAGCTTCGTCGCGCCCTTGCGGCCCTCCTCTTCGAGCGCCATCGCGCGGACGCGGTTCATCCGGACGAACGCGGTCTCTGCCAGCGCGAGGAAGATCGAGGCGACGTAGAGCACGACGATCAGCGCGACGATCGCCCAGTCGGCGCTGCTCATCGCCCGTTCCGGTGCTGACGGTGTCGCCTATGTGGGGGCTTGCTCACCGTTTCGCTCCAGCGCTCGGAACCGTGTGAGCAACTCGCGCTCACGCCGCTTCATCGTCTCCGACTCCTGCGGCTCCGCATGGTCGTAGTTCAGCAGATGCAACACCCCGTGAACGACCAGGAGCCCGACTTCGTCGTCGAGCGTCCCTCCCGCTAGTCCTACCTGGCGTTCGGCGACCGCCGGACACACGACCACGTCACCCAAGAGGGTCGGGGGATCCCCCGGCTCGCTGGGTGATCCGGGCCCCCGGCCGCCCTGATCGGGCTGGCGGCCGCCGAGGACGACGTCGTCGTCCATCGGGAAGGCGAGCACGTCGGTGGGGCCGGTCCCGTCGAGGAACCGTTCGTTCAGATCCGACATCGCCTGCTCGTCGACGAAGATCACCGAGAGCTCGGAGTGGTCGGGGACCTGTTCCTCTTCCACCACGAGCCGAGCGAGACGGACCCATCGCGCTACGTCGATCGGGAACGCGGTCTGCTCGTCGGCGCCGAAGACTTCGTGGGACACGGTCACGCCTTCGCTTCACGGGGCGTTTCGCGTTGCGCGTACGCGTCGACGATCGATTGCACGATCCGGTGACGCACCACGTCGGTGGAGCTCAACTCGATGAACGCGATGTCGGTGATGTCGGTGAGGATGTTGCGGACCGCGAGCAGGCCCGACCGCCCGCGGCCCTCTCCGAGGTCGATCTGGGTGACGTCGCCGGTGACGACGATCCTCGACCCGAAGCCGAGGCGGGTGAGGAACATCTTCATCTGTTCCGGAGTGGTGTTCTGCGCTTCGTCGAGGATGATGAACGAGTCGTTCAGCGTGCGGCCGCGCATGTAGGCGAGCGGCGCGACCTCGATGACGCCGCGCTCCATCAGCCGCCCGACCTGCTCAGGATCGAGCATGTCGTACAGCGCGTCGTACAGCGGCCGCAGGTACGGGTCGACCTTCGCGAGCATGTCGCCGGGGAGGAAGCCGAGGCGCTCGCCTGCTTCGACCGCGGGCCGGGTGAGGATGATGCGGTTGACCTCCTTCGCCTGGAGGGCCTGCACCGCGAGCGCGACCGCGAGGTAGCTCTTGCC
>Ga0105044_10012533_pt1 | contig 11521 bp, 7 predicted proteins | sample MAT01_FD_78092 | JGI IMG/M metagenome (GOLD analysis project Ga0105044, IMG submission 78092) | Freshwater microbial communities from Lake Fryxell liftoff mats and glacier meltwater in Antarctica - MAT-01 | ecosystem: Environmental > Aquatic > Freshwater > Ice > Liftoff microbial mat | place...
CGCCTGATTTGTGCAGCGGCGATGGGGATCTCCATATATCTGGCATGGACCGCCTTCAGCATGGGAAACGTCTATGGATGCAGCAGTGGTGAATTGATTGATTGCGGGCATGTTCTGACCAGTCACTGGTCCAAGGTGATGGGAGTTCCCGTCAGTGTTCCTGCTGCAGGACTTTATGCCAGTCTGATCGCGCTGCTGGCTTTTGCACGTCAAAGTGGTCCCAGGTCGTTGCGGCAATTAGTCTGGGGCGGCATGACGCTGGGAAGCGTCATGGCAGGTCTGGCGGCATTGTGGTTTATCGGTTTGCAGGTCTTCGTGCTGAAACACTACTGTCCGTACTGCCTGGTCGTCCATGCCTGTGGCATTGTCCTGGCCGGAATAATGCTGGCATCACGGTATTGTCCGTCGTCATTAAAACTCAAGTCTGCCGGCATCAGTGTACTGGGTGTCGCCGCGCTGGTGGGGATTCAGGCAGCAACGCCCAAGGCTGATCAGTTTGAAATTGTGAACTACGATGATGCGACTCCCGCTGCTGCGAACAGTCAGGGAGTTCCGGTTGAAGGCAGTGAGCCTGATGTCTTTGCGGCTCCTGGTGACGTGTTCGAAGCACCAGGCGAAGCGTTTGCCGCTCCAGGGGAAGCGTTTGCCGCTCCAGGCGGGGTCTTTGAAGCACCAGTCGCCGGCGATGCGGCTGTCGAGACGAATTCGGTGGGAGCAGACAATCCTGCTGCGCCGGAGTCTGAGAAGCCTCAGGATTCCACGCCTGCGGAAAAACAACCATCAGTCGCATCGACCCTGCTTTTGATTTCACCGCCTCGACTTCTGCAATTGAGCCACCTGCTGCTCGTCACGTTTCCGTACTCCGAAGACGAAGCTGCGAAATCGACCGACGCGGCAAAGGTTGAAGAATCAGAAGTGCCAGCGGTCACGCCGGTTGACGAATCGGCGAAAGAATCTGTCGGTGACCAGAAAGACGTTAAACCAACTTCGGACGGGACCCCAACGGATGCGTCAAAAACTGACGCTCCTGAAAAACCAGCCGGCGTTGTACCAGCGGCTGAAGTGCCCAAGCCCCCGGAACGACGTCTGCTGACGTTTGCCGGCAGCCGATTTACGCTCGACATCAAGCAATGGCCGTTACTCGGAAAAACTGACGCAAAGTACGTGTTTGTAGAAATGTTTGACTACACATGTCCGCACTGTCGGAATACGCATCACGCGATTTCCGGGGCGCAGAAGCAATTTGGCAATGACCTGGCAATTTTTGCACTGCCTGTCCCATTGGAAAGATCGTGCAATCCTGCAGTCACGGGTGCTGGACATCCCGGTGCCTGTGAAATGGCAAAAATCGCGGTTGCGGTTTGGCGACTTGATCCGGCAAAGTTCCAGACATTCCATGACTGGATGTTCCAGGGGCAGCGCACAGTTTTAACGGCCAGAGCGTTTGCCGAGACGTTGGTGGACAAAGAACGACTGAAAGCTGAACTCAGTTCCGATGTGCCAGGTCAGTACATCAGCCGCCACATCAGTCTGTATCAGCGTGTTGGCTCAGGACAGGTGCCAAAGCTGATTTTTCCGAAGACCACGATGCAGGGTGAAGTCAATTCCACGGCGACGCTTTGTAATACAATCAGGAATGAATTGAAGTAACCCGGAAATGGTCCGTATCTGCGTGTTTTGTGGTTCGCGGCCAGGAAATCTTTCGGAGTTCGCTGAAGCCGCTGCGGCGTTGGGAGTCTATCTCGCTGAGTCGGGGCACACGCTGGTCTACGGCGGAGGCCGTACGGGAATCATGGGGATCCTTGCGGACGCTGTTCTGCGCAATGGCGGCAATGTGATCGGAGTGATTCCCAGACATCTGGCTCGCCCGGAACTCATGCATGGCGGTGTCGCCGACATGCGAATCACAGTCGATATGCACGAACGTAAGGCACTGATGCACAGGCTTGCCGATGCCTATATCGCATTGCCTGGCGGTTATGGCACACTGGAAGAACTCTTCGAAGCGGTCACGTGGGCGCAGTTGGAAATTCACACATGCCAGGTTGCGGTGCTGAATATCGGCGGCCTGTTCGATGGACTCGTCACGATGCTGGACCAGATGACTGAACTCGGATTTCTTTCACAGGACTGCAGAAGGCATCTGCAGGTTTTCACGAACACGGCGCAGGTGTTTGAGTGGGCGGCATGTTTAGCAGCCATGCGGTGATCGGCTGTCGTTTTACGCACTGGCCCGACGTGTCGTCGAAGGTTCGCCAGCCGTCGCATTACGAAGCTCGGTCAACCGATCGGCGACGCTTTGCAGGGCGGTCGTCATGATCTGCTGCTGCGAGACGATCTGTTCCAGCACATGGCAGACATCGCCGAGGCGGGATTCCTGCTGTTTGACTTTCGCCCCGATTTCCTGAAGCTGTTCACGATCAGCGGCCACAAATCGCTCTTCCACACCGACAACTCGCAGGGGTGGTGCCGCCAGTTTGATCGAAGCTCCATCAATGGACCTGCGAGCCGCATTCAAGAGGCGATCCATTGTGTCAGCACTCGAAAGATGCAGCTCGTTCAGCAACTGAAACTCATGTTCCAGCCCGGTCACCAGTTCCGCCGCCGACAATTCTTCGATCGAGTCCGAATCCGGCTCAGCCAGCACTTCACCGATGCCAGGCGACAGTAAATCTGCTGTTTCGGAGACTGCATTTTCTGTCAGAAAGCGAAAAACAAGACGGACGTCTCCGATTTCAACAATGTCGCCGTCCAGTAAAACGGAACGCGGGACAGATTCGCCGTTGACGAACAATTCCGGGCGCTCGGCCATCAGTGTGATTGTCGCCGAACTGCGGGTGACGCGCAGGATTGAATGCAGCGCGGGAACCTCGTGGTCTCCCAACCGAAGATCGCAGGCTGAACCGTGTCCGATGAGGAACGAGCCTTCAGAAACCGGACGAATCGGAAACCGCGCATCGCTGTCTGCAACTCGCAGGAACGCGACCGCATCGCGAGGCAGAAATTTGATGATATTTTCCACGGCCATCCTCGCCGTCCGCACTAAAAGCCATCCTTGACCAGTTCATCGATGATGAATCGATGACCGTGTAAAAGTCCTTGTTCTGTTCGATCGTCGCTCCAGCGGTCCTGCGTGAGACTGGTCAGTAAAATCTGACAAGATCTGAGAACTTCCAACCCCGAGGCTGGCACAGTTTCACGCGGCAAATTTTGCCGGAATTCGTAACATCCTGGTTCTGTCGCTGGATTGTCGTACCAGCCGAAGCAACTGAACAATACAACGGCGATGCGTACGGTCGCGATTGATTGTTGCAGTAGGTCCTTTCTGCCGGAAAGGACTGTCTTTGGTAGGTCCTTTCTGCCGGAAAGGACTGTCTTTGGTAGGTCTTTTCTACCGGAAAGGACTGTCTTCGGTAGGTCTTTTCTACCGGAAAGGACTTTCGCCGCAAGGCGAACCTGTGCGACGTGGTTTTGAGAATGTCAGGCTGATTCAGGTTGATCTCATGCGTTCAGGTCGCGGCGAGCCGTGAAGTGCTGTCCGGCAGGCAGGAACTACCTGAACTGCTGTCCGGCAGGCAGGAACTGGAAACCTTCAGGGCATCGAAATCGGCGACTGGACCCAACGGAGACGTGCAAGCGCGGAGCCTTCGCAGCGTTGTCGGAAGTCTGGTACACTCCACTGCTGCATGGCTTGCAGAACAAGCAATTATTTCCGAACCTGTCGCAATCTGAGCGAAGCTCTTTTCAACTCTTCCAACCAAAAAATCTCAAATGCATCCCACCTCCCGATTTGCCGTTCACTTCGATGACGAAGCTGGATCCAATGCCGTCCGGGATATCATCGCTAACACGGAACCGCATTCTTTGCGGACGTTTACTCCCAGTCAGGCTGTGCTTGCAAAATCGGCCGGAGTGTTTCACTGGACGCCGGAAGGACGTCGTCTGTACGACTTCACTTCAGGAGTCCTTGTCGCAAACCTTGGTCATAATCCGAAACGCTGGATGAACCGTTTCACGAATTATCTGGGATGGAATCCTTCAGTGATGTCCTCCACCGAAGACGGTTTCTTCCAGGCAGTGTCACTGACCGCATACAACGCCATCACCGAACTGGAAGCCGTCGCCAGCCAGCGTTTGATCGCCAACCTGCAGGCCAGTCCCGGCGGCAGTCGTCTGACCAGCGTGATCTGGGCTGCGTCAGGTTCTGAGGCCGTTCAGAAAGCACTCTGGGCATGCATGAAGCGTGACCCCGAACGCGAAGGGATCATCGCCACGCGTTTCGGTTTTCACGGTAAGAAGGGACTCAGCGGTGCGGTGACTGGTTCTGAAGCGGACTCTGAGCGCGATCCGCGTGTGCACTTTATCTCGTTTCCGCGTGAAGAATGTTCCGACATTGATACTCCGGCAAAGGTGTTTGATCCGGCAGTCTATCGAGCGGAACTGGATCGCGTCTGGACCGCCAGCAACGGCACGATTGGTTGTCTGATCACGGAGCCCTATCTCGGCGGCGGCGGGAGTTTTCATCCGCCAAAAGCCTACCTGCAACTGCTGCAGGCGTTCTGTCGCGAACACGACATTCTGTTTATTCTGGACGAGGTTCAGTCAAACTTTGGACGCACGGGACACATGTACGCCTTCGAATCGTACGGGATTGAGCCTGATTTTGTGTGTCTTGGCAAGGGCCTTGGCAACGGCATTCCCGTGAGTGCAGCAGTCGGACGCCGTGATGTCTGTGATCCGATGGGCTACGGCGCGACGTCGGACACCTGGAGCGCGAATCCGCTGTCATCAGCGGCAGTGTTGGCGACACTGGATGAATTTGAAAGCACCGACATTCTGGAACGGACACGGCATCTGTATGCTATTTTCCTCAAGGGGCTCCGGCGTTTGAAAGAAACCGGTGTCATTGTCAACATACGCGGCGAAGGAATGGTTTTCGGAATTGAATGTGGCCCCATGGGAACACTGAATGCGAACCAGGTCGCCAATGCCGTGGTGGAACGCTGCTACCTGGGACATCCAGGCCATGACGGGATTCATCTTCTCGGCCCGCTCGCGAACTGCGTCCTTCGCATCAGCCCGCCGATGTGCATGACCGACAGCGATGCAGATGCTTCGCTGCAACTCATATTCGAATTCGTCAGCGATGTCGGACGGTTGCGAAAGCCAAGGTAACGTTTAACATCGGATTGTGCGGCCACGATTATTGAAGCGAGGTATACATGTCTGAACCGGAATATACAGCCGTTGTTCAACAAGACGGGCAGTGGTGGATTGGATGGATTGAAGAGGTACGCGGTGTCAATTCGCAGGAAGCAACGCGTGAGGAATTGATTTCAAATCTGCGAGAAGCACTTGCTGAAGCTATCGAGATGAACCGCGAAGATGCTCGCAATGCTGCCGGAGCAACCTTAGCGATCAGCGCAATCTGAATTCGTCTTCTTCGCATCTGAATTGACATGGCACGTTCAGCCACCGGATGGTTGTGCTTCTCCGCCGTAAACGAAGCGGCGCACTCGGAATGTCATGACACTGTACTGGAACCTGAACTGCATGCCAACGGCAATGCGTTCCCTTCCAACACTCGCGCGGAATTGCGTTGATCTGTGGGTAAGACAAATTGCGAGTCGGTCGAGCGACATCGCCTACTTACCGATCAATGCCAGATTGTCGCGATGAATCACTTCACCGAACGGCACATGGCCCAATGCTGCGGCGATCTGGTCGGAGCGGCGGCCCTGGATGCGGCGGATTTCGTCGGACGAATAGTTGGCAAGTCCGCGCGCGATCTCTGTCCCTTCTTTGCTCCTCAATCCGACCAGTGCGCCGGGTTCAAATTCGCCCTGCACTTCGGTGATGCCGACGGCGAGCAGGGATCGTCCGGATTCCCGTACGGCTTTGGTCGCACCATCATCAATCACGAGCACTCCTGCTGGCGGCGCACCAAAACCGATCCAGCGTTTCCAGGAAACAACCGCTTCACCTTTTGCCAGAAACAGGGTGCCGGTAGTTTTTCCTTCACGAATATCATCCAGCACGGAATCACTGCGTCCGCTGGCCAGGATCACGGTTTCACCCATGCCGGTGGCCGCCAGGATGGCCCGCAGTTTGGACGCCATTCCGCCGCGACCACGTGTGCTCTGTTCCGCCGCCGCAAGTTTCAGCAGTGAATCGTCCGGTTTCTCAATCAGCGGAATCACCACGCTCGCCGGATTCGATGGCGGCCCATTGTAAAGTCCCGCGATGCCAGACAGGATCACGAGCAACGGATCAGGCAACAGCGTCGCCAGCATGGACGCCAGTTGATCGTTGTCACCCACGGCGATCTCTTTGATGCTCACCGTATCGTTTTCATTGACGATCGGCACGACACCAAAATCGAAAAGTGTTCGCAGTGTATTTCGCACATTCAGGTATCGCTGTCGATTGCGAAAGTCGTTTCCAGTGAGCAGCAGTTGGGCAGTCTTGAGGCCATTTTTCATCAGCGCATCGTTCCATGTGCGCATGAGTTGTGGTTGTCCGATCGCGGCGGTCGCCTGCAACGCGGGAAGGGAATCAGGGCGGCGATTGAGTCCCAGAATTCCGATCCCGGCCCCGACCGCTCCGCTCGAGACAAGCACAACTTTGCGCCCGGTCTGCTGAATGCGGAAAATCTGATCGGAGATGCACTGAATCCGAACCAGATCCAAGCGATCATTGTCTGTCGTCAGGACATTGGTCCCGATCTTGACGATCACTGTTTGGCAGGCCTTAAAGACCTCCTGTCTGACAAGATCTTGCATCGTAAACTCTAAGAAACCAAAAGGTGAAGCGTTGTTGTTGCGCGCTGTGAGAGCAAACTTTGGAAATCCATAAGTCCTATAAGTCACATAGGTCCTATACGTTCGTGTCCAGGCCGAATTCCGTTCGCAATTGCGTTATTGCAAGGTCGGCTTCGCTGGCGGAAATGACCACACACAGTTTCAGTTCGCTCGTGTTAATCATTTGCACGTTGATGCTGTTTGCCGCCAGACAGCGAAACAATCGGGCTCCGACTTCGGTGTGGCTTCTGAGCCCGATGCCAGAAACAGAGATCTTGCCAATCCTGCGATCCGAGGTGACGATCGACCCTGCATAAGTCTCCATGACTTCGCGCAGCAACAGAATCGCGCAATCAAGATCAGAACGCGGTACAGTGAAGGAAATTGTAGCCTTCCCATCGCGTGCCGCGTTCTGCACAATCATATCGACCAAAACGCCGCCTTCCGCAATTGCTGTAAACACGCCTTCTGCAATTCCGGGATCGTCGGGCAGATTGCTCAACGTGACACGCGACTGGTTGGTGTCCACCGTGATATCACTCACGACAATACTTTCCATGCTGTCCAGTCGCGAGATAATATCCGCCGTCAATTCCGGGCTGGCAGTATCAATCGCGCCATGGCGATGCCCGTTGGATACGCAGCCAACCTGAGGCAGCGACGACTTGGCCTTGTCGAGTTCGAAACCGGAATGAGCCGCCTGCACAGCGTCGTTGCATCGACTGCGATCAATCAGCACGGAGATCTTGATCTCGCTTGTGGTCACGACACGAATATTGATTCCGCGTGCGGCCACCACCTGAAACATGCGCGCGGCAACACCAGTATGCGTCTGCATTCCATGCCCGACGACGGAAACTTTTGACAGGCCGGTTGTCGCGACGACTTCCTCCGCCTGCAATAAGTTCGCCGTGGCATCAGCGACCGTCAATGCGGCGGCGAGTTCATCTTCGGCAACGGTGAAGGACACATTTGCCGTGCCTTCGCGAGCCACGTTCTGTACGACCATATCGACTGGAATTTTTGCAGCCGACAGTGACGAAAATAACGTGCTCATGACGCCCGGCTGATCCGGCAGACCGACCAGCGTGATCATGGCTTCATTGCGGACAAACGCCACACCGGTCACAACGGATGTTACTTCATCGGGTTCCGGCGCGATCAATGTTCCCGGCCCGTCGGAGTATGCCGGACGAACTCGCAGTTGCACACCGTATTTTTTCGCGAACTCGATCGACCGCGAGTGCATGACGCCGGCACCAAGGCTGGCGAGTTCCAGCATTTCGTCGTAGGAAATGCGTTCGACTTTCCGCGCTTCAGGCACGAGTCGCGGGTCAGTCGTGAATACACCTTCCACGTCCGTATAGATCTCACACAACTCTGCGTTCAGAACCGCCGCCAGCGCCGTTGCGGTTGTGTCACTGCCGCCCCGACCCAGCGTCGTGATATTCATTTCCGCATCGACGCCCTGGAAACCGGCGGCGATCACAATGTTGCCGGCCTTGAGCAGTTCCTGCATGCGTTTGGTCGAGATGCTCACGATGCGGGCTTTCGTGTGAGTCGTATCGGTGAGCACGCCGATCTGCGCACCCGTGAGGCTGATCGCTTCTTCGCCAAGTTCGTGAACGGCCATTGCCATGAGCGCGACGGACTCCTGTTCTCCGGTGGAAAGCAGCATGTCCATTTCCCGAGGTCGCGGATGGCTGGTGATTTCTTTGGCCAGTTCCACCAGTTCGTCTGTCTTATGTCCGCGCGCACTCACCACGACGACTACGTCGTACCCCCTGCGTTTTGCTTCAACAGCCCGGCTGGCTGCGCCTCGGATTTTTCCCGCATTGGCGACACTGGTGCCACCAAACTTCTGGACAATGACTGCCACGTTCTCAGATTCTCCTGCAATGTCGGACCGGATTTCGATGGGGAAGCGTGATTTGTTGTACCAAAAGTGCAAGGATGAGACGTGTAGTTTCTCAGGCCGCAAATCAAGTTTATTGCCTGGACAACAGGGAATGCCCGAGGTTGGCGTCTTTTCTGTGTATTCCGTTGTTTCCGCGGTTAAAAAACCAACGACTGGAATGCAAACGGATGTCATGCAATTAAGATGACGAGCCTTCATCCGACTTCCCCTGTTGGCTCTTTGAATATGGAATCATCCCGTGGTGACCTTGCGATTCTGGCCGGGTCCGGAAACCCGCAATTCGCGAAACGCATCGCTGAATCTCTGGGTGTGAGACTGACGCCGTGTGAGGCGCAGATTTTCAGCGAAGGCAATGTCTTTGTCCGTATTCTGGAGAACGTCCGGGGCCGTGACACTTTCGTGATTCAGGGTGTGCATCGTCCGGTCAACGACAATTTCGTGGAACTCCTGTTCTGGATCGATGCACTCAAACGCGCGAGTGCATCGCAGATCACGGCTGTCATTCCCTATTTCAGCTACGCCAAGGGCGACAAAAAGGACGAGCCACGCGTCTCCATCCGCGCTCGTGTGTGTGCCGATGCCATCGAAGCGGCGGGTGCGGATCGGGTTCTGACGATGGATCTGCACAGTCCGCAGATTCAGGGATTCTTCAGTGTCCCGGTCGATCACCTGTACGCTCGATCGGTCATCTGCGACCACATCAAGTCACTCAACATCCCGAACCTCGTGATCTGTAGCCCCGATGTCGGATTCGCCAAGTCTGCGTCGGCGTTTGCCAATCTGCTCGGTGTCCCGGTGGTCATCGGAAACAAGCAACGCAAAGATCACTCTGAGCGGGCTCAGGTGCTGGAAGTGATCGGTTCCGTCGATGGCTGCAACGTGCTGATGGTCGATGATTTCACCATCACAGGCGGTTCGCTGGTGAGTATGGCCGACGTCCTGAAGTCTCGCGGCGCACAGGATATTTACGCTGCCGTTTCGCATGGCGTGTTTTCCAAAGGTGCCGTTGCGCGGATCGAAGAGAGTTGCATCAAACGCCTCTATGTGACGGACACGATCGAACCGGAACTGGAACCTCACGGCCCCAGGCTCGAAGTCATCTCCGTCGCGCCGCTGTTTGCTCAGGCGATTCGTTCGATCCACGATCGCACCAGCGTGAGCATGTTGTTTCCGGATGTGAAGGCGTTGTGATGAGCAAGCTCTCGCCGATGATGGAACGCTACATGGAAGTGAAGGGGGAAAACCCTGGCACCATATTGCTGTTTCGGATGGGAGATTTTTACGAGCTGTTTTTTGAAGACGCCCAGAATGCCGCGAAGGTTCTGGGGCTGACACTCACCAGCCGCGACAAAGCGTCGGACAATCCGACTCCGATGGCTGGTTTTCCGTATCACCAGCTGGATGCCTACCTGCAAAAGCTGATTCGTGCTGGATTTCGAGCGGCGATCTGCGATCAGGTCGAAGATCCGAAAAAAGCCAAGGGGCTGGTTCGTCGCGAAGTCACGCGCGTCGTTACGCCAGGCACTCTGACAGACGATGAATTGCTCGATCCGCGACAGAGCAACTTTCTGGCGTGCGTCTCTCCTGCAAAAGCCAGCATCGGCCTGGCATGGCTGGAATTATCGACCGGACGGTTTCTGCTCACCGAACTTGAACCATCTCAGCTTCAGGACGAACTGGCACGCATCAGTCCCGCCGAATGCCTGATCCCCGAAAGCGCAGCAAAGGATGACAGTTTTCAGATGCGGCGTACGGAGCAACAGTCTCTGGTGTTGACGACGCGTCCGGACTGGTGCTTTGGTCGGGACGAAGCCCGGCGGCTGCTTAACGAACACTTCGGCACCAGGACGCTGGAAGGTTTCGATATCGACGACTCGCCCGCCGTCACCGCTGCCGGAGCTCTGCTGGACTATGTCCGCGAGACGCAGCGCACGGCTTTGCCGCACATCGTCCGCATCGAACCGTGGCGGCGCAGTCGTCACATGATCATTGACGAAGCGACGCGCAGAAGTCTGGAATTGGCGCAGACGCTGCGGGATGGTCGCCGTGACTTTACGTTGTTGGGCGTGATGGACGAAACCTGCACGCCAATGGGATCGCGCCTGCTGGCAGAATGGCTTTCCAGCCCGCTCACGGATCTCGAGCAGATTACGCAGCGCCAGGACGCTGTTGAAGAACTGGTCAACCAGTTGACTCTCCGCGATGATGTCCGCGAACTGTTGAAAGAAACGTACGACCTGCAACGCCTGACATCCCGCATCGCCACCGGTCGCTGCAGTCCCCGTGATCTGGTTTGCCTTGCCAGGACTCTGGGGCAACTGCCGCGACTGCGAGCCAAACTGGCCGAACGAAAGTCAAAACGTCTGCAGACTCTGGAACAACGGATTGAACTTTGTCCGGAAGCTCATGCGGCCATCGTCGCTGCCATCGTCGATGAACCGCCATTAACAATCGCGGATGGCGGAGTCATTCGGCCGGGGTTCAACAGCGGACTCGACGAATTTCGCGACCTGATGCGTGGCGGACGCCAGTGGATGGCAGCGTATCAGCAAAAGGAAATTGAACGCACGGGAATTTCCAACCTGAAAATCGGCTTCAATAAAGTTTTCGGCTATTACCTTGAAGTGACGGCATCGCACAGTGCCAAAGTACCCGATGAATACATTCGCAAACAGACGCTCAAGAACCAGGAACGATACATTACGCCTGAACTCAAGGAGTACGAAGAAAAAGTCCTGCGCGCCGAAGACCGGGCAAAATCGCTCGAACAGGAATTGTTTGCGACGCTCCGCGAACAGGTGGC
>Ga0105044_10012535_pt1 | contig 11521 bp, 8 predicted proteins | sample MAT01_FD_78092 | JGI IMG/M metagenome (GOLD analysis project Ga0105044, IMG submission 78092) | Freshwater microbial communities from Lake Fryxell liftoff mats and glacier meltwater in Antarctica - MAT-01 | ecosystem: Environmental > Aquatic > Freshwater > Ice > Liftoff microbial mat | place...
GAGGTCTTAATTTTTTGCCTCAATGATGGCGAAACTTCGGAATCCGCCTGAAAATCATTGACCTTACTGCTGAAATCAGGCATTTTTTACTGTCGATGGCCCTGATCGTCCCCTCCCCCTCAATCCCCTCCGACCCCAGGCCTTCGGCGGGAAGGGCGCCGAGGGGATGAAAAAGCAAATTCCTAGCAATTTTCCATGCCCCTTCCCCACTCCCTGCTGATCTCCACGGTCCTTTTCGCCGGTCTCACGATCTCCCGTGCCGCCGACGTGAAGGTCACTTTCGGCGGCCTCGTCGGCCCATATTCCGTCGGACAGTGGCAAAAAGACTGGCCCGGCTGCGGCTGGCAGGACGGCGTCGAGGAGGGCAATGCCTCGCTCATCGACCGTGAGGGGACTCGCTACCTGCGCGTCGATTACCAGCCCGGCAAGATCGGCCCCGGGGAGAACGGCTGCGGCTGGCGTTTCCCCGTCGGGACGCGGGAGACCGCCGAGCTCCGCTACACGGTGCGCTTCGGCCCGGGCTTCGAGTGGGTCAAAGGCGGCAAACTCCCTGGGCTCTGCGGCGGACCCGAAAACGTCAGCGGCGGACGCCCCGCCGACGGAACCAACGGCTTTTCCGCCCGGCTCATGTGGCGGGCCGACGGCAAGGGGGAAGCCTATCTCTATCACAAAAATCAGCCGGATCGCTACGGAGACCGCGTCGCCTTTCCCGACGATTTCCGTTTTCCCACCGAGACGACGATTCGAGTGCGAATGCGGGTCACGATGAACGAGCCGGGCCGGAAAAACGGCAAGATCCAGGTCTGGATCCGCACCGGCGACGACGAAACCGCCACCGAGCGCGAAGTTGTCCACCGCACCAACCTCGAGTGGCGCAGCGTCCCGAGCTTCGGGGTGGACTCGCTCTATTTTGAGACTTTTTACGGAGGTTCCGACAAGTCCTGGGCGCCGCAACAGGCCGCGTGGGCGGAGTTCGGCGAGTTCTCGGTGAGGTAGGGCCGCTGGCGGCATTCCGTTGAAAATTCAGTATAGTCGTCGCGGCGGATTCCCGATACGATCCGTCGCAAATGAAATTCAACCCCCTCCGACCCGCTCCGACCCTGGGCCTTCGGCGGGAAGGGAGCCGAGGGGATGAAAAAGCAAATTCCTAGCAATTCGGTGATGCCAAGTCCCTCGCGATTCACCCCGCGAAGACGACCCATTCCCAGCGCAGCGCCGAGACCCAAGTCGCCTGCGGCATCACGCCCGGTCTGGTGCGTCTCTCGATCAGCATCGAGAACATCGACGATATCATTGCCGATCTCGAGCAGGCTCTCGCGAAGGCGTGAGGTGTCCCGCTCCCCTGACATTGAATCAAAACTACTGATGCACCGTTTATCCCTTGCCGCCGTCGTCTTCTGCGGGCTCATCACTTCGCCGTCCCCGGTCTTGTCTTCAGAGGCGCCGAACATCCTCATTTTCCTCGTCGATGACATGGGCGTGATGGATACTTCGGTGCCGTTCCTGACCGATGCGGAAGGACAGCCGAAGCGATACCCGCTCAACGACTTCCATCGCACCCCTTCGATGGAGCGCCTCGCGGGGCAGGGGATACGCTTTAATCAGTTCTATGCGATGAGCGTGTGCTCGCCGACGCGCATCAGCATCATGACCGGACAGAACGCGGCGCGCCACCGCGCGACGAACTGGATCAATCCCGACCAGAACAATGCAGGCCCGCAGTGAACTCCCGCGTGGAACTGGGAGGGGCTGAAAAAGGGTGATGTCACCCTCGCCGGCGTTTTGCGTGATCAGGGCTACCGCACCATCCGTGTGGACAAAGGGCACTTTGGTCCGCGGGCCTTCGCGGGCGCTGATCCGGCCAATCTGGGTTTCGAAGTCAACATCGCCGGTGCCTCGATCAGGGCGCCGGGGAGTTACTACGGCGAACAGAACTTCGACCGTCCCAAAAAATCCAGAAGGAAAAGGAAAAGGGAAAGGGAAAGGAAAAGGGAAGGGGAAGGGGAAGGGGAAGGGGAAGGGAAAGGGAAAGGGAAAGGGAAAGGGAAGGGGAAGGGGAAGGGGAAGGGGAAGGGGAAGGAAAAGGAAAAGGAAAAGGGAAAGGGAAAGGGAAAGGAAAAGGGGAAAGGCACGGCTGCCGATCATGCCGTCCACGGGCTCGAGAAATACCACGGGCGGGAGATCTTCCTGACCGAGGCGCTCACCCTTGAGGCGCAGGCGGCGGTGCGCGAGGCGGTGAAAAAGAAAAAGCCTTTCTTCCTGAATTTCGCCCACTACGCGGTGCATTCACCGTTCAACTCCGATCCGCGTTTTGCCGATCATTACAAGGGCTTACGCACGAGAAGTGAGAGGTATCGTGGAGAGTAGGGAAAATCTGAACGCGGGATCGAGTGCGGCTAGCTTTCGCTTGGCGCGCATCGATTTTTTAGCCGGATGATCTCGCAGAACCTTAGCGCTCAGCTCCCGCAGGACGCATAGGTTGTGGGCGGCGCGTCGGTCGCGGACTTGGCAGTCGTCTTCGCCGAAGGTCACGTCGAGGACATGGTGGCAGGTATTCTCCACCGACCAGTGGTCCCGGATCAGTTTCGCGTGGTGCGCCGCATCCAGCGCTAAGCTACTGAGGTAGAAGTGGGTCTCGCGGGTTAGCTCCTCGCGCGTCCCGTTCCGGTGGGTCGTACGCTCCACCCTGACCACGGTGCTCAGACCTTGCCACTTCCAGCTCTTGTGGAACCACTCCAGATCGCTCGTGACGGTGCAGGCTCGTTTCTCGAACCGTCCATGGGAAAGTTCAACCGTCTCGATACTCGGGTGCGCCGCCCGGAAAGATTCGGTATGGCCGCGCGAGCAGCAGTGAAGCAGCGTTTAAACTCCTGGCCGCGAGCACGCCCGACCTTATCCTCCTTGACATGCTCATGCCGGGGATGAACGGCATTGAAGTGTGCAGCATGCTCAAGTCAAAGACGTGCTGGGCAGGCATTCCGATTATTTTCCTCTCTGTTGCCGATGATAAAAATCTCATCGTCGGAGCGCTCGAATGCGGCGGTGTGGATTACGTGACCAAGCCCTTCAACAAAGCCGAACTGCTCTCCCGCGTGCGCACCCACCTCGCCTTGAAGCGAGCGCGTGAGCAGTTGCGTGAACTCGCCGAGGACAAGGACGAACTGCTCGGTCTGCTCACGCACGACCTGGGGAATGATCTCGCGGGCCTTCACATGAACGCGGTCGCCCTGGAGCGGCAGCCCGGCGCGATGCCTTCACCTTGTGCGCCGCTCATTAAGAACATCGTGCGCTCGACTGAAGACATCACTGCATTTGTGCAGGAGTTCCTCGCCAATCAAGCCGCCGAGCGCATTCAGGTTCAACTCGAAGCGCTCGACATCCGCGCCTTTCTCGAAGACGCGGTAGAGCGACACACCGTCGTGGCAAAAGCGAAAAAAATCGCCTTTGCCGTCGAGCTTCCGGATCACCCGCTTTATGCACTCGCGGATCAGAAGGGACTCCCACGAGTGCTCGACAACCTGCTGTCCAACTCCATCAAGTTTTCCCCCGCTGGCAGCAGCGTGACGCTCACCGCTGACGTTGGCTCGCTGGAATGGACACACTTCTCCGTCCGCGATGAAGGCCTTGGATTCACCGCCGAGGACCAAAAGAAAATGTTTCGCCGCTACGGCCGCCCTAGCGCCCGGCCTACCGGCGGCGAGCACTCCACCGGCCTCGGCTTGTCCATCGTCAAGCGACTGGTGGAGGCGATGAACGGCCGCATCACGGTAGATAGCATGGAAGGAGCGGGATCCTGCTTCAGGGTGTCATTGCCCGCAGCATTGATGGCGGGCGAGTGATCTACCGCTGCTCCAGCGCGAGCCGTACGCGCTGGGCATCGACTGAGACGAGGAGATCGACCTGGCTGGCCTAGTATTGCCGAGCGGATAGGAGCCTATCGGACTTTGAACGTTTGAGCGAGAGGCTAATGGTTCGAGTCGGAATTTTCATGATTTTGAGGAGTCTGCGTGAACACAAATGACGAAACCGAGCGGGAATTCGGGACGAAATCCCTGGTTTCGCAGCCGCCTGGGCTAAGTCCGACAAGCTCCCGGCTTTCGGCTTTGCGTGTCGCAGCGGCGGCTTTGTCGATCACCAGATTTACGATTTTCAGGGCAACAGACAAAAATTGATATTTTCCGCACTCACCCATCTCCTACCGGCGCGCAACGAAAGACCACCCTTCCAGAAGACCGGACAGGGCCATAGAAAAGTCGCACGTCATAGATCGGAAACGGTTGGGTCTATCGCGCGGTAGAGTGCCCTGATGTTTCCCGATGAGTCACACGATACCCGGGCAGAGCGGGGTCGTTCACTCACAAACGAGTCGGGAGCGCCGACGATTGGCACTCTTTGGGAAAGCACGCGATTCAGGTCCTGTTTTCTGATTGACCAAATCACTATGAAGAGTTCCGATGGAAGCATGAGATGGCTGCTTTCTTTATCCTGCGTGTTTTTCGCCGTGCCTGGACTTCGTGCGGATGCTGCCGACCCGTCTCACATCGTCTTCGTGCTGGCGGATGACATGGGCTACGGGGACGCCGCCTGCTACAATCCGGAGTCAAAGATCGAGACCCCCACGATCAACCAACTCGCCGCCGAGGGAATGCGTTTCACCGACGCCCACGCGGCCGGGCCGCTCTGTCATCTCTCGCGATTCGGACTGATGACCGGGACCTACCCTTTCCGCCGGGACGTCACCGTTTGGCCAAAGAAGGCCGTCATTCGGGAGGGTGAGACCACCTTGGCGACCTTGCTGCGAAGTGCGGGCTACCGAACCGCGATGGTCGGTAAGTGGCATCTTGGCTTCAATGAGAACGGCTACGAAAACCCGCTCACCGGCGGCCCGGTGGATCGCGGCTTCGAGACCTTTTTCGGGATGCGCGCTTCGACGGACATCCCTCCCTATTTTTACATCCGTCAGGATCGTGCCGTGACTCCGCCCACCGATCACATCGCTGCGAACAACACTCCGGGCTGGTCACCGATCCAGGGCGAGTTCTGGCGCGAAGGCGGCATCGCCCCCGATCTGAGTTTGCCGGAGGTGCTGCCTCGCTTTACGGAAGAGGCGATCAGCGTGATCAAAGCGCACGATCCGAAAACCCCGCTCTTCCTTTACCTCGCCTTCCCCGCCCCGCACACGCCGTGGCTGCCCTCGCCCGAATTCGCCGGACGCAGTGCGGCTGGTCCCTATGGTGACTTCCTCATGATGGTTGATGCCGAGGTCGGCAAGGTCATGGCGGCCCTCGATGGCAAAGGAATGAGTAACGATACCCTCGTGATGTTCAGCTCAGACAACGGACCGACTTGGTATGAAGAAGACGAAAAACGCTTAGGCCACCGCTCCGCCGGACCGTGGCGAGGCATGAAGGCCGACGCCTGGGAGGCCGGGCATCGCATCCCCTTCATTGCCCGATGGCCTGGCAAGATCGCGGCAGGTGCTTCCAGCGATGAGACGATTTGTTTCACCGACGTGATGGCGACATTCGCGGAGATGCTGGCCCTCGATTTGCCGGAGGGAGCTGGATCGGACAGTTACAGTTTCTGGCCGGCCCTCCAAGGGAAAGAACAACCTCCCCGCCCTCCGCTGGTGATCCAGTCGGGTTCTGGATTGATGACCGTGCGGATGGATCAATGGAAGCTGATTGACGGGCTCGGTTCGGGCGGCTTCTCCAAGCCGGCCAAAATCAAGCCCGAACCTGGCGGTCCCGCCGGACAGCTTTACGATTTGTCCAAGGATGAAGCCGAGTCCGAAAATGTATACAGCTCAAGACCGGAGTTGGTCGAGACCCTCCGCTCCGCGATGGACGCTGTCGTGGGTGAAGGGAGACAGAATTGACCTATCGGGTCCGGCCGCAATGGCACGGGCTTAATGAGGTTTATCGTGTCAGGTCGTGCTGAAGGCGAGATCCATACCAGCCGAGGGCAACGCCATGGGGGGCGGTGGTCTTTAGGTCCGTGAGCCGTGAAAGGGCGAGATCATACGCAGCGGGGTAGGTCGCCCCTTCAGGGCTCGCGGCTTTAGACGACCGGATCACCCAGGGCGTTGCCCTGGGCTGGTATGATGCGCGCCGTTGGCGCTTCAGAACAGGAGTCCTCTCCCCTGCCGATCATTCGACGCTTATTAATCCCGTGCCATTCGGGTCAGGCCGCAGTTCAGGCGGTGATCGACTCTTTTGGCACTCGGTGACGTTTCCCGCTTGCTCCGGAAAAACGCCAAGTGAACAACGCAAGGCTCAGCGCACCTGACCGGTGCCGTCGAGCAGATACTTGTAACTGCAAAGCTCCTCCAATCCCATCGGACCCCGGGCGTGCAGCTTGTCGGTGCTGATTCCAATTTCCGCTCCGAAGCCGAACTCGGCCCCATCGTTGAAACGGGTCGAAGCATTCCAAAACACGCAAGCGGCATCGACTTCCAGTTGGAAGCGTTCGGCGGCGGCGGGATCGGCGGTCACGATGGTATCGCTGTGGCGGGAGCCGTAGGTGTTGATATGGGTGATGGCCTCGTCGAGATCCGCAACGATCCGCACCGCGAGGATGTAGTCGAGATACTCGGTGCGCCAATCGCTTTCCTCCGCCGGAACGATCTTCGCCAGGACCAGTCCCGCGCCGGCGACGAGTCGGATGAACTCGGCGTCCCCTCTCAACTCGGCGTTTTTCGCAGAGAGCGACTCGGCGATCTTCGGAGCGAACTTCGCGGCGACGTCGCGATGGATCAACAAGGTCTCGGCAGCATTGCAGGCCGACGGCTTCGCCATTTTTGCATTGATGACGATGGCCTCAGCCATATCGAGATCGGCGGCACGGTCCACATAGACATGGCAGATGCCATCGTAATGCTTGATGACCGGCATACGCGCCATGCTCACGACCGCCTCGATCAGACCCGACCCACCGCGGGGAATGATGAGATCAAGACAGTCATCCATCTCACAGAGGTGGCGCACGCTTTCGCGATCCGTGAAAGGGATGAGCTGGATGCTGTGCTCGGGCAATCCGGCAGAGGCGCCTCCCGCAGCGAGCGCTGCCGCAATGGCAAGATTCGAATGGATTGCCTCTTTGCCCCCACGCAGAATCGTGGCGTTGCCGGTTTTGAGACAAAGGACCGCAGCGTCGGCTGTGACATTGGGACGGCTCTCGTAGATAATGCCGATCACGCCGATGGGAGTGCGGCGTTTGCGGATCCGCAATCCGTTTGGCCGGGCCCAATCGCGCAGGACTTCCCCGACGGGATCAGGCAAGGTGGCGACATGGCGGATCCCTTCGGCCATGGTGCGGATGGCTTTTTCATCGAGCCGCAAGCGGTCGAGCATCGCACTGCTGAGGCCGGCTTCCTGCGCAGCGGCCAGGTCCTTGGCGTTGGCGGAAAGAATGGAAGCCGACGCCGAATCGACTGCAGCAGCCATCGCCAAAAGGATGGCGTTTTTCCGATCGGAGGAAAGGATTGCCAAGCGAAGCGAAGCGGCTCGAGCTTGGCGACCGAGTTGCCGCACTTGCTCACGCAGATTGTCAGGAGTGACGCTCATGCGGTGACCTCCGATGAGGATGCCGAGGTGGAAAAACGAGTCCCAATGCCGCCGCCTTCGACAAGATCTAGCAGTTGTTCGGGGCGATTGCCGTTGGCAATGATGGTCTCAATCCCGGCCCCGACGGCAGCCTCGACGGCGCGCAGTTTGCTGGCCATGCCACCGACGGAGAGCACTCCCTTTTCATCGCGGGCGAAGGCGAGGACCGAGCCGATATCGTTCACCCGAGGAATGATATCTGTCGGGGATTTCGCGTCCGGTCCGAGCAGTCCATCGACACTGGTCAGAAGGATGAGCAGGTCGGCCTGAACCAATCGAGCCACGATGGAGGAAAGCGTGTCGTTGTCCCCGACCTTCAACTCATAGACGGCGACGGAGTCGTTTTCGTTGATGATCGGAATCACTCCACGATGAGAAAGAATCGCACCAAGCGTGGCGAGAACGTTGCTGCGCCGCCGCTCGTCCTCCAGATCGTCATGCGTCAACAGGAGCTGGGCGATTTTCAGCCCATGATTGCCAAAATGGCCGTCATAGAGATGCATCAGGCGAGCCTGTCCCGCGGCTGCGCAGGCCTGCAGCATTTCGATGGCGGTGGGTCGCTCCTTCAGTCCGTAGGTCGCCATCCCTGCTCCCACCGCTCCCGAAGTGACGACTAGACAAGCATGCCCGGCGGCAGTGAGATCAGCAATGGCCTGAGTGAGCCGGGCGATCATGGCGTGGTGCAACTCGCCACCCGACCCGCGGGTGAGCACGCCGGTGCCGATTTTAATCACGACTCGCTTGCCTGAAGCCAGATTTTCCATGGAAAGATTCGGAAATTCCGCCGTCACCATGATGGCGGGCGGAAGGATAGGTTGCGGCACGGAGGGTGTAAAGCGGCCTTTTGGCAGCCTATTTCACCTCGGCGAGAGCAGGCTCGATGTGCCCGGCACCGAAGAGGAACTTCAGATCGTCCATCTCCAGATTGCGGGTGAAGCCTTCTTCGCCCAGGACGCTGGTCATCATGGCGCTCTTCTGCTGCTGGAGGATGCGGATCTTCTCTTCCACGCTGTCGCGCATGAGGAGACGGTAGGCGTTGACCTTGCTCTCCTGGCCGATCCGGTGGCATCGGTCGATCGCTTGATTCTCCACGGCGGGGTTCCACCAGGGATCGTAGAGGATGACGTAGCTGGCGGAGGTCAGGTTCAGACCGCTCCCGCCTGCTTTGAGAGAGAGAAGGAACGTCTTGGGCTCCTTGCTTTCCTGGAAATCACTGATGACTTCGTGACGATTCTTGGTCTGACCGGTGAGGTAGGAATAGGGCCGCTCGCGATCCTCCAACTCATCACGGATGATGTCCAGCATGGAAACAAACTGGCTGAAGACGAGCACTTTGTGGCCCTCTTCGTGGAGCTGGTCGAGCAGATAAAAGAGAGCGTTGAGCTTGGCGCTCGGCTCGTGGCGATGTTTGGCATCGATCAGACCCGGGTGACAGCAAATCTGGCGCAGGCGCATGAGCCCCTGGAGAATGACGAAGCTGTTTTTCCGCAAGCTGTCGTCGGTCTCGATGCCGAGGAGAACTTTCTGGATGCGCTCCAGTTCGGCCCGGTAGAGTCGAGCCTGGACGTCCTCCATTTCGCTGAAGACGTCCTCTTCGACTTTCGGCGGCAGATCGAGGGCGACTTCTCCTTTGGTGCGGCGCAAGAGGAAAGGGCGCAACCGGGCGGTCAGGCGGGTCTGGGAATGGGAGCCGTCTTTGCGCTTGTCGAAGTTGTCGCGGAAGTATTTGCGATCCCCGAGGATTCCCGGCATCGCGAATCCCATAAGGCTCCAAACGTCGAGAAGGCGGTTCTCGATGGGCGTTCCGGTTAGGACGAGTCGGTTCTGAGCGACGAGGGCGCGGGCCGACTTGGCGGCCTTGGAGTCCGGGTTTTTGATTTGTTGGCCTTCGTCCAGGATGATGCTGAGCCACTTGACAGAATGGAGTTCATCGCCGGCGGTGCGAAGCTGGCTGTAGTTGACTACGAGCAAATCGACGTCTTTGCCGATGCGCTCCAGTTCGAGTTCGGAGCGGTTGCGGAGCACTTGCACCCGGATCGAGGGGGAGGCTTTTTTTACCTCATCGCCCCAGACATCGAGGACGGATTTTGGACAGACGACAAGACTCGGGAGAGCGTTGTCGCCCTGCTCTTCGCGCAGCCAAAGCAGCCAGGTGAGCGCCTGGATGGTTTTACCCAGACCCATGTCGTCCGCGAGGATGCCGCCAAACTGGTTGGTCGAGAGGTAGGCAAGGAAGTGGAAGCCCTCGATCTGGTAAGGACGCAAATTAACATTGAGCGCGGCCGGGATGTCTGGGCGGACTTGCAATTTGAGGGAGCGGGCGCGGGTCGAGATTTTTTCCCAAGCCTTGGCATCGAAAACCTCGCGGGCGAGGGGCTCGGCCAACTGGAGCGCGTGCATGCGATGGACTTCGCCGCTGAGGTCGAAAGGATCGAGCCCGATGCGGGAGACGGCCTCCTGCTGCTCGGTGCTGAGATTCATCTTGAGCCGGAGCCAACCGCCCCGATCCATGCGCACAAATTGTCCGCGGGCCTGAACGAGGGCCTTGATTTCGTCCTGGGAAAGATCGAGGCCATCGACCTTGACGACGACTTTGAGGTCGAACCAATCGATCTCCTGATCGACCACCTCGAAGCTCACCTGGGCCTCGATCGGATCGGCGGAAAGGGTGGCCAGTTCGGCGTCGGCGACGATCTCGATTTCCTCAGGCAGCGTCGCGAGCCATTCGGCGTAACGATCCGGGAAATTTTTGGTAACCCGGGCGCGGTAACATCCCAAATTGCCGTCGAAGGTAGGCTGCATCGGCGCGATGTATTGGCCGACCCGACGCTGCAATTTGCGATCATACCGATGCAGGACCTCGGGAGAGGGCTCGGGCTTTTTGATCACTTCCCAGCCCTCGCGTCCGAGCACTTCCTCGCGGGTGCCTCCGGGGTTGCGGGCGATCATGCGCATGATCATTTGCTCGCTTCCGGCCGTGGTGGCCTTGGAGGAAATGCCGAGATCGAAAGTGATTTGGAGCGGCTCCTCGCGGACGCGTTCCTGAAGGGACTCGGGAAGATTCGCTCCCAAACGATGGATGAAAGAAACGCCGGACTCACTTTCGATGATCCCGCGCGGGATGAGCACCCGCGGATCGATCAGGGTTTCTGCCTTGACCCAATGCTCGGGACCGCGGAAGACCCATTCGTCGCTCATGTATAGGCACTCGTCGCCCGGCAGCAGCCGGACGGTGTGGGATACGTCGCGCCCTTCTGCGGTGATGAGTTGCAGCTCGTAGTCGTGCCCTCCCATCGAGTCGGCCCGACAGACCCAGCTGAGCGCACCCTCGGCGATCCGGAAGGGTTGTTCGTCAAGATTCACGATGCGGCCCGCCATTTCCGGCTGGTGAAAAAGGCGGTTGAGCAGGCGGCAGTGCTCGATCCGGTCGAGCCGGAGAGCGCCATCGTTGCTTTCGTCTTCAGCGGACGCGTGGAGGAATTTGCTCCAAAGGATCTCGGAGGCCGCGTCCATCCGCAAACCGCCATGGGTGTAGCGATCCTGCAGGCGGGTGAAAGCTTCGGCATCGGTGATGCGCTCGAAATTGGATTCACCCTCACTGCGGATCATGAGGCGAGCCTCGCGGGTGCTGATGCGGAGGCGGAACTCGACCGCACTAACTGATTCCTCCGGCGGACGTTTTTCAAAAATCTCGACCTGATAGCGCCACTCGCTCTCTTCCCGGCGGCGCTCCCAGTCCGCCATGCGATGCTCGGTGGCCTCCTGATCGGTGATGACTTCGAGAAAGGCCGGGTAGTCAAAATTCCCTTTGCGAAAGGCGTGGGCCACGTAGTTCCAATACTCGACGATGTCGGTCGGGGGACTCGGCCAGAGGATGATCGGATCAAAGCTCTCGACCGGCCAGCGAGGCTGGAGGC
>Ga0105044_10012538_pt1 | contig 11519 bp, 8 predicted proteins | sample MAT01_FD_78092 | JGI IMG/M metagenome (GOLD analysis project Ga0105044, IMG submission 78092) | Freshwater microbial communities from Lake Fryxell liftoff mats and glacier meltwater in Antarctica - MAT-01 | ecosystem: Environmental > Aquatic > Freshwater > Ice > Liftoff microbial mat | place...
AAGAGTCGCCGCGCCGAATATCCGCCCGTTTACCTGTTATGAAATCATAGCGATGCACCAAAGTGAAATGCACCCCAAGAGTGACGATAGCTTGACACATTTCCAAAAGAGCTATATTATTATAAATGTTATTTTTGCTACACATCTAATCGTAGGAGTGTTACCCATGAACCAAATTTTCCGTGTGTTTTTATTTCTGTTCGCGTCCATTGATAACAACCCTATTTTTAAGCCGAATAGCGTGAATAACTCTGCTAGTCATTCCAACAACCCACTTTATCAGGGGTAAAAAACCCACTTTCAGAGATGTAATCGCCAAAACGGTTACACCAAAGGCTGAGACCGAATCATTATGGTCTCAGCCTTTTTCATCAGTTGATGCCATCCAATTTTGGGGCGATCCCCAACAATGATGGGAGTTTTTGGGCGACAATGCCCCTCATCCGTCATGCCACGTCTTGCCAAGCGCTTCCATCCCCTGATACAGTTAAGGCAATAGCATCATCATCAAGGAGTGCCCGTTTTGGATCCCCTGTTGTTCGTGCCTGTGCTGGTCGTCGGCTTCGCGACCGCTTTGGGGATGACCCCGCTCACGCGCGCGCTCGCCCTGCGTTTAGGCGTCGTCGATAAACCCAACCAACGCAAACTGCATACCGATCACAAGCCGATGATGGGCGGCTTGGCGATTTTCGTCGGCTTCACGGTCGCGGTCGTGCTGTTCGTCTTGCCCAATCACTCCACCGAAATGAACGGGCTGCTGTTGGGGGCGGCATTCTTGGCGGTCGTGGGCTTGATCGATGACCGCTTTGAACTGGGCATCCGCGCCAAACTGGTCGCCGAAGTGATCGCGGCGATCATCTTGATGGCGGCGGGCATTCAAATTCAATTGTTTAACACGCCGTTGCTCGATGTGCCGCTCACCATCGTTTGGGTGTTGACCTTGACCAACGCCGTCAATTTCCTCGACAACATGGACGGGCTTTCGGCAGGGCTAAGCGCCATCGCCGGCATCTTCTTCATGATCTTGGCAGTGCAAGAGGGCTTGGGACTGGTCAGCGCGCTGGCAGCGGGGGTGGCGGGCAGCGCTATCGGCTTCCTCATTTACAACTTCAACCCCGCCAGCACCTTCATGGGCGATATGGGCGCGCTGGTCTTGGGATTTGTGCTGGCGGCATTGGGGATCGAGCTACGCTTTGGGACGCAGCCGCTGAGCGTGACGTGGATGGTGCCGATTTTCGTGTTGGCGTTGCCGATCTTTGATATCTGCCTCGTCGTCTTCACACGGATCAGCGAAGGGCGCTCACCCGGTCAAGCGGGCAAAGATCACACCTCCCATCGGCTGCTCAGCGTCGGCTTAAGCCAACGGCAAACGCTTGCCGTGCTGTATGGCGGATGTGTCTTTTTTGGCGGGGTGGCGGTGTTGGTCAGCCGCACCTCTGCCGATCTCGCCTTCTGGATCGGGATCGCCGGACTCGGGTTGATGGCACTCTTATTCGCGCTCATGATGCTGATCCGCCGCCGCTTTCAGTTGACGCCTAAATCATGAAAGTCACCCACCTGATCAAGGCGACGGGCGTCGCCGGGGCGGAACGCCATTTGATGACCCTCTTGCCGGGGCTGCGAGCACTAGGCGTGGATGCGCGGTTGGTGGTGCTGGTACAGCCGCACAACCCCGTGCCCGCCTTCGCCCCCGACGGCGTGCCGGTCGAGCGCATCGTGATCCGCCACCATACCGATCTAGGCGTGATCGACCGTATCCGCCGCCACTTGACCGCCGACCCGCCCGATATCTTGCACACTCACCTGATCCATGCCGACACCTTCGGGCTGATCGCGGCACGACTGGCGGGCATTCGCCAGATCGTCAGCAGTCGCCACAACGATGATCAGTTTCGGCGCTGGTTGCCGATACGCTGGCTCAATCGCGGGCTATGGGGGGCGACCCAACACGGCATCGCCATCAGTGAGGCGATCCGCCGTTTCAGCGTTGAGGTCGAAGGGGCGGATCCCCAAAAAGTGACCACCATCCATTACGGCATGACGCCCGCGCCCGCGCTGGAACCGGCATCGGCGCGCCAACATCTGCGCCAAACCCTCAATATGCCATCCGACGCGCTGGTCTTGGGGATGGTCTGTCGCTTGGTCGAGCAAAAAGGCGTGACCTACGCCATCCGCGCCTTTGCCCAGATCAACGAGGCGCACCCGCAGACGCGCTTGGTGATCATCGGGGAGGGTGGTCAGCGGGCGGCGCTGGAGGCAGAAGCGGGGGTTTTGGGCGTGCGGGGACGAGTGTATTTCCTCGGTTGGCACGACGACGCGGCACACCTGATGGCGGGCTTTGACCTGTTCTTGATGCCAAGCTTGTGGGAGGGCTTTGGGCTGGTCTTGCTAGAGGCGATGGCGCAAGCGCTGCCGATCATCGGCTCGGACGTGAGCGCGATCCCCGAAGTAGTGGCACATGGCGAAACGGGCTTGCTGGTGCCCCCGCGCGACCCCGCCGCCATCGCGCAGGCGGTCGATACCCTGATTAAAGACGAGGCATTGCGGCGGCATATGGGGTTGTTGGGGCAAGAACGGCTAGAAACGGTCTTCAGCGCCGCCCGCATGATCGCCGCGACCAAGGCGATATACAACAAAGGCAGGGATTACGCATAAAATGGTACTCAATATTCACAAAGGGTCACAAAAATACACAATGGGTTTATCTTCTACGCCAATGTCATATTACACGCACGTTCTAAAATTCCCGTAAACAATGGGCAAATGGTGGGACGCGCAACGGCATTTTGTTGAAAAACACGGGCAACCCCATTGGGTTGCCCCTACAACAGCGGGTCTCGTAGGGGCAACCCAATGTGGTTGCCCGCCGATTCAAACCTTTTTGCAATAGACTCCCGTTGGTCGTCCCTACACAGAGAATTGCGTTTTTGCGCGCTGGTCTGTTCAAAAATTAGAACATGCTTTTAATGTGACATTGGCGAACTTCGGTAGGGGCATGATATATCATGCCCCTACATGCCCCTACATGCCCATCTTGACCCGTTATCATCCGTCCACAGGTTTCATGCTTAAGCACGGGGGTTAAGGTGAGGGTGCGCATAGCGGACCGATTCGGTTGGTGGCGCGCTCGGCACAGGTGAGGTCGCGCACATAGCGATGAGCTTGCGCCCATGCCGTCACCGCTTCCGGCGCGAGCGGGATATCCCAGCGCGTGAGCGCCCCGTCTTGGGTGGTCGTGTAAAGCGTGCCATCGGGCGCGAAAAAGACACCGCGCGCGTCTTGGTCGGTCGTCAAGCGCAAGATTTCCCGCCCCGTCAGCCGATCCCACAAGCGGATCGTATCGTCGTAGGATGCCGTCACGATCCACGCCTCGTCGGGGCTGTAGTTGATCTCGCCGATGACACCGCTATGCCCGACGAAACGGTGCAGTTCTCGTCCGGTCGCGACCTCCCATTCCACCGCCAAGCCTTCTTGCCCGGCAGAGAGCGCCCGCGTGCCATCGGCGCTAAAAGCGACTGTTTGCAGGGAGCTATCATGCACCTGTGGAAAAGTGCGCACCGTCTCGCCACTGGCGACATCCAACAACGCCAAGACCCCATCGCCAGTTTCGGACGCGCCGCCGATCAGCAAGGTGCGGTGATCGGGGCTGTAGGCGAAGGTGATGTCCAGCATGAAGCCGGTGTCATAGCGCCGCACCTCCGCTCCCGTCGCGAGGTCATAGATCGCCACTCGCGAACGCACCTCAGGGTCGGCGCCAATGACTGCCGCCAAGACGCCTTCCCCATCGGGCGTGAACAAGACGGATGGGATGAGTTGTGCCCCCAGCGCAATCCGGCGCGTCGTTTTGTTGCGCGCCACATCCCACACGCGAATATCCCCATCCCAGCCCGCCGAAACCACCCGCAACCCGCCATCTGCCGTTTGCTGGGTATCGAGCGTGACCAAACTATCGGTATGCCCTTCCAGCCGCTGTTGAAGCTGATCATTTTGGAGTTCCCACACCAGCACCGCCGGATCGCGAAAGCCACCGACCGTCACGATGTGCTGTCCATCGGGCGTCAATTGGCTGCGGGTCGCGCTGGTATACAGATCGAAGCCGCTAAAACGATGCGTTTCCCCACCGCTGCGGGTATACCAGCGCCGAATCGTCAAATCTTGGGCGGCGCTGTAAAAACTCGTGCCGTCAGGGGCGAAAACCGCCCGCGACAAAGGCTGGCTGTGCCCGCGAAAGAGGCGCAACAGCCGCCCCTCGCGCGTTTCCCACAGATAGAGCAAGCCGTCATAACCCGCCGAAATCAGGGTTTCGCCGTCGGGACTCAAGGCGAGGTCGGCAAGCGTGGTGGGCGTGAAACCGGTATCATAACGCAGCATCTCGTCCCCACTCGCCTGATCGAGGGTGACGATCTGCCCGCTGTTGGTACCGATGATAATCGTGTCCTCGGTCGTGCGCCGCACCGCCCCAAAGAGCGCCCTCTTTAGATTCACATCTGGTTCATCGGGGTCTTCGATAGGACCATAGGTCTGGATCGGGTCGCCAGCGGGTACCGTCCACAAGCGCGCCGTCGCGTCATCTGATGCCGTCAAAAGACGGGTGCTATCGGGCGAAAACACCACCGAAGTCACAGTATCCCTATGCCCGCGCGGGCTGGCGGATAGGGCTAACGTCTTGCCGTCGCGGATTTCGAGCGTGTCCAGCGTATCTAGGAAGCCCAGCGCGATCCAATTGCCATCGGGGCTAAACGCCACCACATTGATCAGTTCCGCGCTGGTCACTTGGGTGCGGATCGTCCATGTCGCCACGTCCAGCAGCACCACGCGCCCATCCGCATAACCGACCACCGCCACATTGGGATCAGTGGGGTGAAAAGCCACCGCGGTCGGTCCGTCCAAATTAACGGCAGCGCCGCCCCCCACATCGGTGCTGGTGCCCGTAGCTTGTTGCTGCAACACCGCCCCTGTCGCCACATCCCACAAGTTCAACTTGCCATCCTGCCCAGTGGAGAGCAAGCGCGTGTTATCGGCATTGACGGCAAGCGACTCGATCCAGTAGTCATGCCCACTCGCATACACGGCTGCCGTGCCGGGGGCATAGGCGACCGTGCGCAGTTGCGCTTGGACTTCGGGCGGGGGATTCGGAATTTGATTGGCGAACAATGCCAGCGCCAACGCCAGATCGCCCTCATCGTTGGCGTATGCCCGTTCCGCCGCCACCGACCACGCCAACCCTTGCCATTCGACCGCCCGCCGTGCTGAAGTCGCTTCGGCGGCAATGGCGGTGGCGACATTGAACGCCACTTCGGTGCCGCGCACCTCCGATAAGCCGAGGGCGTTGGTGGCGGTGGCGGCTTGCTGTGCTACTTCGGTGCCGCGCACCTCCGACAAGCCGAGGGCGTTGGTGGCGGTCGCGGCTTGCTGTGCCACTTCGGTGCCGCGCAGATCGGACTCTTGCCGGCGGCTTTCGGCGACGCCAAACAAGCCGACCGAGATCGCCGCCAGCACGACCGTCACGCCCAGCGCAGCGGTCACGCTCGCCAGCAGCGAGCGCTGACGGCTGTTGGCATGGCGGCGGCTGGTGATGATGTAATTGGTCTGCAATTCGGTCGGCTTGGGTTCCTTGCCGCCGCTTTGTGCCAGCACGCTCTCGGCGTCGCCCAACTCATCGCCCCGCAGCAAAAAACTACGATTGCGATCTTTTTCTTCCCATTCCCGCGCGCGCACCAAGAGGCGGGTTTGGGCGCGGACGTATTCAAAATCGGTGTTGAGGGCATCGATCAACTGGGTGAAGGCGACTTCAAAATTATCACCATCGCGGCAGTAGAGCCAGTTGTGACGGGCAAGAGCGCGGTGAATCTGTTCGGGGATCGCCTCGCGCCGCACCACGGGGATCAGGCGTTTATTGTTTTGGATGGCGTGTTCGATCTCCATATTGCAGACCTTCGACGCCACCGAGTCTGGGCTGATCACGAACAAAAACGAGTCGGCGGCTTCGATCCCGCGCTGGATTTCTTCCCACCAATCCGCCGTGAACGGGATGCCCTCCCAATCGACCCACGCTTGTCGATCTTTTTCGTTTAGGGCGGCATTTAGTTGCCGGACAAAATCTTGATCTTTGCGCGAATAAGAAATGAACACATCGCTCATGATGCTGGCTCTCCACTGGCTGACGAACGGCGCAACTGGGGCACCACTACCCTACGCTGTGCCAGTTGCGCCGCCATCGTTCTTACAAGGTCGAAAAAGCTTATCCCCCACTGCGCACCTGATCGAGAAAGACATTGGCGGTGAGGAAAGCGCTTTGCGCGGTGTTGGCGGTGGCGAGATTGCGGGAAAGGTCTTGCTCTAACGTCCGCGAATTGCAAGAGAACCGAAAACTTACCCACCCATCCCGCAACGCCGCTAAGCCGCTGTTGATCAAAGCGACCGCTTGGCGCAGGTTTTCCGACTGGGCATATTCCATTTCTTCGATGAAGACATCATTGCTGGGCACGGGCGGCGGGACGGAGATATCACAACCAGCGGTCGTGCCGGTGGCATTGACATCTTGCCAATACTGTACCAACAAAGTCGCCGCCCCCCGCGCCCCATTGACATCATCAATGATGCGGTACAAATCAGGCAAATGGCGCTGCACATTGAGCGTGGGTTCGGGCGCGACGGTCGGCGGTTCACTGACGGCAACGGTCACGGGGATATCGGACGCTCCGGCGGTGGTGGGCGCTGCTGTCGGGGGGCTGACTTCGACGCTCAGCGCCGTCGGCGGCACCGTCGCGGGTGGGATGCTGGCGGGGTCGGTGGTGGGCATGACCGAAAACAACGCTTCTGGCGGTTCGGCACCTGCCAGCGTCGTCAGTTCAAGTTCAAGTTCAGTCAGTTGGGGTACCACTGGCACCAACAGCGTGCGGTACGCCTCCCCCGCTTGGGCGCTGCCAAAATCGGCGGGGTTGCCATTGCACGCCGTACTGTAGGGCACCAGCGCGCTGGTCAAACTGGTGCCAACCGCATTGATCTGGCGGGTGACAGCGGCGATATCCGGGTTGGCGCTGGCGTCACGCTGATCAAGCGTGTAACGATAACGCTCTGGGGAGTTAAAAAAAGCGGCGCAATCGAGGGCTTGGTTGCTGATCACATTCAGGAAGACCGTTTGCAAGTTGCGCGTATCACTGCTGACGGTGACAAAGACGGCACGCGCGCCGTTTAATAAGGCGGAGCGTTCAGTTTTGCCCCCCAAGAGCGCCCCAGCGATGGTGCCCTGAAACAGGAACAACACGATGAGGATGCCCAGCGACAACACCAATCCGCCCGCTGTGCGCAAGCGTTTGGCGGTGGGGGCGCGTTTGCCCAGTTTGCCGGCCACCTCGACTTGGCTGAGCAGCGCGGTGACTTTGGCTTCTTCCTTTTTGCGCAAGCCCACCTCGACCGCGCGGAACATGCCCAACGCATAGGCGGCGGCTTTGCGGACTTCGGGACTCTTGTCCGTTTGATAGAGGCTGATTAAGGTCGGGATGGCGTCGCCATGCGCTGCCTCGCCGAGAAAATAAGCGGCATCACGACGTTTTGCGGCGCTGGAGGAGGCGAGATCGCGCAACGCCCGTTGAACGCGGGATTCCAGTGGACTAGCTTGTTCATCCGTCATGAAAGTTCTGCCCTCTATCGGTTTTGATTTTTCGACATGCCCTCTACTATAAGCCAAGTTACGACTTGGCGAAAGTGGGCACGGCGCATTGACCAGGGCTTACGCATGAAATGGTATTCGATATTCACAAAGGGTCATAAAAACACACATTCAGTGAATCACAGATTTGATTATCCCCACCCCCAGACCCCTCAGCCATTGCATGGCTGAGGGGAGTACTTTCGTGATTCACTGACATTGGGTTTGCCTTCAGTAGGGGGTAACTACTTCGCCAACAGCATTGGCGAGGTAGTTACGGGGCATGATATATCATGCCCCTACATACCCATCCTGACCCGTTATCATCCGTCTGATAGGTTACATGCGTAAACCCTGTCGCATTGTCCCGAAAACGAAGAACAGTCTATCATACATAATTTACACCGACGTAATACGCGGGCAATAGCTCATTGGGATGCTTGTCGCTATCGCCCATCATCATGAAAGAGCATCAAGTGACTTCTTTACCAGTCTCTAAAGGCGTTACCCTCGCCAACCTCCTGACCCAAAAAATCAACCTGCTTGATATCCTTGAAACTGCCGCGAGTCAAGGCGATATCGTGCGCGTCTTGATGATGCGGCAGTCGGCATATTTCCTCAACACGCCCGACGCTATCAAACATGTCTTGGTGGATAACCACCGCAATTATCACAAAGGGCGCGGCTTGCAAGCGGCGCGTGGACTCATTGGCAATGGCTTGTTGACCAGCGAGGATGATCTTCACACCCGCCAACGCCGCATGATTCAACCGTCTTTCCATCGCCGCCGCATCGCCACCTATGCCGATGTGATGACCGCCCACACCCAAGCCCAGATCGCCACATGGCGCGCCGGGGATCAGCCCGATCTGCACGAAGAACTGATGACGTTGACGATGGGGATCGTCGCCCAGTGCCTGTTTGATGTCGATGTCCGTCATGATGCCCCCGAACTGAGCGCGGCGTTGGAAGGCGTGTTCGACAATTTATCGATGCTCGATTCTTCACCCCTCGGTCAACTGCTCACCAAACTGCCGTTGCCGCGCACCCAGCGTCGGCGCGACCATATGAGCGTGCTGGATGCGGCGATCCACGAGTTCATCGAACAGCGCCGAAACAACCCCGCCGAACGCGACGATCTGCTGTCGATGCTGCTTTTGGCGCGCGACGAGGAAGGCGATCATATGGGTATGAGCGATCAACAGGTGCGCGATGAGGTCATGACGTTGTTCTTGGCGGGGCACGAAACCACCGCCAACGCCTTGTCGTGGGCATTTTATCTGCTCACCCAAAATCCGTCCGTAGAGACAAAACTGGTCGAGGAACTCACGCGCGTCTTGGGGGATCACCCGCCGACGATGAATGACCTTGCCGCCTTGCCCTATAACAAAATGGTGTTGTCCGAGGCAATGCGCTTGTATCCGCCCGCTTACGTGATGGGGCGTCAGGCGCTTGCCGATGATGAGATCGCCGGGCATGTCATTCCGGCAGGGGCGACCGTCCTCATGAGCCAATATACGATGCACCGCCATCCGCGTCACTGGGACGATCCACTTCAGTTCATGCCGGAGCGCTTCGATAAGGACAGCCCTGCCCACAGCCAACGCCCCCGTTATGCCTACTTTCCGTTTGGCGGGGGGGCACGCATGTGCATCGGCGAGCCATTCGCATGGATGGAGGGCGAATTATTGCTGGCGACGATCCTGCAACGCTATCACTTCACGCTCCAAGCCGGAGCGGTGATCGAGCCAGAACCTTTGATCACCCTGCGTCTGAAGCATGGTTTACCCGTCACCATCCACCCGCGCTAGGATAACTATTAGGGGAGAGGCGGGCACGGCGCATGGGCGCCACGTCCATTGGAACCTTCACCCCAAACACGCTATGATTTGGGGCATAGACCGCTTACCCGCGAGAACAAGTTTATGACTTCTTCTTTTCCCGATATTTCCCTCGACTCCGATTGGTTGCTTGATTATTTTGAGGACATCCCGACGCTTTACGAGTTCATGGAGACTTTTCGTCTGCCCTCGCTCGCCAAATGGACGTTCGACAAGACGCGCCCCGTCAATTGGCTGGCATGGCTGCAACACCATTTTGATTTGCCGCTGCGCGGTGTCTGCGTGAGCTATTGGCTGCGCATCGACTCCGCGCCGTCCACCGCGCGTCTCTATATCAACGGGCGCAACTTCGGCGAGTTTAGCACCCCCCTATCGCTGGATGTGACTGATTATGTGGCGCTAGAGGACAACCGGATCGAGTTCCGCGTCCCCTGTGACGCGCGTGGCTCGTTCAGCGATATTCGGCTGACGGCGATCCCCTGCAAATGAACATCATCATTGCGGCGGGTGCCCTCAAACACAGTCTTTCCGCCCCACACGCCGCCGCCGCCATCGCCCGCGGGATCGCGCGGTCGGGCTTGGATGCCCACTGCCGCCTGATGCCCATCGCCGATGGCGGCAATGGCACCCTCGACGCCTTTTTGATGAGCGCCCCTCACCGCTGGCGCACCGTCGAAGCGCCCGCCTGCGACCCGTTGATGCGTTCCATCGGGGCGGCATTCCTCAGCGACGGCGTCGGCTCGGCAGTGGTCGAAATGGCGCAAGCGTCCGGCTTAGAACTGCTCACCCACGTCGAACTAGCGCCCCTGCGAGCGACGACCTATGGCACCGGGCAATTGCTGACAGCGGCGCTGGACTCGCTACCGCCCTCTACTGCTGAGGTGATCCTCGGCTTAGGGGGTAGCGCCACCACCGACGGCGGAGCGGGCTGTTTGCAAGCGTTGGGCGTCCGCTTTTTCGATAGCGACGGGATCGCCTTGCCGGATGGCATCGGCGGAGGGGATTTACACCGTATCGCGCGGATCGATGTCAGCGGCATCGATCCGCGCTGGGGTGGCGTGCGGCTGGTGATCGCCAGCGATGTCGAAAGTCCGGCGGTGGGCGCGACGGGGGCGGCGGCGTTGTTCGCCCCGCAAAAAGGCGCATCCCCGTCACAAGTGGGGACGCTGGACACCCATTTGAACCATTACTTCGGCGTGATCGCGGCGCAACTCGGCGTCGATGTCCGGGCGATCCCCGGCGGTGGGGCGGCGGGCGCGTTCGCGGCGGGGATGCTGGCGATCTTCGGGGAACGGGCGCGCATCACCTCCGGCATTGACTTGATCCTTGCTGCTGCCGGCTTTGACGATCACTTGGCGACCTGCGATCTTGTGATCACCAGCGAAGGGCGAATCGATGGGCAGACGCTCCACGGTAAGGGTCCGTTGGGGGTGGCACAACGTGCCGCCGCGCGCGGCGTGCCGACGGTGGCGCTGGTGGGGGGCATTGCCGTTGATGAGGCGCACCTTCTCGACTCGCAGTTGCACGACGCGGGCATATGGGCGGTGCTGCCCATCGTGCCCGCGCCCATGTCTTTAGACGCCGCCCTACGCGATGCGGATCGGCTCATGGAGGCGGCGGCGGTGCGTTTGGGGTATTTGCTCAGGCTGTAGGGTAAGGCGTCCTCGACACTCGCCCGCAATGCCGGTTCGAGCATCGTCAATGGTTGCCACTGCGTGGCTTCGGGGGCACCCTCAACATAGTCCAGCAGATAAACTGCCCGTACTGTGGGAGGTTCGGGGTCATAATCCACCGTTAGACAGCGAAGCGTACAGGCACGCACGCCATATTCTGTCCATAGTGCAGAATTAACGGGTTCACAAGTTTGCCAATAGTGTGGTTCGGTCTCGTAACTACTTCGCCAATGTCATATTAGACTGCTGTTCTAATTTTTGAACAGACCAACGCGCAAAAACGCGATTCTCTGTGTAGGGACGACCAACGGGGCGTCCGTTTGTGACCATAAATTCGCGGACGCGCCGTTGCGC
>Ga0105044_10012542_pt1 | contig 11517 bp, 8 predicted proteins | sample MAT01_FD_78092 | JGI IMG/M metagenome (GOLD analysis project Ga0105044, IMG submission 78092) | Freshwater microbial communities from Lake Fryxell liftoff mats and glacier meltwater in Antarctica - MAT-01 | ecosystem: Environmental > Aquatic > Freshwater > Ice > Liftoff microbial mat | place...
ACAACGCAGCAGAGCGCAGCCTCTCTGCGCGCCCTGTTACCCCGCATCTTCTCCCGGTCGCAGACGGGTGGAGCTCTCGAGAAGCTGATCCGCACGGTGCGCGCGCAGCATCCTAAAGCCGACATCGCCCTCATTGAGCGGGCCTATCAGGTGGCGGAGCGCGCGCACGAGGGCCAGACTCGCAAGAGCGGCGAGCCGTACATCACCCACCCGCTCGCGGTCGCGCAGATTCTCGCCGACCTGGGCATCGGCCCGAAAACCCTTGCCGCTGCGCTCTTGCACGACACAGTCGAAGACACGACGTACAGCCTTGATCAGCTTCGCGTCGATTTCGGAGACGAGATCGCGATGCTGGTTGACGGTGTGACGAAACTCGACAAGCTGAAGTACGGTGACAGCGCGCAGTCAGAGACCGTGCGCAAGATGATCGTGGCGATGTCGAAAGACATTCGCGTTCTGATTGTCAAGCTCGCCGACCGCCTGCACAATGCGCGCACCTGGGGTTTCGTCGAGAACGCCTCGGCGCAGCGGAAGGCTCAGGAGACACTCGACATCTATGCGCCGCTCGCCCACCGGCTCGGTATACAGACCATCAAGTGGGAACTCGAAGACCTCTCTTTCGCCGTATTGCAACCCAAGATCTACGTAGAGATCGAAAGCCTCGTGCGCAATCGAACGCCGGAGCGCGAAGCCTTCGTGCAACAGGTAATCGACGCGGTGAAAGACGATCTGCGGCAATCAAAGATCAAGGCCGAGGTCAAGGGGCGCCCCAAGCAGTACTATTCGATTTACCAAAAAATGGTGCACCGGGGTCGCGACTTCGATGAGATCTACGACCTGACTGGCGTGCGCATCCTCGTGAACTCTATTCGTGACTGCTACGCCGTGCTCGGGGCTGTGCATGCGCGATGGAACCCCATGCCCGGGCGATTCAAGGACTACATCGCGACGCCCAAGTTCAACCTTTACCAGTCGTTGCACACGACGGTGTTCGGGCCCGGCGGTCGCCCGGTCGAGTTGCAGATTCGCACGCACGAAATGCACCAGCGTGCTGAGTTCGGTGTGGCCGCGCACTGGAAGTACAAAGAGCGCATGGCGGGCGCGAGTCGAGGCGAAGCGGGTACGGAGCGTTCCGACACCGACATGGCGTGGCTCGCACACATCTCTGATTGGCAGGCCGAGACGAGCGACCCCACCGAGTTTCTCGACGACCTTCGCTACGAAATTGGCGCGAAAGAGGTGTACGTCTTCACGCCGCAGGGCAAGGTCATCGGCTTGCCAGCAGGGGCGACGCCCGTTGACTTCGCCTACGCCGTGCACACCGAGGTCGGCCATCGCACCATGGGTGCCAAGGTGAATGGGCGTCTCGTGCCGCTTGAGACTGTGCTCAATAGTGGCGACTCGGTCGAGGTATTCACGTCGAAGAATCCTGATGCTGGGCCGAGCCAGGACTGGCTGGGCTTCGTCACGAGCACGCGAGCTCGCTCGAAGATTCGCCAGTGGTTCACGAAAGAGCGCCACGACGAGGCCGTCGAGCAGGGCAAAGACGCGATTGCCCGGGCGATGCGCAAGCAGAACCTGCCGCTGCAACGCCTCATGACGCAAGACTCGGTGGCCCACGTGGCTTCGCAATTGCGCTATGAGACGGTTGAGTCGCTCTACGCCGCTGTGGGCGAGGGCCATGTCTCGACGCAATCGGTGATCGAGAAGATTCTCGCCGCGTTGCACGTCGAGGCTGAGTCAGACGACGAGCCGTTCAGTGTGCCGACCCGAGGGCGCACCTCGGTGCGCACGAGTGACTCGGGCGTGCTGGTGAGGGGTGCCCCCGACATTCTGGTGAAGCTAGCGAAATGCTGCACGCCAGTGCCGGGTGACGCCATCGTGGGCTTCGTCACGCGCGGGCAGGGCGTGAGCGTGCACCGCGGCGACTGCACGAATGTTCAGTCTCTGCTGACCGAACCAGACCGAATGATTGAGGTTGACTGGGCGCCCACGTCAAAGAGCGTCTTCCTTGTGCAGATTCAGGTTGAAGCGCTCGACCGCAGTGGACTGCTGAGCGACGTCACCCGAGTGCTGTCTGAGCACCACGTGAATATTCTCTCGGCGAGCGTTAGCACCTCGAAGGATCGCTTGGCGCTCAGCCGGTTCGTCTTTGAAATGGGCGACGTCACACACCTCGACCGTGTGCTCAACGCTGTGCGGCGAATTGACGCGGTCTACGACGTCTACCGCGTCAGCAACGGCTGACCCGACTCTGCCTGCTGCAGAGCGGACAGAAGGCGCGCCCTGGCCGGCCGCACGTACGAGAGGCTGGCGCGGCGTGTGAGAGTGGCATCGATCTGAGCGCGTGAAATGCGCTGGGCAGTGATTCCCTCGGCCAGGAGCGCGATAACGTCGTCGTCTCGATCGTGCCGTGCCAGGTCGAGCAGGGTACGAAGGGGCGTGGTCACGGGCACCGGGCCGAGCATCCGTGTCTCATCATCATCAATGACCACCTCGCGGGCGCGTAACCGACGACGATCGGGAGAGGGGATGCGCGCCGTAATCGCGACGCACGTCATCACGACGGCGGGCATCGGCCCCCACCCCCACACCCAGGCGGCGCTGCGGTCGGCGAGAATGACGCGCGTGTCGAGCATGAGCGGTGCAAGCGAGGCCGCGCGGGCAAGGGCCGTGAACGGTGCGTCGATGGGGAGAAAGCCCTCGCCGAGCACCACCACCTCGCCGTCGAGTGCTGCGGCGCGCAGTTCGGAAGCGCTGACCCGGTCATCGGCAAGAAGGAGTGGCCCAAAGCGCGTCATGCGGGGAGTGTGTCGCAGATCGAACGGTTGCACTCTCGAGAGTCAGCGACCTGTGGAGAAGCTGCTGACGAGCGGTCGCCGGCGGTTGCGCGCGGTTGTCAGTTGTCGACGGCGCTGAGCCACGCTCGCCGTGCCTCAAGCGCCTCGGTAACCTCGGCGACGCGCTTCGCGTCTTTCGCTGATGTTGCGGCGGCGAGGTCGTCCTCGAGCCCACTAATGGCCTGCTCGAGTTGGGCGGCTAAGCCTTCGGATCGGGCCTTCTTCTCGGGGTCAGAACGGTTCCAGTGGTCTTCTTCGAGCTTCTTCACCGCCTGTTCGATGGTGCGCATGCGGTCTTCGACAACCTTCACCTGGTCGCGCGGAACCTTACCCGCGGCGTCCCATTTGCGCTGGATCGCCGTGAGTTGGGCCCGCGCCTTGACGCGGTCACTAGCGGTGAGTAACGGAGCCGCTTCGTCAAGCAGGGCCTGCTTGACGGAGAGGTTGCCAGCGAACTCCTCGTTCTCACGGGCATCGACCTCTGCCTTGGCCGCGTAAAGGGCATCTCCGGCGGCCTTGAACTGCGCCCAGAGCGCGTCGTCGACCTTCTTGCCGGCGCGACCGGCAAGCTTCCACTCGTCGAGAAGGCGGCGATAGGCGGGAATTGCCGCGGTTCCTTGCGAGCCGAGGGCGACGGCCTTGTCGACGAGGGCCTGCTTACGCGCCCGCACTTCTTTGTGCTCCGAGTCGAGACCCGCGAAGAACGCGCGGCGATGCGACTCGACTGTGGTGCGCGCCGCACGGAAGCGCTTCCATAGGTCATCGGCCTGCTTCTTGGGCAAGCGAGGGCCATTCTGCTGGTGGTCTTTCCAGCGTGTGAAGAGTTCGTCAAGCGCGGCTGTCGTCTGCTTCCACTGCACGGATTGCGGGTCTTTGGCGGCGAGAGCTTCCGCAGCCTCGACGATCGCGGTGCGCTCGGCCACGGCCGCTTTGGTAGCGGCGGCGACTTCGGCCTTCTGTGCCTCGGTCAGCTTCTCGACCGTCGCGACCAGGGCTCCAACGCGGGTGCGAAGCGCTTCGAGGTCTCCCACAGCAGAAGGCGACTCGAGCGCGGTGTTCAGAGCCGTGACGGTCTTGGCGACATCGTTCGCGGGCGCCCCAGCTTTGGCGCGCTGCTCGAGCAGGCGCACTTGGCCCTCGAGCTCGATGTACTTGCGGGTGAAGTAGGCGAGGGCCTCCTCGGGGGTGCCGTCGGGGTACTGGCCCACCGCGCGCTCGGCGCCACGGTCGGTGACATACACGGTGCCGGTCTCGTCGACCCGGCCCCAGGGAGTGTTCTCGTTGGCTGACACGTTTGCTTCATCCTCATCGAGTGCGCACCCGCGCGGCTGCAGCCGCACGGTTTTTCAGCATATGGCACGGTCGGCGCCAAGCGTCAGGCGAGCACGCTCTCGCCGCGGATCGCTATTGGATCGTGATGCCGGTCAGGATCGTGGGCACGGTCGGTGCACCGTCAGCACCGCCGCCCTCGACACCCGCGCCGACCACGCCGGCGATCAGGGACTCTAGGCCGCTTGTGATGCGCCCCATCACCGTGTAGCCGCCAGCCGCGTCGGAGGGGATCACCGACTCGTCATAGACGATGAAGAATTGGCTGCCCATGCTCGCGCCGTCCCCGCCCTGACGCGCCATCGCAATCACTCCCGTGGCGTACACGCCGTCGACTGGAGGATTTTCGATCGGGCCGAAACGGTAGTCGGGGCCTCCGGTGCCATCTCCATTCGGGTCACCACACTGCAGAACGAAGATTCCTTCGGTCGTGAGGCGGTGACAGTTGAGCCCGTCGTAGAACCCGCTCTGTACGAGGCTCACAAACGAGGCGACTGCTTGCGGCGCAGCGAGGCCGTCGAGCTCGTATTGCAATTCGATTCCGTCATTGATGGCCATAGCGCCGGTCCAGGTGCGGAACTCACTCAATGCGGGTTCGGGGGCAGCGACGGCGGGCTCGCTGGGCACGGGGCTCGCACTCGCCACCGGCTCTGGGGTTCCGGGGCCAGCGGTGAAGTACACGATTTGGGCTGTCGCGGCGAGGGCGCCGACGACCACAATTGCAAGCACGGCGATCAGATTGTCGCGCTTGCGGCGCGTGGTCTTCGTGTCGTGCACGGTCTGCCGTGCCTGGTAGCGGCGCAGTCGATCCTGCGTCTCTCGGTTGTTCGCCGGTGCGGCTGCCACTGCTCCTCCATTCGACGGCGGGGCACATCACCTACAGCCCGCGCCGCAGTGAACTCTAGTCGAGGGCCCCGGGCCGCCGCGCGCGGCCACAGGCGGGTCGGTCACGGCCGTTAGCCTGGGGGCATGGATGCTCAGCCGGGCCTCGGCTCCGCCGCGGTTCCCCTCGCGGTGAGAATGCGACCCACGCGCCTCGATGAGGTGGCGGGTCAGCGGCACCTATTGCGCGCCGGATCTCCCCTCGTCAGCCTCGCGAGCGACGATCCCAGCCGAGCACCGAGCGCCGTATCAGTCATCTTGTGGGGCCCTCCGGGAACGGGCAAGACGACCCTCGCGCAGGCGATCGCGCGCTCAAGCGGTCGGCGGTTCGTTGAGCTTTCTGCCGTGACGGCCGGAGTACGTGATGTGCGTGAGGTGATGGAGCGAGCGCTGGCAGACCGCGACCTGTACGGCACGTCGACGGTCTTATTCCTTGATGAAATCCATCGCTTCTCGAAGGCCCAGCAAGACGCCCTGTTGCCCGGCGTTGAAAACGGTTGGGTCATCTTGATCGCCGCCACCACAGAAAACCCCTCGTTCTCGGTCATTGCACCTCTCTTGAGCCGCAGCCTGCTTCTCACGCTCGAAACGCTGAGCGACGATGATCTTGGAGTGCTCGTCGATCGAGCGGTTGTCGACCCGCGCGGCCTGGCCGGCGCCATCGAGCTAGAACCCGCCGCGCGTAAAGCAATCGTGCGTTTGGCTTCGGGCGACGCGCGTCGCGCACTCACCGCACTCGAGGCGGCCGCGCAGTCGGCGGCGGTGGAGGCGGCGGCGCAAGCTGCAGACGGCGCGACTGCGGGTGGGCATCCGGTCGTCACTGCGGAGATCGTGTCGGCGGCCGTTGATCGCGCCCTGTTGCGCTATGACAAGCAGGGTGACGAACACTACGACGTCATCAGCGCCTTCATCAAATCGATTCGGGGTAGCGACCCCGATGCCGCTCTGCATTACCTTGCTCGCATGATCGAGGCGGGAGAGGACGTGCGCTTTATCGCCCGGCGCGTGATTATCTCCGCGGCCGAAGACATCGGCACGGCTGACCCGCAGGCGCTGGTACTGGCGGTCGCTGCCGCCCAGGCCGTGCAGTTGATCGGCATGCCGGAGGGGCGGATCCCGCTCGCCGAGGCTGTGGTCTACCTCGCGACCGCACCCAAGTCGAACGCCGCCTACGTCGGCATCAACGCGGCGATCGCAGACGTGAAAGCGGGGCGGCTCGGTCGTGTACCGAAGCCTCTGCGTGACGCCCACTACCCGGGGGCGAAGCGCCTCGGCCACGGCAAGGGCTACGTGTATCCACACGACGAGGCCGTCGGCGTCGCTGAGCAGCAATACCTGCCAGACCCACTTGTGGGTACCGAGTACTACCGGCCTACCGAACGCGGGCACGAGCGCGAGATCGCGGCGCGGCTGGCGAAGCTGAGGGCAATCACGCGGGGTCATACAACGGCCGAATAGGCGCAGCCGGGGTGCCGACCTTCCGCGCTCTAGCGACAGTGGGCTCTGGTAGGCTTGCTCGGCCCGTCAGATATGGGCACATCCTCCCTCGAAGCTTCCACCGAATAGCCCCGGCGTGCATTCGGACCGGACGGAGAGATGTACGTCCGTGAGCCGCTGAAATTCTCGGCCACGACCATGGAAGGAACCCGTGTCTACTAAGTCACGCACCCGCAGTAAGACTCGTCTCTCTCGTGCACTCGGCATCGCCCTCACCCCGAAGGCTGCCAAGTACCTCGAGAAGCGCCCGTACGCTCCCGGTGAGCATGGCCGCACGAAGCGCAAAGCCGACAGTGACTACGCCGTTCGTTTGCGCGAGAAGCAGCGTCTTCGCGCCCAGTACGGCATCCGTGAGGCCCAGCTCAAGATCGCCTTCAACGAAGCACGCCGTGCATCGGGCTTGACCGGTGAGAACCTCGTTGAGCTGCTCGAGATGCGTCTCGACGCGCTCGTGCTTCGCGCTGGCATCGCCCGCACGACGGCACAAGCTCGCCAGATGGTTGTGCACCGTCACATTTTGGTTGACGGCCAGCTCGTCGACCGTCCGTCGTTCCGCGTCAAGCCGGGTCAGCTGATCCACGTCAAGGCACGCAGCGAGGGCATGGAGCCGTTCCAGGTCGCCGCTGCCGGTGGCCACGTCGACCTGCTTCCCAAGGTGCCCGCGTACCTCGAGGTTGAGCTCGACAAGCTGCAGGCGCGCCTCGTGCGTCGCCCCAAGCGCGCCGAAGTGCCCGTGACCTGCGAAGTGCAGCTCGTGGTCGAGTACTACGCGGCTCGCTAGCGCTGTCGGTTACGAACCGCTCCACGCTCCGTCGAACGGGGGCCCGGCATCGCGCCGGGCCCCCGTTCGCGTTGGGCCGCTAGGCTGAAGCCACTGTCCACCACGTACGACTTCTCACGAGGGAGCACCCATGAAGAACGCCGCCTGGCTCATCGTCGGCATCGCGGCCGGCTTCGTCGCCGCCCACCAGGTCTCGAAGACCCCTCAGGGCAAGCAGTTTTTTGACGACGTCGATGCCAAAACCCGCGAGTTTGGCTCCGCCGTCGTCGACGGCTACAAGCAGCGCGAGGCTGAGTTGCGCGCTGCCGTGGCTGAGGCCGAAGACACGATCGCCGACCTCACCAGCCGCCTCAAGTAAGCGGCGGGGCCTCGTGCCCCGCCCGATCGATTCAGGAGCAGTTCCCTCCTCCCATGCAGACCGCCGACATCCAGCGCCGGTGGCTCGAGTTCTTCGGTACTCGCGGTCACACGGTCGTGCCCTCCGCGTCGCTCGTCAGCGACGACCCGACTTTGCTTTTCACGGTCGCCGGAATGGTGCCCTTCGTGCCATACCTGACCGGAGTCGTGCCTGCGCCCTACCCGCGCGCCACGAGCGTGCAGAAGTGCATTCGCACGAACGACATCGAAGAAGTCGGCAAGACGCCTCGGCATGGCACGTTCTTTCAGATGAACGGTAACTTCTCGTTCGGCGACTACTTCAAAGAGGGCGCAATCGGCTACGCCTGGGAGCTCTTGACCGCATCAACGAGCGATGGCGGTCTTGGCTTTCAGGAGAAAGACCTCTGGGTCACGGTCTACAAAGACGACGACGAGGCGATCGCGCTCTGGAAGAAGATCGCAGGCCTTCCCGACGAGCGCATTCAACGCCTCGACATGGACACGAACTATTGGTCAACGGGCCAGCCTGGCCCGGCTGGTCCCTGCAGCGAGATCTTCTTTGACCGCGGCCCCGCCTATGGCATAGACGGCGGCCCAGCGACAGACGATGACCGTTATGTCGAAATCTGGAATCTCGTCTTCATGCAGTACCTGCGGGGCGAGGGTACGGGCAAGAACGACTTCGAGATTCTCGGCGAGCTGCCCAACAAGAACATCGACACCGGCATGGGCATGGAGCGCGTCGCGTTCCTGACGCAGGGCGTCGAGAACATGTACGAGATCGACCAAGTGCGTCCGGTTCTGGATGCCGCCGCCGAGCTCTCCGGGCGCCGCTACGGTGCCGACCACGGCGACGACGTGCGCATGCGCGTCATCGCCGATCATGTGCGCTCCTCCCTGATGCTCATGACGGATGGCGTCGCACCGGGCAACGAGGGCCGAGGCTACATTCTGCGCCGCCTGCTGCGGCGTAGCATCCGGGCCATGCGTCTGCTCGGGGTCGATGCCCCCAGCTTCGACGTGCTGTTTGCGGCTTCGCGAGACGCCATGAGCTCTGCCTATCCCGAGATCACCGAGCACTATGACCGCGTGTCGCGGCTCGCGCTCGGTGAAGAAGAAGCGTTCATGCGCACCCTCGTCGCGGGCACCACGATTCTTGATCTCGCGGTGGCAGTGAGCACCGCGGCCGGTGCCTCGACCTTGCCCGGTGACACGGTGTTCCAGTTGCACGACACCTTCGGGTTTCCTCTTGATCTCACGCTCGAGATGGCAGAAGAGAACGGCCTCACGGTTGATCGTGCCGAGTTTGACCGCCTGATGGCCGAGCAGCGTACCCGTGCCAAGGCCGACGCGAAGTCGAAGAAGGGTGCTCTTGCCGACCTCAGCGTGTATGGCGAATTTCGCGCCGTCGGTGAGACCGCCTTTCTCGGTTATGACGAGCTTCAGGCCGACACCACGGTGCTCGGCATCCTCGTGCGAGGGCAGAGTGTGCCCTCGGCACAATCGGGCGATATCGCCGAAGTGATTCTGGCCGAAACGACCCTGTACGCCGAGTCGGGTGGTCAAGACAGCGACGAAGGATCGATCGTTGGCAACGGTTTCGATCTCGAAGTGCTCGACGTGCAAAAGCCCGTCAAGGGGCTCATCAGTCACACCGTGCAGGTTCGATCGGGTGAGGTGCATGTCGGCGCCGCCGCGAGCACGCATGTTGATCCGGTGTATCGCCGGTCGGCGACGCAGGCACACTCGGCTACCCACGTCATCCACGCGGCGCTGCGCCAGACGCTCGGTCACGACGCCCACCAGTCGGGTTCGTACAACAAGGCTGGCTACATGAGGCTCGACTTCAGTTGGAACCAGGCGCTCTCGCCGGCCACGCGCAGCGAGATTGAAGAGATCAGCAACATCGCCGTGCGCGACAACCTGCCTGTCTCTACCCGGGTCATGGCGCTTGACGACGCCAAATCGCTCGGCGCTATGGCCTTGTTCGGCGAGAAGTACGGCGACTCTGTGCGCGTCGTCGACATTGGCGGGCCCTGGTCGCGCGAGCTGTGCGCGGGAACCCACGTGGGGGCGTCGGCCGAGATCGGCATGATCAGCATCGTGAGCGAATCATCGGTCGGGTCGACCAATCGGCGCGTCGAGGCGCTCGTGGGCCTCGAGGCGTTCCGCGAGTTCGCCGCCGAGCGTGCGCTCGTGCAACACCTCACGAGCAGTCTCAAGACTCCTCGCGACCAGTTGGCCGATCGCATCGCAGACCTGGCTGCGCAGCTCAAGGCCGCAGAGAAGACCGTCGCTCAGTACGAGTCGGCGCGACTCTCCGAGCGCGTGCCCGCACTCGTCAAGGCGGCGACGATGCTCGGGGCCTACACCGTGGTCGCCGAGAACCTCGGTGTACTGAACTCTTCTGATGATGTTCGCGCTCTTGCGACGAGCGTGCGGGGCCGGCTGAACGAGTCGCCGACGGTGATCGTGCTGGCCGCCGAGGTCGAGGGCAAGGCGACGGTGATCGTCGCGACGACGGCTTCCGCCCGCGACGCCGGGGCCAAGGCCGGAGCGCTCGCGCGCATCGCATCGGGAGTGCTTGGCGGAGGCGGCGGTGGTAAAGACGACCTCGCTCAGGGTGGGGGTACCGACCCGTCAGCCATCTCTGCGGCGATCGAGGCCGTGCTGGCAGAGTTGCGGCGTTGACGGTGCGGACCGGCGTGCGGCTTGGCGTTGACGTCGGCCGGGCCCGCGTGGGCGTGGCGCGTAGCGATCCGCACGGCGTGCTCGCGACCCCCGTCGAGACGCTTGCACGACTCAACGACCTTCTCGCGGGCATCCGTCGTCTCGTCGATGAGCATGCGGCGATTGAGGTGATCGTGGGCCTTCCGCTCTCGCTGAGCGGCGCCGAGACGGCATCGACCAGCGACTCACGCGTGGTCGCCGAGCAGTTGGCCACCGAGCTCGCTGTGCCTGTTCGTATGGTCGATGAGCGACTCACCACTGTGAGCGCGGCGCGGGGGTTGCGCGAGGCGGGGCGCACTGCCAAGAACTCTAGTTCCGTCGTCGATCAAGCTGCAGCTGTTATCCTGCTCCAACACGCCCTCGACCTCGAGCGTTCGTCCGGGAACCCGCCCGGCACGCTTGTCGAGCCGCACGAAGGACGACCGATCGCGTGACTAATTCCGACAACTGGGACGACATCTTCCGCAGTCAGCCGGGCTCCGAAGACTCCGCATCCGGCGCGGCGACGGGGACTTCAGTGGATGCGGATGCCGCGCCGCTGAGTCGGCGGGCCGCACGTGAGTCGCAGGGACGCAGTCGGCGACCCGCGCGCGGCGGCGGCGCCTCCACAGGCGTGTCGCGGCGTCGGCGGCGCTGGCCGTGGGTCGTGCTCGGGGTGTTGTCTTTGCTGCTCGGCATCGGCGCGGCCGGGGCTTGGTATGTGTGGTTGAACTACGAACCACAGGTCCGCGAACTACTCGGCTGGGAGCTGCCGAACGACTTCCAGGGTTCAGGCAACGGCGTCGAGGTACTGGTGACGATCTACTCGGGCGAGATCGGCTCCGATGTTGCGACGTCGCTGGTCGAGCAAGACGTCACCATGACGTTTGAGGCATTCTACGAACTGCTCCTCGCCGACGAGTCGATCTCGTTCATTCCGGGAACATACCGACTACAAGAGCAGATGTCGGCCCAGTCGGCTCTGGATGCCCTTCTCAACCTAGAGAACAAGGTCGAGCTGAGCGCCACCATCAGAGAGGGGTTGCGCGCCGGGGAGGTCGTTGAAGCGCTATCCGCGGGCACCGGTTTGCCGCTCGCCGA
>Ga0105044_10012543_pt1 | contig 11516 bp, 7 predicted proteins | sample MAT01_FD_78092 | JGI IMG/M metagenome (GOLD analysis project Ga0105044, IMG submission 78092) | Freshwater microbial communities from Lake Fryxell liftoff mats and glacier meltwater in Antarctica - MAT-01 | ecosystem: Environmental > Aquatic > Freshwater > Ice > Liftoff microbial mat | place...
GCGCCGTCGATGTTCACGTTGTTTTTCTGCCACTGGAATGTCGGCGCTGGCGTGCCGCTGGCGGTGACGGTGAACGTCGCCGTCGCTCCGACCACGACACTGCGGTTGACCGGCTGGCCGGTGATCGTCGGCGCAACGACCGAACCACCCGAGGTCCCATCCGGCATCCAGGCTTGAAACTTCCCCGACACGTGCAGCAAGCCCATTAAATACAGCATGCCATCGTAGTAGCGATATAACCCGCTTGGGATGGGTGTAGACCACAATCCCTCGACTGCCGGCCAGGCATTGCCCGTGTTCGCCGACAGGCCGAGTACCGCATTGCACGACACCAAGCCGGGCGAATGGTCGGAGCCAAGCTGACGGCCGTCGAGCTCGAATTGATTCCCATAGGCGGACCAGCCCTGGCCAGCGAAGAAGGCCAGGACGCGATTGGCGTGCGCGGTCTGCCACGTGCTGTCGGCCGCGAACCATGCCCGATCCACCGCAACATTGGCAGCCGCGCGCCAGGCATCGAAACGGAAAGCGGCGTGGAAGCCGCCGGTTGGCGTGCCGTCAAAATTCGCGTAGTCAGGCATCAGGCCGGTCGTGGCATGAGCCGCCTTAGGAAAATATGCCCTGCTGGCGCTTGCTGCCTGAGTCCAGAAGTTGCCATTGGTCGTGGCCCAACGGCCCCACAGCTCAAAAAATGCCGGCAGATGATAGCTGGGGTCGGAAAAGAGCGCCGCATTCGCGTAGGGCGTGAAGACCACGAGATGGTCGGCGTTAAACATATTATAAACGGATTCCTGGATGGGACCGTTCTCCTTGTTCAGCATGGCGGTGAGGATCGCCTGAGCATCGGCTTTAAATTCAGGTACATTCCAGCGATGCGCGGCAAAAAACAGCGCAGTTGCGAAATAGGCCTCGCCGTCGCTGGCAGGATTGGGATCTTCGATAACACCAGCGGTCGACAGCTTCCAGGCGAAGTAGCCATCCCGGGCACCGCCGTTATGGCGCATGTGACGCTTGGTGTAGTTCCATAACTTCTCGAATTCAGTTCGCTTGTCGAGTTGGACACAGATCATCATGCCATACGACATTCCTTCGCTGACGATTGTATTGTTACCGACATTCCAGATATAGGCCTCATCGGCGACGGAACCCTGGATGAAGACCCGCTCCGTTGTCGCATCGCCATAGAACAGTTGCTGCCACGCGGCCTCGACCTTGTCGTTCACCGCTTGCGCCGAATGCCCAGCCTCGACGAAAAGATTGCGGTAGATGCCGCTGGCGACGGCGCCGACCGACGGTGGCACCGGTGGCGGCAGCGGCGGCGGGATGACGCCGGCGTCGGTTATTTCGACCCAGTCGATATCGGTATCGTTGCTGCCATTGTCTGTCGTTAGCCGGAGCACCAGTTGATGACTGGAGCCTGCGCCAACCACATCCATCAGCACGCTATCGGTGCTGGGCGTGTCGGCAGTGAATCCCAGGTTGGCGATCACCGCGCCATCGAGCCGCAGCGTGACTCCAGCATTTGTCCCGCCACCGCTGCGGGCGCCACGCACCACCACTTGGTACCGCCGCCCGTGTGTAAGCGTCACCGCCGACGCGACCTGAGCCTCATTCGCATACAGCCTGACCCCGGAAAACGGCACGGTGATCGTTCCGGCAGAACCCGAGATCGCCATGCTTTCACACTCAAGACGGATGTCCGCTGCACTGAGGGTTGATTGCAGATTTGCAAATAACAGCGCCATGCCAACCAGTGCGACGATGTTCCGTCCGCTCCAATAGCCTCCATCGATTCGTCTTCCCTGGCGGACCTGTGCACGCTGCGCTGCCCTGGGCAGGTTTACGAGCACGGATAAAATCCGTGCGCATAGTAGGACAAGGAATGACCATTGAACAGGTTTCGCCATGGATGAGCTGTTCCGAAAAGTGCGCATGTCGATTCCGTATCGGTGAGATGGTGGCCAAGTCAGCGAATGCCGGGTGGTCGATTAGGGCAACGCTGTGCGACAACAATGAACGCTATGTGACATTAAGGTATGATTCGAGACCACGGCGTCGTCGGCTATAAGCCGCAAGGAATCGTCAGCTCGCAAACCGGGTTCGTCCTAAGCGCCCTATTGGACTTATGCTGGAGATCTGCGAGTCGTGTCACGTCCAGTCAGGACGCAGATCGTGAGATAATGTCACATTCGCATACTTCTGCCCACTCCAGGACTTCGATGCCATATCACACTGATCCGCGGCATTGGCGTTTGGCCAAGTGTAAACCACGGGTAACTGCTCAGGGGCTTCGCCCCTGCGGGTCTGCCCAGGTTGTGGAGCCGGGTCATTGGCGGCCTTGGTGCTTTTGCTCGCACAATGGCGATTGCTGCTGCGCCAACAGTTGCATGCATCTGACGAAATGATTCGGCGACAGGCGGTGCGATAACAGCGAAGAATCAGGCACAGCAATTCCAACCTCACGGACGCAGGCTTTGATGGCGCCAACGTGATTGGCGATTGGCAGAGGTGCGTGGCGCTGGAACCGTACCAGAGCCATCAGGCTGAACGACGGTCAAGCGCGGGACTGCTTCAGCCAACGTCCTGGAGTGGTTCCCTTCTCCCGACGGAAGCTGTGGATGAAATGCTGCGTGGAGCAGAAGCCGCAAGCGCGTGCGACGTCTTCGATGGACTGTCCAGATTCGAGCAGGTCCGCAGCACGGCCCAGACGGTAGCGACGCAGCCACTGGGCCGGCGGTTGTCCGCAGGTGCTGCGCAAGATGCGCGATAGGTGCTCGCGGGTGACCTGCAATTGTTTCGCTACCGTGGCCAAGGGCGGCGGATCCTGCCAGCGTTCGGTGAGCATGGCCATCGCGCGCTCCGCTAAGCGGTGGGTCGGCGCCAGGCCCCTGGCCAGCGGGTGCACGAAGCTCCAGCAAAGATCGTTTGCCTCGACCACGCTCAAGCAGCGGTGCATGGGAGCAGAGGTGTGGGTCATCAACTTGCCCGACCAGCGCGCGATCAGTTCTTCACCACCGTTGACGGGCACCACATGCCCGGCGCGGTTGACGATGCCCTGTACGGCACTGCGCATCGCGTCGCCGACCAAATTGGCGTAGATGAATTCCAGGTGGCCACCGTCGGGATCCCCGACGTATTCCAGCGACCCGTGAGTTCCGGCATCGTAGACCAGGGCCTGACCGGGCTCGGCCACGACCCACGATGAAGAACGCTCGGCCCGGCAACGCAGGCGTCCGCGCATCAACAATTGCACGGTCACCGACTTGCGTTTTTGCAGGACGACTTGTTCCTGGTAAGACCCGGGCTGACGGCTTTCATACACCACCTTTTCACACGTGGGCCACCCTAGGATCGGCTCGATCGTGGTGAAATGGATGGGGCTAATCATGGTCGCGATGATCATTCCGGAACGCAGTGTTTCAAGTGAAGCCAGAACCGGCCTGCCCGTGTGGTACCGGTCGTTGATTCTTGGGAATAGCCTATTTCACACGGAAAAATGGCCAATTCCTTTGTCGATGTCTTGCGGTTTCGGCAGCCTTCAGGGGTAAACGTTGATCAGACCTGCGCGTCTCTGACGACGATCAACCACCCCGCCATCGCGCGACATCGCGCGACCCCCTTCTCACCCGCTTGCCGGTGTGTAAGCGAATCACTTTCCGACCATATCGTCCTCATGACCGATCAACCTCACTTCCTGTCCGCCGTCCTTGTCTGCCTGGCACTGCTCCCTGTGACCGCCGCCGAGCGCCCGAATGTGGTGGTCATCCTGGCCGATGACCTCGGCTATGGCGATGTGCGGTGCTTGAACGAAAACGGCAAGATCGCTACGCCGAACATCGACCGCTTGGCCAAAGAGGGCATGCGCTTCACCGACGCGCATACCGGCTCGTCGGTGTGTACGCCGACGCTCTACGGTCTTATCACCGGGCGCTATGCGTGGCGGTCGCGATTGAAGAGGGGCGTCCTGGGCGGCATGAGCCCGCCACTGATCGAGGAAGGCCGTCAGACCATCGCCCACCTGTTCGCTAAGCAGGGCTACGCGACCGCGTGTATCGGCAAATGGCACCTGGGCATGACGTGGGTGCAGAAACCCGGGACGCCGGCCTTCGATGATCGTATCGAAAAAGGTTCCGATGGTTGGAATGCTGATTTCACCAAGCCGATCACGCGCGGTCCAGTCAGCGTTGGTTTCCAAAAATATTTCGGCATCAGCGCGTCGCTCGACATGGTGCCGTATGTTTTCATCGACAACGACCATGTCGCATCCCAACCGGATACCGATCTGTCGTTCCCGATGATCGCCAGCGACGAAGCGCCGAAAGAATCCACCCGCAAAGGCCCCGGTGTCACCGGATTCACCGCCGACAACGTGCTGCCGACGCTGGCTCGCACGGCGGCAACCTGGATCAACGAACAAGCGACCGCAAAAAAGCCGTTCTTCCTCTACCTGCCACTGAATTCCCCGCACACGCCGGTAGCTCCCTCACAAACCTGGCGCGGAAAAAGTGGCATCAGTCCGTATGCCGATTTCGTCATGGAGACCGACGCGGTGGTCGGCGAAGTCCTCACCGCGCTCGACCGCCACGGCATCGCCAAGGACACCTTGGTGGTGTTCACCAGCGACAATGGATTCTCCCCCGCGGGTGATCTGCCGCGACAACTGGCCAAGGGTCACAATCCGAACTACCTCTTTCGTGGCCACAAAGCCGATCTTTTTGAAGGCGGCCATCGCGTACCGTTCCTGGTGCGCTGGCCAGCGCGCGTTGCCGCCGCTGGCAGCAGCGATCGTCTGCTGTGTCTGACCGATGTGCTGGCGACCTGTGCCGAGGCTACCGGCCAGGTGCTGGCCGCGGATGTCGGCGAAGACAGCATCAGCTTTCTACCGGCACTCACCGGCAAAGCCGGCGGACGCACCGATGTCATCAATCACTCGATCAATGGCTCGTTCGCCATCCGCGCTGGCCGGTGGAAGTTGCTGTTGGCGCCGGATTCCGGTGGTTGGAGCGCACCAAAACCCGGATCACCCGAAGCCAAGACGTTACCGCCGATCCAGCTCTTTGATCTTGCCGCCGATATTGGCGAGACCACCAACCGCCAGGCCGAGCAAACGGACATCGTGCGCGAACTGCTCACGCTGTTGGAGCACCAGGTTGCCGCTGGTCGTAGTACACCTGGAACAGCGCAGCCCAACACCGGCACCATCGACATTTGGCACGGTCGGCCGGCGTTGCGCTTCTGAGCATCACCTCGCGTACTCGCCGTTTACAAACGTCCTCACGGTGCTCGAAGAGTGGTCTAACAGCACCAGGTCCCCTGGCACATGACGGATCGCGCAGGTGTCTGACCGTTCTGGCATGATTAGTAGCAAAAACCCCGGGGCATAAACCAGGATCGCGGCACAATCATTGCGGCTGATGCGAAAATGGACTGGCCAACGCGACATCCGATCCACAGTTCGCAGCCCATGACCACGCCCGCATCCCCCGATTCCTCGTCCACCGCTGATACCACCGTAGTCGAAGCGGATCGTCGTCTGCTGATGGAAGCCAACAGCGGCGGCATGCTCAAGCGGCTTGGCGCGCATACTCGACTCTCTGGGCCGGGTTGGTTGCAGAGCGCGATCACGCTCGGCGGCGGCACTTTGGCTGGCTGTCTGTTCCTGGGTGTCATCGGCGGCTACGAAATGATGTGGTTGCAACCGCTGATGATGTTCCTGGGCATCGTCATGTTGTCCGCCATTGGCTACGTCACGTTGTCGACCGGCAAACGTCCGTTCGCCGCCATCCGCGATGAGCTCAATCCGGTGCTCGCCTGGGGCTGGCTCGGCGCGACGGTGATGGCCAACCTGGTGTGGGCGATGCCGCAGTTCGCACTCGGCACGGCAGCGGTGCAACAGAACCTCCTGCCTGGTGTGCTCGATGGAAACAACGGGCGCATCATCATCACCATCGTGTTGGCGGTGGCCTCGCTGGCGGTGGTGCTCAGCTCGGTCAGCGGTGGCCGCGGCGCGAAGATCTTTGAATGGGTGTTGAAGATCATGGTCGCTGGCATCGTCATCAGCTTCTTCGGTGTGGTCGCAGCGCTGGCCTTATCACCGGAAGGTCTGCCGTGGGGCAAGATCCTGGCCGGATTCATTCCCAATCCGAGCCTGCTGTTCGAACCGGCGGCGACGTACCGTGACTTGATTCCGTTGACCTCGCAGCCGGAGTTCTGGCACGACCGCATCCTGACCCTCCAACGTGACCTGATGGTCACCGGTGCCGCCACTGCGGTCGGGATCAATATGACTTTCCTGCTGCCGTACTCGATGCTCAAACGCGGCTGGGACCGTCATTTCCGTGGCCAGGCGGTGTTCGATCTGGGCACCGGTCTGTTCATCCCCTTCGTGCTGGTGACCAGTTGTGTGGTGATCGCGGCGACCAGCCGCTTCCATGGCACCTACGATCGCGGATTGGTTGGCGAGGCTCCGGCCACTGCCGCCACCACCAAGCTGATGGGCAGCTACCATGAAGGACTTGATGCGCGTATCCGCTACGACGCCGGCCCCGCTGGCGCGACGCTCAGCAGCGAAGAACTAACCGCCAAACGCGAAGCCCTGCCGATCGCAGACAAACGCCTCGCCGCCATGCTGGTGCAACGCGATGCTGGCGTACTGGCGGATGCCTTGGCGCAACTCACTGGACAATCGACCGCCCAACTGGTCTTCGGTCTGGGTGTGTTCGGTATGGCGATCTCCACCATCATCGTGCTGATGCTGATCAACGGTTATGCGCTGTGCGAAGCCTTCGATCGACCGGGATCCAAACGCCTGACCATCATCGGCGTGACGCTACCGGCACTGACCGGTGCGCTCGGCTTCCTGTTCCTATGGGGGAGCAAGAACACCACGGTGTGGTTGGCGGTGCCGACCAGCGTCTTCGGCATGGCGCTGCTGCCGATCGCGGCGATCACCTTCCTGTTCCTGATGAACAGCCCACGGCTGCTGGGCGAGCACATGCCACGCGGAGGAAAACGCTGGGGAGTCAACATCCTGCTGATTGCCGCCGTTGGCGCCGCCACCGTCGGCGCCAGTTGGGCGATCTGGAGCAAGGTCGGCTGGGGCGGCGTCATCGCGGTCGGCGTGTTCCTGGGAATGGCCCAGGTGACGCACGTCATGCGTGGAGCGCGCCCGAAGTTGTGAGGTGACTGCCTACGTGGGGTGAGAACCTGAACGGGAATCCACCGGGACGTGACGATCGTGCTGCTTGTTTGGGGCGATCGTCCAGCGCGCGCACGATGGCTGTAAGCCAACCGCAATGCCTGGTATGCGCCGCTCATGCCACACGATCCACACACACCACCACAACGCTTGCTCGACAAGTATCTGCCACTCGCGCCGTCAGTACACGTAGCACGTTACTGGGCGATGATCGAGTGGTTCGATGAGACCATCGGTGAACTCATCACCACGCTGGATAAATCAGGTCAGCGCGACAACACCATCATCGCCTACGTCGCCGACATCGGGTGGATCCAGGATCCCGATGCGGCCAAATACGCGCCGCGCTCCAAGCAATCACAGTACGATGGTGGCCTGCGCACACCGATCATGATCAACTGGCCGGGACACCTTGCACCACAACAGAGCGACACGGTGATCAGTTCACTCGATCTGCTGCCGACACTCCTCGGCTGTGCTGGCGTCCCGGTTCCTGCGGGCATCGATGGCCTGGATCTGCGTGACAACGCGGCGCTCACCGCACGCAAAGCAGTGTTCGGTGCGTGTTACACCCACGATGCGATCGATCTCGACCTGCCGGCGAAGAACCTGCGCTGGCGCTGGGGCATCAGTCAGGGGTGGAAGCTGATCCTGCCCGCTGCGGCCAATGAACCGCTGGCGACGGTGCAGTTGTTCCGCATCGCCGACGATCCGCTGGAACAACGCGACGTGGCAGCGGAGCATCCCGAGCAGGTGGCACGCCTACGTGGATTGATTGACGGCTGGTGGGGCGGACGATGAACCGCATGACGTTGCCCCTACTGGAATTTCAAGCCGCTGGCTCGCATGACGACGAACTGCGGGCCAGTGGCCCGCGGTCCCAGGGGGGACGTCCTTCCGTCCGTTGGTTGGTCTTGCTGGCGTTGCTCGCTGGTGTTCTGCGGCTCGATGCGGGCGAGGGGAAACCGCCCAACATCGTGCTGCTCTACGCCGATGATTGGCGGCACGACACGCTCGGAGCGGCGGGCAATACGATCGTACGGACGCCGCACCTTGACCGCTTGGCAACGCAGGGCGTGCGCTTCACCAATGCCATGGTCACTACGGCGATCTGCGGCGTCAGCCGTGCCTCGCTGCTGACGGGGCAGTGGATGTCACGCCACGGAAATTCCAGTTTTGCGGCCTTCACCACACCGTGGGCACAGACGCTTCCAGGTCTTTTGCGGGCGCATGGCTACTGGGTCGGACATGTCGGCAAGTGGCACTGCGGCAAGTTCCCCGCTGAGCAATTCGATGTCGGCAAGGCGTACTCGGGCAAACACTGGATGAAGGAACCTGATGGCAGCGAGGTCCACGTCACCGCCAAGAACCAAGCCGATGCGCTCGACTTCCTGCGTACGCGTCCGGCGGACAAACCGTTCTTCCTCACCGTGGCGTTCTTCGCCCCGCATGCTGAGGACGGCCACCCTGAGCAGTTCCGCCCACAGGCGTTTTCCGCGGAGTGGTACGCTGGCGTCACCGTGCCGGTGCCGCCGACCGCCAATCCGGCGGCCACCGCCAAGCTGCCGCTCTTCCTGCAGGATCCGCGCAACGAAAGCCGCAAACGTTGGAGCCAGCGCTTCGACACGCCGGAAAAATTTCAGCGCATGATGGTGAACTACTACCGCCTCTGCAGCGAGGTCGATGCGACCTGCGGTGCGGTGCTAGCGGAGCTGAAAAAACGCGGGTTGGACGACAATACCATCGTGGTGTTCACCGGCGACAACGGCTACTTCCACGGCGAAAAGGGGCTGGCCGACAAATGGTATCCGTATGAAGAATCCATCCGCGTGCCGCTGATCATCCGTGATCCACGGCTGCCGGCGACCCGTGCCGGGGCAACCAACCCAGCGATGGCGCTCAATGTAGATCTGGCACCGACCTTACTCGCCGCGGCAAACATCCAGGTACCAGCGACCATGCAGGGTCAGGATCTCACGCCGCTTCTGAACGGTCGCACCGTTGATGGTTGGCGGACAGAGTTCTTCTACGAACACGCCATCATCAAGTCGGTCGACTTCATCCCCGCTTCGCAAGCCCTGGTCACGTCCCGGATGAAGTACCTCTTCTGGCCCGACCATCAGGTGGAGGAACTATTCGACGTGACTGCCGACCCGCATGAAGAACATAACCTGATCGCTGATCCAGCGCAGATAGATGCGCTGACCATGCTCCGTCAACGATTCACGGTGGTGCAGGCGGCAGCGCGCTGATCAGGGACGCGCAGCGCGAAACTGACACACGCCCCAGCCCGATGGACCATCATGGGCCAGAGCCTCGTTAGACCTTTTGCTCTGGGGCTCCGCCCAATGCTGTTAAGCTAAGGCCCCGCCCACATCAAATCCGATTGAACCGCCACGACGCTACGACGCCACGGCGCGAATCCGCAGCCAGGAATGGACTATAACTCTGTTTTCTGCCTTCCCGTGGCGTCGTGGCGTCGTGGCGGTTCAATTCATTCGCCTTAGCTTAACAGCATTGGGCTCCGCCGGCTGTGCCCCCACAACCCCGAGTCCTTGAGAGCGGCGACGGCGCCAAACTTGACTCGCCAGGTCAAGTCGCCGCTCTCACGGACTCTAGTCCGCCTAATCGGCACTAGCTGCCGCATCAGTACCTGCGTGGATCCGTCCTGCCACGCTGGCGGAGGAACCGTGCGCTTGTCGACCATCCCTCAGATCTGTGTGATCACCCTGTTTTTACCGCTGTCCGTGTGGTCCGACGCGCATGAACCGGTGGTGGTGATGGAGCTCGCGGCGCTGGCGATCGAGGTCGAAAACGCACCGCCGACCGATGGCTGGGTGCTAGAACGCGACGTTGCCGGTTACCAGGGCGATGGCTACCTGCGCTGGGCCGCGCCCAATGCCTACAACGCACTTGGCACCGGCGAACTGCACTACCACCTCCTGATCACGGAGAGCGGCCGCTACCAGGTACGCCTGCGCCTGAATACGGCCGGTGCTGAACGTTCCGACCTGGGCAACGATGCCTTCACCCGCTTCGACGACGGCCCCTGGGTCAAAACGTTCGTCGGTGGCGGCAGCGCCACTGGCTGGGCTACGCGCACACGCTTGGAACCGGAACACGGAAAATTCGCCGAGCCGGTGTATGACCTGTCCGTTGGGCGGCACACCTTCGCCATTGCTGGACGCTCACACGGGCTGCGCGTCGATCGCATCGTCATCTGGCGTGACGGTGTCGATCAACCATCCGACACCATCGCGGCGGTGAGCGGCGTGCCACCGATTCCCGATACGCTCAGCGATCCGGCGGTTCGTGCAGTCTGGCAACAGGGCGGCCTAGGCGCGGTGCTCGGTTGGGCGGCCAAACGACGCAAGGATCCGCTGGCGGCTACCGTAAGCACGCTGCTCGACGAACACGCCACCACCCGTCTGACGGCCATCACCGCGTGGCGCGACCGCGACGTGTTGATCGCCGTCGATCTGCTGGAGAACCTCGCCGTGCAATACCAAGGCAGCGAACGTGGCCGTGAATTGGCCAAGCTGCTGCGCACCTGGAGCGACGAACCGGCGGTAATGAAGGAGCGCAAGGCACGCACGATGGCCAGCGCCGTCGAACGGTTGTTGGGGGAGCGGACCAACGAACGCGATCCCACCCGTCAGCAGGCGATGGACAAAGCCATCCGTGATGCCCTGGTTGTCATGCGCCGGACGGCGGCAGACACGCGCGTCTTGACTGACCTAGAACGACGCGTGGTGGCGGCAGGCCTCACGATGCCATGAGCTGATCCGCACTGTTGATGCGAGGAACCCGAACATACATCCACAGGAAACGCAGAGACGCCGCGATTGGGGGACAAATATTTCACGTTGCGCACGGTCTCGCTGGCGGGCAGCGTGATCTTCACTTCGCCCCGACCGCTGCGGTGATGTTGGGCACCAATCGCCGTCTGAGACATGCCGGTGATGATCGCCGAACGCGAGGTCGAGCAAATCGGCGCAATGACATAGGCGCGCTCGAAACGCGTCCCCTCCGCCGCCAGCCGATCGACGTTGGGCGTGCGGATGGCGGTCTCGCCATAACAGCAAAAATGCGCCGACGTGTCCTCAACCACGATCCACACGATGTTCGGACGTTCCGCCGCCGGCAGGGCGCACACCATCATCAACACCACGAGCAGACGGAGCGCGATCATTTGTCCCCCTTCACCTGCGGCTTGGCCTCAGGATGTTTCGCCAGGATGGCGCGCAGTTCGGCGACCACTTCCGGTTTGTTCGCGGCGAGATTACGCGTCTCCAGCGGATCGTCCTGGTAGTCGTACAAC
>Ga0105044_10012545_pt1 | contig 11516 bp, 5 predicted proteins | sample MAT01_FD_78092 | JGI IMG/M metagenome (GOLD analysis project Ga0105044, IMG submission 78092) | Freshwater microbial communities from Lake Fryxell liftoff mats and glacier meltwater in Antarctica - MAT-01 | ecosystem: Environmental > Aquatic > Freshwater > Ice > Liftoff microbial mat | place...
AACGATACTTCGCCGCCTTTTCTTATCGCAGAGTCAGCAATGTCGATTTCACATTCGATGTTAGTGCGATCATAGCCAGCGTGGACCCAGTATCGACGTTGCGTTACCGCTGCCGCGATGCGAGCTGCTTCGCGAAAGGTAATGGTGAGATCAACTTCATCGACGGCTCCGATAGAAGCGGTAAGACGCCCCAGCTCTGGCTGAACTTCCATTTCGCCAATCGAGTCGGCAAGCTCGAGTCGGTGGACTGCGAACCCAGCATCGACGACCAGTGTAGAGCTGGCGACTGGCGGAATTGAGAAACGAATTCCACGCGACAATCGCGATGGTGCCTGGACAACGCACGCCACGCGAACCAAAAGACTGGCGATGCTCGCTGGTGGAAGCATTAATCGAACAGCGTTCTCACCATCCGCACCCCACCGTAGCGGCCGTGTGTCAGATGTTGTCAGCCACTGCACGCTCAGGACTTGAGACGCGGAAAACGGCAATCTCATCTCCGTTCGCTGCTCAGTATCTTCGATTTGATATCGAGCCTCCAGTTCCGCTGTTGTGTTGGTGTCAGTCGTCCCCTCGAGGCGTAATCGATAGCTCGCCGACTTCGCTCGCACGGGTACTAGTAGGGGTCGTTGGTTGCGAAAGATCTCGGCGTACAGACTTTCTGGAACATAGACTTTTGTGCCAGCAAGATCACCGTCAGCATCCGTTGGCACCATCACAAACGGCGACTCTACAAGTCCTTGGATCGGATTCGATTGAGCATGCAAAAAACGCGTTTCTAGAGCTGAGGTACCGATAAATGACGAAAAAATTATCAGCACCGAGAGCCGATGTGTCCACGTGATCGCAGTTCGTCGTGAAGACCCCTGCTGCCGTTCCTCAGACTCACTGATTTTGACCGGCAATGCGACCGGCGTTGAGATTGGAATCGCAGATATTGAGGCTCGAACAGCGTCGCCCCAACGCTTCACATCAGGCAAGAGTGTCAGGGCAACAAGGCCGCCCGCTGCGAACGGAACGCAAACCGACGAATACCAAAGCGTGGTTGTCACAAACAAAAGAACCGGTGGCACATTCGCGAAGATCCAGACGAGCGCCGCAAGGAGCGGAGAGTATGACGTCATCCACCAGCCCAACGCAAAAACACACAATCCAACCATCGCCGCAACCGTATAGCCCATCCCTGATTCGACGATCCAAATGCGACCGCCGCTGAGCTCAATACCGACCGTAGACTCGAGCGATTGTGCCTTGACCGTTGTGTCTGCCACCAGCCCATTGGCTGAATCATTCGCATTCGCCCTTGACGGCAATGCCGCGCCAGTACTTTGTGATTCGCCGAATAGCAAAGCAGAAGGAATCAGCGTATCGGGAGCAGGTAGCAATCGCCAATCTCGACGCATGACAATTGCCTCAGCGCTCATTTGCGGTGCCGACCATCTTCGCGCGATCGCGCCAGAAAAAACGGAGCGAGTCCACTGCACGATCACACGTGACACGGAGTCGGAGAACTTAATCCGCAATGTCGTCGGTTCGGATTGGTACTCAATCGCTTCGCCAGATTGGTCCGTCACACTTACCAAACGGAGGTTGACATCATGATTGACCGTTAGCTCTGGCCCATGCTCGACATCATACATCGCTGTGACGACATCGCCACCTCGATTGGATGCTTCGACTCGCACGCTTTCACGCCACACTATCGGTAGCTCACTGATTTTTTGCGCGGGCGAAATCGTGATCGAAGCTTGCTTGGTCGCATCGTACGAAAGCACAGTCGAACCTGGGACCGGCTCACACTCGGTGGCCACGGCACCGTATTTGCTAATTCGGCTAGTCGGAGTGATTAAGCGAGGGATTCTTAGAACCGACAAACCCAGCTTAGTCACGCGAAGCGAAGGCATGACGACCGCTTGCGTTGTTTGGTTCGTAGCATCTGGGACACTCGGCAACGGAACTTCCCTCGTTTTGTCGAATTTGTACTCACGTCGCCCGACCAGCATCACTTCCCGTTCGCCGGTATCCCCGAACCCAAGTTGCCAGATTTCGCTTGCGGCTTGAACGTCCGCGTCAGCCTTCGTATTGGAGGCAAGTGTATCAGCGGAAGACATCCGCGTTGCAGAGAGCAGACGACGACTTGAACCATCGATTCGGAGGGCTGACCATTTCATCGGCGGTCGCCCAGACGGAGTTCCTAGGTCGACGATGATCGTCTGGATTTCCGTCGACACCGACTCACATGCGACGAGGCAAGTTTCGCTGACACGATCATTCTCAAGTCTTAGCGATAGCTGACTCTTCGTATCAAATGAAATGACAGGACGTCGGCTCACCAAGACTGAAGTCCGACCTTCATTCAAATCCATCAGTATGCTGTCTGAGCCTATTTCGCTAATCATCTCACTTTGGATGAGTGTCAAATCTTTGGTCGCAATTCGCGTCGTCCGTAGCGCCACATCGCCACTCCAATTGAAGCCAACCGGCGGTGTGACCAGTGCCGCTACGCGATTGCGACAGTCTCGAATGGTTGCCAGCGAAGTCGCTGGAAACTCGACACGTCCGGCCTCCGCTCTAATTGGCATCGAGCCGGTAACTCGTACTTGTAACCGCCCTTCAACCAACTCGTCCAGCGTCGGCCAAATCGAGATCACGGCTTGCTTCTTCAAGTCGTTGGGAAGGTCAATCAATCGTCCACTTGCTGGTAGCATGACCAGGATTGCCGTCCAACCCGGATCGATCTGAAGATGCACGGGCTGCGGGCCAATCCTGCTCATGGCTATCGAAGAATCAAGCTGAGCCTGGAAACGTGACCTCGTGGCAGACAGTTGCAACACCGATTCCGCAGAACTCTGTAGCGCTGCAGGTCGAACCAATACCGCCGGGCCCTCGGAGACAAGTGAACCAACGCCGCGAAACAGCCGGGAACCATCTTCAGCGATCGCTGTGGGTGCGAATCTCCAGCGCTGAGGCAGTTGCAATCGAAGAATATTCAGGCTGGGGTCTAGGCGGATCTGAGACTGCATCTCAGTGCCGACAAGAATGGGGCGACAATCTTTCCACTTTGGCCATGGCAGCGATTGGGAGCCGCCGCCCGAATTCCATGCCGCTTCACCTTCGATTGTGATGTTCATGGTACCACTGCCAGACGTCGACTCAACACGCGTGGCGTCAATTCGAATCCCACTGCCCTCGGGCGTGGTCACTTCAGACCATGGCACGATCGATCCACCGATTCGTACCGTGATCACACGACCAGCGTCCACCGCTAACATCGGCAATACCGCGCCTGGAGCTGCATCGACCAACATGCGAGCAGTAAAGCCGATCGATTGTGGCAACAACTCGTACTGAATCGACGCTTGGCGAACCGCAAGGACAGACTGTTCATCTTCTTGCACCCTGCTGATCAACCGCAGTCGTACGCGCGACAAGCCACCAGCATCGATCGCGTACCAGGACGTCTCGGTTCCGGCAGGAGGTGTAAGCGGGCCAGGTGTGCCGGCTTCGGGCGGTGGACTCGGCAGCGCCCGTCCGACACCGTCGACCGCCTGAACTTGGGAATCGCGTGGCACTTCAATCAACAAACGTGTCTGAATCGACGCGGGAATTTTCAGATCGAAAATAGTGCCACGGTCGATCGACTTCCCCGCTGCGGTCCAACCAAACATGATCCGCGAATCGCTATCGACAACAACCGAAGCTGTTCCATCAAGATTGCCAACAATCTGCCCAATTGCGTTATCATTCACCGCACCACTTCCAACTCGCAAGGCCAGCCCTAAGTTACCCAACTCCAACCGCGAAGCTCCCTTGCCACGAGAGGAAATGTCCCAATAGGATTGTCGCGAAACAAGGTGATTGCCTTCTAAAGTCGCAATGTATACGCCACGAATTAGCTGGGGCGCGTCCAGCGGCGAAGGTGCCCAGCCTGTGTTGGTTTGCAGTCGTTGATCGAGTTCGACGATATCGATTGGCCGATACGTCGGCGGAAGGATCTCCGCAGCTTGTGACTGAAAGAAATAGATCTTTGGAAACCGATCGAGCGAGGTTGGCAAACCGAACGAAGCACTCGCGGCTGCCGACGCAGGCTCGTCGCCGCTGGCAACCGGGACAGTGGAAAACTTGCAGAAAAAAACCACAAGCAAGGCGGCTACCGATACTTGCCAGACTCTCTTCAAGCAAACTCCATGCGAATTTCGACGAGTGATTCTGGCAGTCACGTTTGCACCTCCGCCTCTGGGGTGCCGGGTGTTCGTTCGAACTCTGGTGCGAAGGCATCGATACGCTCGTCATGCGATGGTCCCAGATGCCGCGTCGTAGGATGATCGACCGGCTCGCGCGACGGCAGCAAAATACGATCACCGCGCCGTGTCGTCAGCAGGTGACGCACGCCGCTCATCACCGCCACAATCAACATCGCGACTAGCATTAGCTGCCCAGCAATTACAGCTGCATCCGGTAGCAACAGCATCAAGCCACCGAGCGATACAGCGCCTCCGACCGCTGTCATTGGATGGCGAAACGTTGGCACATAGATCAGCAAGCTTGCCGTAATCAGTACGATTGCACCGACGATCAGCCACATCGCTTGTCGCGACATCACGGTCGCGGCCAACGAGCCTGCATCCACGCCCACCAACAGATATCTATTTCCAGGTGGCATCAACGCATCCGTCTTGACATCGGACCAAGCAATCAACTCTGCGTCGCCGAGCCGTGGCACACGATTCAATTTCCATTGATCGAGCTGCCATCGCATCTCGCGCCCCATCGTTGCGGTTGCCCAGATCAGATGTTGATCCTGCGGAACAATTAATTGCCAATACAGCCGTTCAATTCCAATCGGCAACATCAACACGGGACGAATCGTATCTGCCACCGACCTGGAATCCCGAGGCACCCAGACTTGTAAATCAACTTTGTGCGTGCCTGCCTCACCGAGTCGGATCATGCATCGATTGTTAGCATCGCGGAGCACCACCGCTGATCCGCCGTCGACGGTGGCCCTCGCTAACACGTCGCCGTAAGGTCGCGACAGTCCAATGCGAAGCGTTCCTTCCCCCTTGATCGTTGCTAGAAACTGCTCATGGATCACAGAGTCGCCAACCGCCGTTCGCAACACACCCTTACGGATCACGACGTCATCATCACGTTTCTCAATCGGCCGTAGCTGAAGCGACAAGTCTTTCTGCAAGATTGAGGCCATTGATATTTCGTCGACCAACCGACCATCGCTCCCGATCGACGTCAACTCCCATTGCCGACTGCTCCGAAGCCGGACCACGAATGCGCCCTCTCGAAGCGTCACATCCGGCAACGCAGGTCGAGGCAAATACACGCCTCCCAGCATCGACGTAGCCGTTGGAATCAATGGCAAGCTACGCTCTCGCCTGAACCGGATGCGATGAGGTCCACCGGCAAGTCGATCCGAGTAAATCTGATAAGTTCCATCAGCATCCATACGAACAACGGCAGGCGAGTCATCAACGACAACGGACCAGGGAGCGATCGGTGACAGCACAAGCTTCGCTACTTCCTGTTCAGAATTAGTGGCAGAGGCTGTCGCAGCCAGATTCGCGTTTGTGTCTGGCGTCAGCACAGCCTGATCGTCAAGCGTCAGCATTGGATTCGAATTCGAGGGGTCGCCCCAAGCGATCGGCAATCGACCACGAAGGCCTCCTTGGGGATAAATCGTCCAATCAACGACTTCAACGACCCGATCAGCAATGATCGAAACTTCTGCATCGGCAAGGATTGAAACCGATGGCCGCTCGCTGACAAAGTAGCCAACTAATTGACTCGGCTGGGCGACATCAGGCAACGTGTAGCGGTTCTCACCAACAGAATCCTCTGCTACCTGCAACGATCCCGCTGGTGCCGAACCGCGTCGCAGCACTTCTCCGATTCCGATCGACCCAGGCAAGTCAATCACAAATCGCGAGTCATTTTGGGACACAACGGTCAACGTTGATGGCAGCGTCCCAATCGCGTCTTCACTCGCACCACCGGCGATGCGTGGCAATGCCACATCCATTCTTGTCTGACCCGGAACGCGAGATTGCACGAGTACAACTTCGATACGGTCACCTTCCTCGTTCCCGCCATTGGGTAATGATGCCAGGTCGATCTCGATCATGTCTCCGCTACGGTCATACTCAACCGGGGTGGTTGTATCTGCAATGAATACGCTTTTTACTGCCCACGGTCCGACATCAATCGGTAGAATCCGAGCGTCGGGAACGCTACCGCTGGTCTTGATCGTCATTCGCAGTGAGGCAAAAGAATCGTAGAGAACCATTCGCAAGTTTGATTCAACGCGCAGTTGCCGTGCTCGCGCTGACAACCAAATCGGCAGCTCAAACGGAACTTGATCGAAACGGAATCGATAGACACGTGAGGAAAGCAGATCTGAATCGGCTTTGCCCCAAACGCTGTGCACAAAAGGATGTGCAGTCCATCGCAATCGATATTCGCGAGGCGTTCGGACCTCGATCTCACCCTTTTGTTCGACCGCATTCTCCATCGCGATCGACGAAACAATCACCATGCCACCGGCACGCCCACCCTCGCTTTGCATTTGCCCATCGATCGAAACTCCAACTTGGGAATCACCTCTCACTTTTGTGGGGACGACATCAACTCGTTGAGTCGCTTTCCCCGCATCTTGACCCGCGACGGGACCGCGTGTTACGGGCTCAACGTCGACGGCCTCCATCGCCTCAAAAGGTCCTTCATTGAGTACTTTGGCCTGCTGCAAGAGCTGCAGCGTTGCAGGCACTAAGAGAGAAACCTTCGGTAAGTCACCGCGAAGATTGCGGACTTGAATGTCGACTCTGGCCAGCGGTGAGTCATCGGCCTGCTGCCAATCCACGGCGATCTTGCTGACCGTCTCAAGCACCGGGCGGTTATCGATCGCAGGTAACTGTGTACCGAACCTGAGACTAAACGTGCCTCCACCGGTTTCGACTTTGACATCGGTCGACCGGCCAGAGTTGACGGTCCGCAACACCTCATCTCCGCGTCCAACGATCGAGGCGGAGACCGCTGGATCGGGCACGTTCAGGGAGATGTCGCAGACGGTGTCCGGAAGACGAAATTCAATCGCTGCGGTCGGAGGCGCTGAAACTCGAACGACAACACGCATTGCCACGACGACAGAGCGCCGTGTTTCGCTTTGCAGGTGCAGCAAGTATCCGCTGCCATCCTCGCTCAAGTCCATCCGGTAGCTTTCGACACCGGAAACGTCCGCAGGGCCCGTGCGATGAAAATTCCCCATCCGTAGCGGAATCGCAACCCATCCCTTGCCCGTTGACTCTAGCACGATACGAATCGTGACATTCAGCTCCGCATAACCGCTGTCAACGCGACCGGTGATTGTTGTCGATTCGATCGTGTAGGGCTGCCCTGGCCTTTCCAGGCCATCTTCCAACCGCATCAATCGTTCTAGCTTTTCAAAAGTCATCCCCGGCACCATCACTGGGTTGCCCGCGCTGTCGAGCATCAAGAATGCTTTGGGTTCAATCGGTGACGGAGTGGTCGCTGCATTTCCTGTTCGGCTCGCTTCGTTTTGGCCTTTGCTCGGAGCCGTAATCGACGCCGGTGGCAACGTGCCTGGAGGTTGTGCCCAGGAAAACGCACTTGTGCAGCACCAGCCCGCAGCAAATGCCAACGAAAACATTGCCGCAAAGATAGATTTGGGCAAATTCGAACGTCGGTAGGCCAGATTTCCTAACACCGAAAAGCAAACCAATTGCTGGAGACAGACCGTCCGCCGCGTGACAAGCCGCCGTCGCTGCGAAAGTATTGTATGACAAGGCCCTTATTCTACGCAATTAACGCAATCGGCAAAGCGAATGCTGCTCCAGCCGGGCTGGAGACGTCGTTGTCACCCGCTAAAAGCCGTGCAATCAGCATAATCAGCAACGTCAATGATTAGTTGGTCAACGGCAACGGGCGTTTTGCCAGCTCCGCCGCCAAGCCACGTATGCGAGTCGAGTCCGGGCCCGTGCTAGACCAAACCCACCACGGTTGCACCTTGCGGATCACGCCTTTTTCCATGAACTCACCGAAAAAACGGACGCTTCCGGCTGCTTGGCCCGATTCATCAATCGACTGCCTGTCGCGATCGTCGACCAACAAGCTGGCCGTGGGCACGTCAAAACGCATTTCACCTGACTCATTCGGTCGCGAATAAACCAATGCGGAATCCTGCGGGTAGGTTACCAACGAACCTTTTCCTGGCAGTTGGACCTCCATCATCGGGTGCGCGTCCAACCATAGAGTCTGGATGGCAAGCGTGGACTCAACCACCAAAAAATCCCGATTCGCCTGGACCACCAACAGCACCAATTCCAGGCCAGCGTTGACGCCATCATTTTGAGGCATCGCCAGATGCAATTCATCTCCCCGCACAAACGCGTCCGTTACCGGAGGAAGCTTGCCGCCTACAAGCGAAATTACGCCGGTTGCCTCGCGGGATGAGTCGTGCGTCATTACCAACCGCACGCCAGACGCCGCGCATTCGACATGCAATCGCCAACCACTGACGCGAAAGCTGGTTCCGTCGCGTTCATCTTGATCCCACATCGCTGTGCTATCCTCGCCACAACCCAATGATTTACAATATACCCGCTATTATTTTCGTTCATCCGTCACCGCCGCGATAGCCCCGCATGCCGACGACAATCAATCCTTGACCAGTCCCTTCAGATATGCAATCGATTGAGGCACTTGTGTCGCGATACTGGGGCTTTCGTCTTCGATGTAGTAGTGCTCGACGCCGACATTTTTTGCCGCCGCGATAATCGCGCGAATGTCAAGTTGGCCAGTCCCGAGCGCGACATCGTTCTCGACGGCGGTCTTGCCTGACAGATTGCCCTCGATGCCCTTCTTCAAGTCTTTCACGTGCAGCAACTTGATGCGGTCGCCATACTTTTCTAACAGCTTAGCGGGGTCGGCTCCTGGAAAATATGCCCACAAGATATCCAGTTCAATGAAGACATCCTTTGGATTCGTTTGTGCCATCAAGACATCGAACAGCGTTCCATCACCGTAAGGAACGAATTCGTACCCGTGGTTGTGATAGCAGAACGTTAAGCCGAATTCATTCTTGAGGCGTCGGCCGATTTCATTGAACTCGCGAGTCGTCTTTTCGGCCGCTTCCAACGTGAACGGTTGGCGGTCTGGAATCCAAGCGACGCGAACGTACTTGGCACCAAGCGTCTTCGCGTTCGCAGCGACTTCGTTCGTCTTCGTTTGCAAATCAATGTAGCTGACACCAAACGAAGAACAGACCATTCCTCGTTCATCAAGCTCGCGACGAATCTCCGCCGCCGTTTTGCCAAACAGATTGGAAAACTCCATGTCGGTGATTCCAAGAGACTTGATCGTATTGAGAGTCCCTGAAAAATCCTTGGCGAATTCGTTTCGATAAGTGTACGAAACCATCCCCGGCGCCTCCGGGAACAGTGGTTCTGTCGCCATGGCAATTGAAGACAACAAACAACAAACCACCGTGACCGTGAACTTGACCATGAGCATGCAGATCCTTGGAAACATCTTGAACTTGATGGCTTGAAAGTGAGTCCTGACTACGGATTCGAAATCTGTTTCGCATTCTACTTCACTTCGTGGACGCAGTCACAACCACAAAAAACAGTATCCAAAGCAACCCGAGGAAATTTGACAGAAAAAAATTCGGTTTTCTTTCTGACCCGAAGGGATGATAGGAATGCAGGCCTTGTTTTTAGACGCACAACGAGGCTTGAAGCAAACGGAAAAGACAAGAGGAAATCGAAAAATTTCTCGCCGCTTGAAATGCTTCACAGCGTTGCCCAACGGGGCGACCGGAGCGTCGACACCGTTTGCCGCGTTGGAACAGTGGGGACTACGGTTCCAAACTCACCGCACGTTCGTGAGCGTGCTTGGCACGCAGCTAAATCGAGAACGTCGAGAACTTAAAAGAAAATTGCTTGCAATGCGTTTTGGAATCCGTTAGCTTACATCGCTGGAGGCAATCGGCGATTGAGGCTTGAGCAATTGCAACCTCGTCATGTACTGGATGGGGAAACGATCGAATTTCTGCCGCAGCCGAATCCTGCGGGCAACGGCTCGCCCGTCATCACGGCAACTCCCACGGCCGGCCCAGCGGATGTGAATGCGAGCGGTCAGGTCACGCCGATCAACGCGCTGTTGATCATCAATTGAATCGCCGTAAACTCGCAACCGATTAACAACGGTAATCCGTTATTCAACCCATCATACGACGTCAATTCTGATCAAACCATCACGAATACTGACGTCTTAATGGTGATCGGTGAGTTGACCGCAATCAACCAAGTCCCGCAAACCTATGCGCCCCTGGGTGTCTTTTGCCCAGAGGGCCAGCACGAAACGCCTGCGGATAACTGCGTTTCGTCAGGCCAGGTTGACTCTGGCATGGACTTGAATGTTGACGGGAAATTCGGCATCGGGGTTCTCTATTGGGCGTTCATTGAAGAGCACATGGCTGGTTTCAAGTTTTTACTGGAACGAGGTGCAGACCTCGATCGCCGATTGACGGAGGATATAGTCATAAAACGAGTTGCGAAACCGGCAAAGTGCGACGCCTTCTTCTCTGGCGATTCGATTTTTTCACCAGCTTAAGGTGTTGGAATTCGGAGTTCTGTACTGCTGCTTTAGCGTATTCGAAAAATGTTCATCAACGAGATCGCAACGACTGCAATTTAATTGACGCATTTATGTGGCCCGGATACGGGTTCGGAGGCAAAGAGAACCTAAAAGCGATTGTAGACGTCGGCATCGACCTTAACGGCAAAAACCATCCACCGATTCACAGTGCCCTGTGTTTTCACATAGCTGACCTTTGCTTGCAGAGCCTACTCTTCTTCAGCAATGGCACAAGGCCATTGGGGTCGAGTTGGGACAGTCGAACTAGTACTCCAGAATGAGCGAATTGCGGGAGTTTCACACGATTTCAAGTGGGTCCATTAATCCATGCTAACCTGGCTTGCCTCCTACTCGAAATCTGGTAGCACTTGGACTTGCGGAGTTTGATTTGACGCGGGTACCGCGTCGCTCGACGTCCGATAGTCGTGCGACGCTGTTTGCTGAGATTTCTGGATGACGCGAATCGGGCTTTTGCAGGGCTGCTGACGTTTCTGGAATGGGAGCTTGAGCCGCTGCGGTTGGCTTGGGCGATCGAGCAAACACGATTTGAGTCACTGAAGCAAAAAGAAGCCGCCAATGGATTTGCTGACGTCAGTCCCGTCGCGAAGTCGAGGGTGTTCTTTCGACATGGCCAGAGCCGTCGTTGGCCGAGCGTGTTGACGAGAACGCAAGCGGAACGTGTCATTCAAGACCATGGGACTGCGATGAAGTTGATGGGTTACGAGATTCCGGAGCTTGAGCAGATTTACCCGTCGTTAGGTGAGGTTGGTCAGGTTGTTTCGCTGACAAAGGCAGAGCCAAGCGTTGCCGTGGTGACGCAGGAGACGAAGCCAGCGAACGTTAAATCA
>Ga0105044_10012546_pt1 | contig 11516 bp, 13 predicted proteins | sample MAT01_FD_78092 | JGI IMG/M metagenome (GOLD analysis project Ga0105044, IMG submission 78092) | Freshwater microbial communities from Lake Fryxell liftoff mats and glacier meltwater in Antarctica - MAT-01 | ecosystem: Environmental > Aquatic > Freshwater > Ice > Liftoff microbial mat | place...
CCTTGCGAAAAGCTTTGGCTGGAGATGGGTTTTGAACCCCGTTCATTAACTTCTACAACGATTTTCCCAATGATGTTGGCACACCTGGAAGATCAAGCCACTGGCGGTATTCTGCGGGAACGGGTGCTTCGAATTTGAGGCGCTTGCCAGTGACCGGATGGTCCAAGGTGAGTTGCCAGGCGTGCAGCATCAGACGGCCGGTTTGTTCGGAAGATTTACCAGGCTTGCCGTAGATTGGATCGCCAACGAGGGGCGTTCCTTTGTGATGAAGGTGGACACGGATCTGATGGGTGCGGCCGGTGTGAAGATGGCAGAGGACAAGCGCGGTTAACGTGGCGGCGTCGGCAACCAGGATTTCATAGTCCGTGATGGCCGCTTTCCCGCCCGGCGGGTTGACAACGGCCATTTTCTGGCGATTCACGGGATGGCGGCCGATGTGGGTGAAAATGGTGTCCTTCGCGGGCTTCGGGATGCCCTGGGTGACGGCGAGGTAAAGTTTGTGCAGGGTCCGCCCCGAGAATTGAGTGACAAGCGATTGGTGGGCCACGTCGGACTTGGCGACGACAATGCACCCGGAAGTATCTTTGTCCAACCGATGAACGATGCCTGGACGCTCGACGCCGCCGATTCCAGATAGCTTTCCCTTGCAATGATGGAGCAGCGCATTGACGAGAGTGCCATCCGGATTCCCCGGCGCAGGGTGGACAACGATGCCGTGGGCCTTGTTGATGACCACAAAGTCGTCGTCTTCAAAAAGAATTTCGAGCGGAATGTCCTGCGCCTCATTGTGGAGCGGCACGGCCTCTGGCAGGACGATGGTGATGCGGTCGCCCAGCTTGACCGCATCCCGCGGTTTTGCAGGGTGGCCGTTGATTTGAATGTACTGCTCGCGAATCAGCGTTTGGATCCGCGAGCGGGAAAGTTCGGCGAGGCGGGCGGCGAGAAAGGCGTCGATGCGCTCGCCCGGACTGTCTGCGACTAGGATTTCCACTGGCGGAAGTCTCTCCGTAAGAAAAAGCGCTGCAAGTTTCAAGTTTGCACCGTGAAGCTTCGCAGGTAGCGTATGTCCATGCCGGAAAGCACTGAAGTCATTGCCTATTGCCATTCATGCGGACAAGCCATGGATGTGTCAGAGGTGGCCCCGTTTTCCAATGTCGAGTGCCCTATCTGCGCCAAACACACGCGGGTGAAGCGGGAATTCGGCCCCTACACGTTGACGCGCCGTCATGCGGTGGGCGGAATGAGCATGGTTTTCGTGGCGGATGACAACACCCTTGGACGCGAGGTGGCGCTCAAGATTCTCAGCGAGGAATTCTCTGCGGACGAGCGCCGGATCAGCGCATTCGAGGAAGAAGCCAGGATCACCGCCTCGTTCAGTCACCCCAACGTGGTGCAAGTTTTGCGGACCGGTAAGGCTTTTGACCGATTCTACATCGCGATGGAGTTGATTCCCGGTGGACATTTTGAACATCAGATCCGGACGCGTGGAAAAATCCCGGAAATCGAGATGTTGCCCTTGGCGATTGAAATCGCGCAGGGGCTCAAGGCAGCGCATGCGGCAGGTTTGATCCACCGTGATGTGAAGCCCGGAAACATTCTGCTGGATTCTGAAGGACATGCAAAAATCGTGGATTTCGGGCTGGCACTCGTTACGCACGGAGGCAAGGCGCAGGCAGCGGAATTGTGGGCCACTCCTTATTACGTTCCACCAGAAACGATCGAAGGTTTTGCCGAGGATTTTCGGTCTGATATCTATGCATTCGGAGCGACACTCTACCATTCTCTAACAGGCAAGCCATCCTGTGGTGAGGAATCAATGGCAACGGACGTCCTGCGTGAGGCAAAAAAGAAGGTGGTTCCGTTAGGCATTGCAGCTCCATATCTTTCCGTCCATACCTGTAAAATTGTCGAGCGTGCGATGGCATATGATCCCAAAGCCCGTTTCGCGTCTTACGATGAAATGATTTCCCAACTCGAAATTGCCTTCAAGCGATTTCAATCCGGTGTGGCAGGGGCGGTGGAAAGCTCGGGCAGCGCCGCGAAGCGAAGGGTCAGGAAGAAACAAAGCGAGTTGATTACACTTGGAACGGTTGCCCTGGTGGTGTTGGGAGCTGCGGTGGGTGGTATTTGGTGGATTACCCACGAACCTCCCCCGAAAAATATCAACCAGCCAGTCCTTCCCGCCGTCGCGACGGTTCCCCCAGAGGGCGTGCCTAACACCGCCGCCATTGACATTGCCAGAAGCTACCGCGAGGTGCGTGCCGCAATCGAAGCGCGCGATTATTCCAAAGCCGCCACCGGATTTTCAGGTCTCCTGGAAAACCCGGCCGTGCAGGAACCCAGCCGCACCTGGGCCGGGGTCGAGGCGGTGATGGCCAGATATCTCGATGGAAAATCCGCGGACGCCCGCACCCAGGCCAAGACGACTTCATTACACGCACATGGTGTCGTGAAGGATGCCCGGATCGACCCAGCGACGCTTGAAATGTTAGATTTGATTCTAAAGCTTCCTGGCGTCTCCCCGGAACAGTTGAACAAGTCGGCATCCGGCACCTCGCGGATCGTGACCTGGATGCTTGCGGGACTGAAAAATTGGGAACAGGGGATGCAAACCGAGGCGGTCGTTTTCTTCTCCGCAGTGGCTGAAGCAAAACTTGCCAAGGATGAGTCATGGCTTGCTTTCTATCAGACAGTCGCCAGGGAATATCTTGCGGATTGTCAGGTACTAGCTGACCCAGCCTTCGAAAAGTTGCCTGCCGATATTCCCGGTTGTGAGGCTGCCGTCGCCAAGCTCGAAGAGCTACTTGGCCAGTTGAAGACCCGTGGGCGGTCCCGTTACAACCTGCGGGCATGGCAGCTGGATCTTAGAAAACATGCGAAGCTGCTCGCTGCGGCCGAGGCTCCTCCGAACGAGTCAAGCGCTTCAACTCCAAGTGGGTGGGATCTGCCAGGGGTGATGGGTCGCCTCGCTGGGTTTGCCACAGAATGCCGTTTTTCTGAGGCTTCCGAGTATTTGAAGTCTTTGCCAATACCGACCGGGGAAAACGCCCGAACTTCCTTGCTTTCTATCACCGAGGCGTCCCGGGCATTTTTGATGGATCTCAAATCAGACCTCGTCAAGGGTCCTGTGGCCGGAGATTTTGTCATGAAATCCGGACAATCCGTAAAACAAATTTCCCTTGATCCAGCGGAAGCGATCTCCGTCACCGATGCCGGTGGAAAATCCCAGGTTGTGGAGTGGCGTGACTTTTCGCCGGACGCTCTCATTGCACTGCATCGGATGTTTGTAAAGAATCCGAAAAGCGAAAGCGAACGGGTGCGGCGGCACCAATGTGCGATTTCTTTCGATTGGTTGACAGGCAACCGCGAGCGTGCGCTCGCCGCTGCATCCTTGTTGGCGCAAGGAAGTGACACCTTCAAACGATCCTGGGATGTCGTCGCGAGCGGCTTGCCCAAGTGAGTCAAAGGGATTTCAAATAGGCAACAAGATGGTCGAGTTGCTCATCGGATAGGTGACCATACGCCGGCATTGCCGCAGCGTAGCCTTTTACAATTTGAAGTTGCGGCTGCTTGATCGAGCGACGCAGATAGTTTTCGTCTGCCGTCACTCGGGTGTCGCCTACGAGAATCTGCACGGAGTTGAAGACTCCTTGAAGGTTCGGTGCGATTTGCGCGGCCCCCGGCTGGTGGCACGCCGCGCAGCCTTGGCTGATGAAGAGCTTGCGCCCTGCTTCGGCTTCGTTGGAAGTGCCTGCGGGTGTTTTGGCAGGGGCCGCCAGCAGGACCGCGATACTTCCTGTTGCCAGAATGACTGTGGCAAAGATCGCGGCCAGCCAGTGCTTGAAGTAGTATCGTGAATTCATCAGATATTTCACGAATATCAATGCCAGGATGAGAACGCCCAGGATCGGGATGTTTTGTGCGGCGCTCGTGAGCTGCGAAAAATGCCCGCTCAACATCATGAACAACACCGGGAAGGTCATGTAGTGGTTGTGCATGGACCGCAGCTTCGCCTGCTTTCCATACTTCATGTCATGGGGTAGGCCGGCGGCGAGCGAGGCCATGAACTTCTTTTGATTCCGAATAATGTGAAAATAGACATTAGCCGACATCGCCGTCCCCATCATCACCCCCACCTGGAGAAAGACGGCTCTTCCATTGAAATATTGATTGAACAAATACGCGGCTAACAGAATGAATCCAAAAGTGAGGGGAACCGCGATGCGGGGGTATTCCTTTAACCTCGTTTTCCAAAGGGAATCATAGATCAACCACCACCCGGCCATACCACCAACACTCAGCCCGATGGCACTCCAGCCTGAGAGTGAGGTCTTGGTTGCGTCCACCAATGCGGCTGCCCCGTGAATGTAAAATGCAGATGCCATCAGGAGAATCCCCGTGATCCACGTGGTGTAGGACTGCCACATGAACCAATGAAGTGGCACGGGAATCATGTCCGGTTTGAGCACGCGTTTTTCCAAATGAAACACACCACCCCCATGAAGCATGTCCAAGCGGCCTAACACATCGTTACCGGATGTCTCTTCATCCGGTTTGGGAGTGATTAAATTGAGTTCCATCCACGTGAACAGGATCGAGTTCCCGATCCACATGATCGCCGCCAGGACGTGGACGAAGCGAAAGATCACACCAAGCCAACCTGCGATTTCTGATTCCATGGGCAATTGACTAAGAGCAGACGATATACCGATATCCACGCGATTATAGGCATTCCAAGGCATCATCAGCAGGTCGCCTCAAGAATTTGGAGGAGTTGCGCTGGATCATCGGCGATGTAATCCGCCCCAGCTGCCACCAGTCGCTCGCGATCATGAAACCCCCAGGTCACGGCGATGGCCTTCATTTGGGCGTTTTTGGCGGTTTCAATGTCCATGGTCGAGTCGCCGATGACCAAGCAGCGTTCCGGGGGAACTTCAAGCTGTGCGGAAACTTCAAGCGCCCCGCCCGGGTCCGGTTTGTGCGGGATGCCAGCGCGTTGGCCCAAGACCGCCCCAAACCGGATGCTGGGGAAAATCCTGGCCACCATGGCGACCGTAAATGCATGAGGTTTGTTCGATAGAACGGCGAGAGCAAGACCACGTTGTTGCAGCTTTTCCAGCAAACGGGCGGTCCCCGGATAGGGGATTGTCCCACCGGGCCACGCCACTTCATACTCGGCTTTGAATGCCTGCTCCACGGCATCGATAAGCGTTTCGGGGGATCCGGCAGGAACTCCCCGCCCGATGAGAACCCGCGCGCCATTGCCGATGAACCCACGGACAGCCTCTAACGGATGAGTGGGCAGGCAGGAAGAGCTCAGTGCGCGATTCAGTGCGGTGGCGATGCCTTGCAAAGAATCCACCAACGTACCATCGAGATCAAAAATCAACGCCTGTTTCACTGCCGCAGGGTGGCGCGGAGGGAACCCTAAGGGAAGCGCTTAAAACCCGATCAAACTGACCAGCTCATGATCGCTGAAATACTCCAAGTGATCGACCGCCACGATGAGCATCTCCGTCTCCACCACATCTTGGATGGCGCTGGTCTGTGGTGAATCCATCAGCGGGATTCCAGCGTTCGGTTGGATCTTTGGCCCGACCAGCGAGACCAGCGCGAAAGTGAGGGCCGCTGTGGCAGCAGCCAACCCTGCGAGGGGAGCGGGCGAGAAAATGCGGGTCCACCATGGTTTTTCCGAGTCGGCAAGGCGGGCGGCCCGGACCACATCATCGGCGAATCGCGAGCTACCCTTCAGCGGCGGAGCTTGATCGAGTAATTTCCAAACAGGATCGGTTTCCCAAAGATCGTCAGGAGGTGTGGTGTTGCGATTCATGGTCGGTCGGGCGTTGTTTATGCATTCTGAAACCCAAAGCCGAGTCAAAAGTTGTGGAGTTTTTCAAAAATCTTGGTCGTCATTGCAGGATTCGCAGGGTCAATGCCTTCTTGCCGGTCAACCTCTTCCCATTCCGGCTCTCGTTTTGGAAGCCCTCGGGAGTTTGCAAGACCAGGCACCCCGCGTTCGCGTAGGTGGCTGGAGATTGACACCCATGGGTGCTTGGATAAACTGCGCGCTGAGAAGTCCCCCCATGTTTTCTTTTCTTTACCGTCCTTGCCCCCTCGAATCCGCGGATTGTGACCGATCCGCCAGCTTTTTCAAGGGTGTCGGGTTTGCCATCTGGAAACGCCAGAGTTATTTTGAAATCAGCACTTTACGATGAGCGGAACCATTTCAAAGGTCATCCACGCTGCCGGGTCCTTTCTTGATCCCAGGAGTTATCTGCACGTTTTTCGTCTCATTCACTACTATGGCTACAGCCATGTCCAAGAGCGGCGGAAATTGACGATTGGTGCCGGCACTTCCATCGCGCCCAACGTTTCGCTTCGCAATGGGGAACGCATCACCATGGGACGCGACTGTCATCTTGGCGAGCGCTGTTACCTCTGGGCCGGAGATTCCAGCGGACGCATCATCATGGGAAATTGTGTCGCGATTGCGCCCGGAGTTTTCATCACCGCGTCGAACTACAAGTTCGAAAACGACAAGCCGATTCACGAGCAGGCAAAAATCGAGCGCGACATCTGCATCGGCAACAATGTCTGGCTAGGGGCCCGAGTCGTCGTCACCGCAGGGGTCACCATCGGCGACGGTTGTATCGTGGGTGCTGGTGCTGTCGTGACCAAGGATCTCCCCGCAGGCTCGATCGCGGGTGGAGTCCCCGCAAAAGTCATTGGAACTCGTTCAATCAACCATTTCCCCTCAACTTCCCACCTATGAAAGCAGATGTAGCCATCGTCATCGTTTCTTATAACTCCGAGAACCACATCGGAGCTTGTCTTGAAAGTGTCTTTGCCCAGAGAAAATCGGTTAGCCAGCAGGTCATCGTGGTCGATAACGAATCTCGCGACGGCACCGTCGCTTTCATTCGCGAGAATTTCCCAGAGGTGGAACTCATCATCCCCGGTGCCAATCTCGGCTTTGGCATGGGGGGGAATTTGGGGGTCGAACATGCCGATGCCGAGGTCGTGCTGCTTTTGAATCCAGATACGATCATTCTTGAAAACGACGTGGATGTCATCGTCGGGTTCGCGCGGAAAAATCCAGGTCACGGACTTTATGGTGGCCGGACTCTCACGCCGGAAGGTGAGCTTGAGCCTTCCTCCTGTTGGGGGCGTCCTTCATTGTGGAGTATGGCGCTTTTTGCCTTGGGAATCACCACGCTCGCACCGCGCAACCGTTTGTTAGATCCTGAATCATTGGGAAATTGGCAGCGCGACTCGGTGCGCGAAGTCGGGGTGATCACAGGCTGCTTCCTGCTTTCCCCGCTCAAGGTATGGAACGAACTGGGAGGTCTCGATGAGCGCTATTTCATGTATGGTGAAGATGCAGACATCGCCATGCGCGCCCACCATGCCGGTTATCGCCCCGTGCTCTGCCCGGATGCCAAGTTGGTTCACGAAGTCGGCGCGTGTTCCGATACTCCGGTTCATAAGACGATGCTGCTCTACAAGGGCAAGGCCAGCTTGGTAAGGATGCACTGGAGCGGCCTTGCCCGGTCGCTCGGGCTGTTTTTCCTCCTGCTAGGCACTGGCCTGCGAGCCGCGCTTAGCAAGATGAAATCCAAGCCGGATCAAAGTGATGCTGCGGGGCGCTGGCAAACGCTCTGGCGCCAACGCAAGGACTGGATCCAAGGCTACGGCGGATAGCAATGCTTGACGTGGCTTTAGGCGGCCCGGTCAGAACAACGATCCAAGCGATTGGAGAGGATGAGCAAGGATATTCATCACGACCTGGCCGCAAGTGCCCACTTCCGCGTGCGGTAGTGGCGGTATTTGAACAACAAGGTCAGGTAGATCCTCACGCCTGTTTCGGAAACTAGCCGCCCCCACCAAGAGTGCCCCCATTGGTAGGTGATGTTGTCATGCATGATGCAGCTGTTAGCCCCCTGTGGCTCAAAGCGGTGTTGGTGAACAAAAAGAGAAAAAGGGCCTTTGAGGATTTCATCTTCGAGCAGGTAAGGGGCCTGCACGGTTTTCCAGCGGCAGGTCCAGCGCATGGGAATGATCCACCAATCCCGGCAATGCAGCTCGATCAAGCGTCCCTCCTGCGCGGGGCCATCCGTTTTCAGGCTGACGAGGCGCAAGGTGGGCGGCATGACGACCGTGAGATTGGAAGGATCACTGTGGAATCCGAACATGGTCTCCGCGCTGGCGTCGAGGGGGGTGCTGGTGTGAAACGTTGAAGGCATGGCGGATCAGGAGAATTTTTGAGCGAGGATTACAACGAGGCAAAGACCGCGGAAGGTCCAGGCGAGCGTGCGCCACCAGTTGGTCCGGACGAGCCGGTCGATGGTGTCCGAATGATACCCGGACGCCAGATTTTGATGAAGCGGAATCTGGCTGAATGCCGTGGAAGCCCAAGCCAGGCCTAACGTACCCAGACTGACGCCAAACAGTAACGAGCGCTCACCGAAATAAAGCAGCAACCCCGCGCTGCCAAGTTCCGCCAGCATGAGCGGACCCACCACCCAAGTGATCAACGCCATGTGACGGTGATGATAGGGGACGAATTCATGAGGTCCCACGTTTTTCAACAGGGGATAGTGAACGATCTGAATCGTCCAGATCAACCCGACGAGTGCCCAGGTGATTGCCAGATGAACGATTAGCAAGGTCGTCATCACTTCGGAGTAGTCTTGCCCTTGCGGCAGGCATCACTGCAATACCGGACGTTTTCCCAATCGCGGGTCCACTTTTTTCGCCACCTAAAGGGCCGCTGACAGTGCAGGCAGATTTTTTCTGGCAGGTTCTGCTTTTTGATGCCGTTCATTGCGGGAAATCGATCAAGAGTTGTTGGTCTCGCGATGGCGCGCCGCTGCCAGAATTAGCAACAAGTGTCTTTCTCAGTCGATCCCAAAACTGAAAAAATCCACCACTGGCGAATGGGCGTATCCGCAAATCCTCCGGACGGTCAATGAATACGAGACTGACGCCGACTTGGGCGAGGCTGGCTCGAAGGGCCGGCAAGGAGTCGTGCAAGGGGCCGATTTCCGGGCGCATGGCAGCGATTTGATCGAGACCATTTGCCTTGGCCCATCGCACAAGAGCATCTTCCTTGGGATTCTGGATTTCAAGTGCTGCAGGGATTTTCCACCACAGCTCGGCGCGGGTGGCGGCATCTTGAAGTGCATCGGCAAGCCATTGTCGTTTCACAGTCGGGAAGCGATGGTGATCCCAAGTGCTCGAATCACCTGTGACGATGATGGATGAAAAGGATTGCGGTCCAAGTGGTGAGTGCTCCACGCAGAGATCCTCTTCATGAATCCAAAGCCCGGTCGCCGGGGATGATGTCAGTTTTTCAAGCGGCCAATCCTTTCGGGTAATCGGTGGCTTGGAAATGGGTTCCGGCGGGAGGGCGTGTGGGTTTTCAAAAACGGTTAGGCCGGCAGAAAGTGACGTGAGTAATTCCGGAGCCAGGTATTTTTCAAGATTGCTGCGGCGGGTCAGGTAGGTCTTTCCAGGAGTTTGCAAACCCGCCACCCAGCGCCATGACAGGGTGTTGGATGCTGGATCGCCATCAAGCAAATGTCGGTAAAAAAATGCCGCTCCGCACTGCCAAGGCAGCCGTGCCTCATGCACCCACCAGGCGGCAAACCACATGCGGGCATGATTGTGAAGATACCCGGTCATCACCAGTTCGTTTGCGAAAAAATCGATCACCGCGTTCCCAGATTGAAAATTCCCGACGCGCCTGACCGTTGGGTTGTCCGGCAAATTTCCCAAGGTGCCGAGGAAATCATTCCAGACTTCGGGCCGCAGCGATAACCATGATTTCCAGTAACGCCGCCAATAAACTTCTTGGATGAATTTCTCCACCCGGCCTAACGGGTGAACGCGTAAAACGGCCGCCGCCACCTCTTCCTCGGTAATCAAGCGGTGACGAATCGCGGGCGCAAGCCGGGAGACTGACGGATGGCTGGGTTTTACATCATTCCGGTCACGGGCATAGAGTCCGGCGATGGAAATGAATTGATCAAGTTGACCAAGCGCAGCGGTGCGGGACGGGTTACAGATCACGGGTTAAGCTGTCTGGCAATCTGCTCCGCGCAAGTGGGAATCTGACCGGTGGGAAAAGGTCAAAAAGCAGCTGGCGGCTCATGCTGCCCGTCCAGAGTCGAGCGACTCACAAGGTGTGTTGTTCCAAGCGGATCGAAAAGGCCAGAATCTCCTGACCGGATCGAAGCGCAACAACCTTCGCCAAGCTCTTATTGAAGTCGAAAGAAATGCCAGCGGATTTCCTCCTCATAGCTTTTCAACGATGGATAGAAAATCCTTGTATCCGGACGCCGCAGACCTGCGCCGACTCTTTCACGGGGGAGCAATTCCTGCAAATCCATCATCGAGCCTAACAGCAATGCGGTGTCGCGCAAGCGCATCGGACGCTGTTGGTAAAACATCATGCCCTCAGCCGAAATGGATGCGCGCAAGCGGTGCGGTGCGGACCAGAAAAAGAAATCCAAGCGAAACTCGGGCAAGACGGTTTGGCGCTCTGGCCGATCCGTTTCCGCATCGCCCATGGCGACCAAGCTGTGCTTGATTTTACTCTGGGTTAAAAATCCCCCGGCTACGAAAACCAACCCTTCCCGCGGGCGTGTTTGGACGCGCCCGAGGGTGTCGGTGAAACAAAGAACGTGCTCTTGAATCTCGATCCGCTGAATCGTGAAAGCCTCATGCAAGGTTGGCAAATCGCGGTCCGCCACCACATCGGTGAGAAAGCCACGGCGTTTCAGTTCGGCCTGAAATGTCTGCGCCTCTTCCAGTGGCAGATGCGAGATGAGCACTCCGAAAAGATCGCGCTGCATCCGCACGCAATCCGCACGGGCGACCGAAGGCACGGAATCGGAAGCTTCTTCGAGCGTCTGCCGGTCAAGCGTTTGGTCCAGTGAAACTTGCAGCAAGCTGTAGGTAGCCATGACGCTTGAATCTGGAGATCTAACGCTTCCGAATCAGCATGAACTCATTTCCATCCGTATCGAAGCACATCGCCAGGTGAGGTGGCTCGCCATCTTCGTCCGCCGGTTCGCGGACCAGGCCACCCCCGTTTGCCACCACTTCCGCCGCGCCGGTCACGACATCCGCGACTTGGATGCTGATCCCTGTCCAAGTGCGTTTGCCCTCACCGCCGCCGTGAATGCCGATGATGGCACCGGCAAGCTCCAGCTCGCTCATGACGGTGTTGGTCCTGGTGATTTCCGCGCCGAAGACGGTTTGATAGAAACAGGTTGCCCGGGCCAGGTCCGCCGCCCAGATCACGTATTTGACGCGTTCGACTTGCATATCAGCAGGCGAAGATTTCGGCATCCTTGAAGAAGCGCTTCAGCTCGGTTTGCGCGGCTTCGACGGAATCCGAGGCGTGGCAGACGTTGCGCATCTTGGCATCCGCATCCTTGAAGCCGAAGTCACCGCGAATGGTTCCGGGAGCTGCGACCATCGAATCGGTAGGACCTAACAAATCGCGCACG
>Ga0105044_10012555_pt1 | contig 11511 bp, 11 predicted proteins | sample MAT01_FD_78092 | JGI IMG/M metagenome (GOLD analysis project Ga0105044, IMG submission 78092) | Freshwater microbial communities from Lake Fryxell liftoff mats and glacier meltwater in Antarctica - MAT-01 | ecosystem: Environmental > Aquatic > Freshwater > Ice > Liftoff microbial mat | place...
GACCCGAAAAACCAGCATATTTGGTGATTGCCGCTGTCAGCGTCGTTTTCCCGTGATCGATGTGCCCCATCGTCCCCACATTCAGATGCGGTTTGTTGCGGTCAAATTTTACCTTCGCCATTTGATCTACTCCTTTTTTATATTAGACAAGAATGCTTTTCAGCAACTGAGCCCTCAACGAGACTCGAACTCGTGACCTCACCCTTACCAAGGGTGTGCTCTACCAACTGAGCTATGAGGGCTTAACGTGCTGACCGGAAACTATCCGGTAGTGGGCGGTGAAGGATTCGAACCTCCGAAGTCTTCTGACAACTGATTTACAGTCAGTCCCCTTTGGCCACTTGGGTAACCGCCCGGGTTAAATTATATTTGCTGATCACTAACCGACAAATTCCACAGTCAACAACCGCAGAGCCGACGACGAGAATTGAACTCGTAACCTCCCGCTTACAAGGCGGGTGCTCTGCCAATTGAGCTACGTCGGCAAGTGATTAAGCAGGCGGATTATACCAAAACAACGCACAACGTCAAGATTTATTGCGCTTTCATTATATATCGAATAAAAGGAAATTCCCATCTTGACAACAATAACCTTTGGTTGTATTATTAGAACAGGTGTTCTAATATGGATAAAACCAATCAATTCTCCTTAATGATCGATGCATTAACAGAACTTGCTGAAGAAGAGCGAGCGCATCAGACGCCGCCCGCACCTGGATTGCCCACACTGACATCTGTTATCGCCAATGCATCCCCTCTTCCAAACGAAGCGCTCTTCCTCGGTCTCGCTGAAGATGGCTTGCCCGTTCTCTTGAATCTCTATGATCCCATTCCTGGTCCGATTCTTGTTGTTGGAGATCCAGCCAGTGGAAAAACATCGCTCCTGCAAATGATCACACGCGCCGTTGAATTGCTGCATTCACCATCAGAAGTTCAATTTGGTGTGATCACTCAATACCCGGATGAATGGACCAGCTTTCAAAACAATCAAAATAATGCCGGAATATACGCCACACAAGATAACACATCTCAAGAACTCTTACAATCTCTCGTCACATGGGCACATAACAACAAAGGTGATGCACAGACTGTATTGCTGATCATCGATGATCTTGAAGCGGTAACAAAGCTGGACGAACAAGCTCAACAAAACTTACGCTGGCTTCTCCTGCGGGGACCCAGCCGCCGTGTTTGGCCCATCATCACACTCAATGCAAAGCGCGCACAAAACATGGAAGCATGGCTCAGCCTCTTCCGCACACGTTTGTTTGGTCATGTTGAAGAACTTCAAGATTCACATCTAATCACCGCTAACTCCAATCACCCGCTAAGTGATTTAACAGCAGGCTCACAATTCGCCATGCGCGCAGGAAATAACTGGCTCAAGTTTTGGTCTCCCATTATTGATTAATGAAAGGCAGAATATTATGCATACTGGAATGTTATGGTTTGACAATGACCCCAAAACAACCTTGAGTGTTAAGATCCAAAAAGCAATGGATTATTACAGCAAGAAATTTGGGCGTATCCCGGATATATGTCTCGTAAACCCCAGCATGTTGGATAGCGGCCAAAAGCAATTTGACCTGGGAAAACTAACCATTCGCCCCTATCAACCTGTCATGCCCGGGCACCTTTGGATCGGCGTTGAGGACCAGAAATAATATTGAGAGTTAGTTAGCCATTCACTATATCTCAAGCAGTCCTTACGAACATCCCGCGGAACTGGCCCGCGGGATGTGTTTATTTATGCACCGTCCCGAAGGTTTTCAAACGAACTTTCGGGACGCTCCGCGTAGGCGGTAAGGTGTGTATTTAACTTAACCCATTGCTACAACAAATGCAACTGCCTGGGTTTCAGTATGACTCAAACTCACAGACCATTGTAATAAACCTAATTTTTTTGCCATCCTCTCCCCTGCTCCATACAAATATAAATGCGGGGCATTATTCTCGTCCCCTCTGACTTCAATATCCAGCCAGCTTACGTCACCGATACCACAACCTAAGGCTTTGGCTGTGGCTTCTTTTGCTGCGAACCTCGCCGCCAAAGAAGCGACTCGCCCGCCGCATTCTTTTTGCTCGCCTTCGGTAAAAATGCGCGCAATAAATTTTTCACCATGGCGTTCAATTGCCTCGCGAATACGCTCAATTTCAATTAGATCAACGCCGGTGGAAAGATTCATAAAATAAGTTAAGGCCCTGCCGTTGCAATTACCAAACGATCGGGGTCAATATATTTGCGAGCGGTCTCCAGCACATCAGCACGCGTTACCTCTCGCACCATGCCCACATATCGCTGATAATAATCCAAACCAAGGCCGTAACGCTCAATATTCAAAATTGCATTCGCGACGCCGCTGTTTGATTCCAATGAAAGCGGCAAACGTCCAATGTAATTGGCCTGGCTATCGGCAAGCTCTTGTTTCGTTACGCCGCTCTTGATAAAACGGCGCAGCTCTTTTTCGATCAGACCAATTGCCTTCTTTAAATTCTTTGGGTTCACGCCTGCGCTTACTTCCCAAGTGCCCGGACCAATTCCCGCGCCGAGGCTTGAAGATGCATAATAAGCAAGTCCTGATTTCTCCCGCACCACTTCGCCGATACGTCCCATCATCCCAAATTGACCGAGAACCGAATTTCCCAAAGATGCAGATAAATATTCAGGGCCCTTGCGGCTCGGCCCGACCATGCCAATGACCAGATCAGATTGGGATTTCCCTGCAAGCGCATGATGCCGTTTGACTGTCTTCTTAAGAGGTTTATGCGGAGGTAATACACTCGCTTTGAGTTGACCTGGAACCTGCCACCCGCCCAAAACACGACTCACCGCCTCAACCGCTTTCTTCGGTTCGATCGCACCCACGATTGCAATGACCATGCCCCTCGGTCCGAAGTAGAGGCGATGAAATTTTTCCATATCATCCCTCGTAATGGACTGGATCGTTTCCACATACCCGTCACTGGGCCTGCTGTAGGGATGTCCTTCAAAAAGCATCGCATCAAAAGCCATCGAGGCCATATCAGATGTATCCTGCGCACGGATCGCAAGACCAGTCAGCCACTGAGCTCGAAGTTTTTCAACCTCATCTTTCGGGAAAGTTGGTGTTTGCAAGGACTCGGAGAGCAATTTAAGCAAAAGCGGAAGGTCTTCGACGAGGGTGCGGCCGCCGAAACTTATATTGTGAACACCCGAATCAAACCCCATGCTCGCGCCTACAGACTCAAGCTCGTTATAGATCTCATCAAAATTGCGCCTTTGCGTACCGCGCATTAAAGATGATGAAACAAAATCGGCCAGGCCAAGCTTTGCGTCGCTTTCAAAGATCGCGCCGGCGGGCAAATATCCGCCCATGCTAATGGATGGGCTGTTAAAATTTGAACGAGCGAGAACCGTAATGCCATTTGAAAGTACTTCACGATAAATATCATCAGGCCCCGGCAGGGACGGTTGTGTCAATTTACTTGTTCGCTTTACCATTTATGCCTCTGCGCCATTCGGAATATATATGCCGATCACGCGGCTCTTCGATTGAAAATATTTCTGCGCCACACGCTGCACATCTTTCGGTGTGACTTTTGCCAGCTTATCCAAATACGTTGTAAACCAATCATAAGATGAGAACATTTCCACATAGCCCATCCAAAATGCTTGATGAGTAATATTCTCGCTTCCATAAGCAAAGACAGCGCTGGCTTGTTTGACGGCGCGAGTGATCTCCGCTCTGGAAATCAATTCATCTTGCAATTTCCGAATTTCACCATCCAATACTTTTATTGCCTCTTCTGGATTCCCTTTCGGATGATTGGTGATCGTAATCCGGTATAGATAAGGGTCAATCGTGGATTCTGACCAGCCAGATACATTCACAGCGTATTCATGATCTACGAGTGCACGATACAGCCGTGACGTTTTATAGGAAAGGCCGCTTGCGCCGGTAAGCAAACTATCCACCACTTGCAGAGGGAAAAAATCAGGATGTGTGGCATCCGGGAAACGATAAGCAACTTGAATAAATGTGGTCTCGCCCGGGCCTTCCACAGAAAGCCTGATCTCCCCTTTCTGCTCCGGTTCGGGGCGAGTAAGCCGCGGCGGCGTTGCTCCTTTGGGAATAGGCTCAAACAATTCCTTGATACGCTTTAACATTTCTTTTGTTTCAAAATCACCCGCAATGGCGAGGATGGCATTATTCGGAACATAATATGTACGATAATGTCCATAAAGGTCATCCCGCGTGATCGTATGCAGATCTGCCATGTCGCCAATGATCTCGTGGCGATATGGATGCACACGAAAAGCGGTATTCTGAACGGCTTCAGTCAGCCTAAACATCGGTTCGTTCTCATGGCCTTCGCGCTCAGAGATAATGACCGTCCGCTCGGAGGCAACTTCATTTTCCTTATAGATACTATTTCTCATGCGGTCTGCTTCGAGACGCAAAGCCAGATCAATCTTATCGGCTGGCATGGTTTCATAGTATCGAGTCGAATCATGTGAAGTGGATGCGTTCCAGCGCCCGCCTTCGCGCGAGATGGCTTTATCCAACATGGAAGCGGGGAATTTCTTCGTCCCCTTGAATTGCATGTGCTCGGTCCAGTGAGAGATGCCTGTTTTCCCGGTGGATTCATCCTTTGAGCCGACTCGATACCATACCCACGACGAAATGATGGGCGCGGTATGTATCTCTTTGAGCATTACCTTCATGCCATTTTTAAGGGTGAGTTGTGTGATCTTATTTGCCATTTGACTCCAATATATATTCATGCTGAGCGGCGTAGTCGAAGGAAAAGGCTGCAAGTTTGTCTCAACAATAAAATTGTCCTTCGACTGTGTTCCTCAAAGCTGTCCTGAGCCTGTCGAAGGGAGCGTTCGTCACTCCGCCCAGGACATAGGTGACTTATTTACAAACAGGCTGCCCGTTCAACTTGACTGCATCCGGGCTGAGCAAACAATAAAAAGGTTTGACAACCTCCTGCAGCCCGGTGAAAGGTTCATGCAATTCTGTTTTTTCCAATGGGATATCCACATCCACGTTCAAGGTGACAGGTACGGTTGTATCCACGGGAACCGTCAAGTTTAGCACAATCGGCAGAGTGGTTCCCTGAGGCAGAACGATGGTGGTATTGGCTCTGGTGATATTTAACCCCCCGGTGTTAACCGTGACCAGCGCATTGGTTATCGTCACATCCTGACTTAGAACAACATTTGTTTGCTGATTAAGTTGCAGGTCAAATTTAACTGGGATGGTAGTTTGGACGGGAATGCTCGTCGTAATGTGCGCGCGGTCCATTTTTTCAAAATTTGTATACAGCCCGCCAAGCAAATTATTACCAATACCCAGGACACTACCCATGTTCAATCTTCTCATGTTAAGCAGCACAGCAAGCAGCACAATCAGCAGGATAAGATTCACAGTCATTGACATGATGCTTGCAATCGTCCAGAAGGGAGGGCCAAGCTTAAGATTCATGCCCGTTGAAACCCGAGCAGGTTTGAGCGGAGTCTGAGCCGGGACCTTCGCTTGAGGCGCGGGCATCTGCTGAACAGTCGCCTCTTTTTTTGCAGGACTGCCATCCTGTTTTGGCATAAAAGAAGCTGATCCAGTATTTTTTTTGGGAAGACGGGTGAGCGGTGATGAACTTCCACTCATATTTTGGGCATGATTGCGGGGATCGTCTTTGGGTTCATTGTTCATGAGGGACTCCTTTATGGAACGATGCTCAATCTTAGCATAGATATAAGCGCGCGCGGCAAATAATTTACAGAACTGTTTGTACCATGATAATGTCATAAGATTTGCTTGTTAGAGAATGTCTTTTCACATATAATGTGGCTGTTTTTGTCCCAATCGAGGAGGAGCTTTGCCCGTGGAAAATCAATACTATGTGGCCGTGATCGGCGCTGGCCCAGCAGGCCTGTTTGGATCTCGCGAACTTGCCCTGCAAGGCGCGCGCGTTGCACTTTTTAACCGTGACATTAAAGCCGGTGGTCTCGCTGAGTACGGCATTTACCCAAGTAAACATACAATGAAGGAAGGTCTACGTAAACAGTTTCGCCAGACGCTTGATAATGCCAATATTGATTATTATGGCAATGTGACCATTGGTAATCATGCAGACCTGACTCTTGACGAACTACGCGCGCTTGGTTTTGACGCGGTGCTCGTAACCGCCGGCGCGCAGGGAACCAAGTCACTTGGCTTGCCGGGCGAAGAACTCAACGGTGTATATCACGCCAAGGATGTTGTATTTTTCTACAACAAACTTCCGCCCTTCAGCCAGAAAAATTTTCGATTTGGAAAACGCTGCGCCATCATCGGCGCAGGCAATGTGATGGTGGATATTGCGCGTCATCTGCTGGATGTGCAAAAAGTGGATGAAGTCACCGCAATCGTGCGACGCGGCCCCGCCGAAGTGAATTTCACCAAAGATGAAATGAAACATTTAATTTCTTATTTGGATCTGGATGAGTTTTCCAATGAGATGGAACGTGTGCGCCCCGCCCTGCAAACGATCAATCAGGACCTGGAAGCTGGCCGCCACAAAATTTTAGATTCTCTCGCGAAAGCGGACCCGAAGACGGCGAACGGAAAGTTCCATTTTGATTTCCTGGCCTCCCCCACTGGCATGTTCGGCGAGAACGGTGAAATGAATAAATTGGAAGTGGAAGATAACATCCTGGTTGAAAAAGACGGCAAGACCAGCGCAAAAGGGACAGGCGTCAAGCGCATGGTCGATGTGGACACAGTCATCTTCGCTATTGGCGATAAAGTGGACGAATCTTTTGGCTTGCCGACGGAATGGAATGAATTCGTCAAAAACAAAGAACCGCGCTTTCCGATGGATGGTATTTCGTTTGAATCCACTGTGGAGGGTGTGTTTGTAGGCGGCTGGTCACGCAAAGCAAGCGAGGGATTAGTTGGCTATGCCCGCAAAGATGGAATCAGCGCCGCCAAGGCAGTCTGGCAATATTTACAGACCAGGCAGCCTGGCAATGCAAATGCAGAAGCGGTTGTTGCAAAATTAAAAGGATTGAACAAACCCATCGTTACAAAAGATGACATCAAACGGCTCGAGGCTGTGGAGGCGGAAGAAGCAAAGAAACGCGGACTTGAAGAATTCAAGTTCGTGAGCAATGAAGAAATGCTGCAAGCCATGGGCCTGACAGAGACAGTGTAAATTATTGCAGCCAAATCTTTGAGTCTTCGTGTCCTGGTGGCTTCGTGGTAAATTTTTAGTCACTCCATTTTAAATACCCATGCGCCTTTGGAAATATTGCCTTGTTCCTCAAGGTATGTATAGTAGGCTTGTTGTTCACCCAAACCCGGATAATTTATAGCAAGTTGATTCGTGAGCAGTATGTCCGGTTCAGACTTTTCCAATTGAGGGATCGTCAATATCAATGAAGTCGGATTGCTGCTTCCGATGGGGAATCCGCTTTTAATGCAGCGTCCGTTCTTGACCGGCGGCACCCAGTACGGTTCGCTCCCCGCTCGTCTATCGCCTCCAAGAGCAGAATCGAAGAGGAGTCTAAAGTTGTAAGGCGTGGCTTCCTGCTCTCCGACCTGAAGCGTGGATTGACTGCCAATGTTCCAATCCGCATAGCTGGGCGATGGAAAACAGACATAGACCTGCGTAAATGTCGGCGTGACCGTGACCTGATCGAGGAGCATTTCCAGTGCGTTGACGGTGACCGCCTGCTTGGGGTGGAAAATCAATGCAGGATAGATCGGCAGATCAAAGTCAAAACGGAATTGAGCAACCGTTTGATCGTATGCAGGCGCATCGAACAGATCGAACGCAAGCTGTCCTTTGAAATGATCGCCCGTCAAAAGTGTCACAGGCACAAGATCGATCTGAATCAGGGCCGGGTCAATGGCAGACCCCGAGCCTCCGCCGGTATTGATGAGATTCCCATTTTCATCGTAAAGGTCCACGCCGCCGAGTCGACTATAAAAATTCGGATCACCAAACGATGTGTTTCCACCAGTGATGCGCAATTGAAACGTGACATTTGCGGTGTCCACATAATACGACTTAATGGAAGCTGTATATCCGTTAACCGTGTGGGGCGGGATGATAATATTTGCAGGTGGAGGTATTTCCGTTGAAACAAATAAGGCGGCGGCTGTTGGGGTATCCACACTGGTTGTGGATATTTGTCCAATGAATGCTGTTGGTGTGGCTTCCAACTTTGGGGCAGGTGAATTGATAAAAATGACCATTACGATAATGATCATTGCCAACACACCGCCAATGAAGATATAAAGTTTTTTCACAGGGATTCTCCGTAACATGGATTTGAATCCATCTTCGGTTGAATCGCGGACATTGTCTACTGTGGATTTCACCTGAAAGCCGCCTGTGGATTCCCGCAGACCGCTTTCAGTGAGTTTCAAAATCGCTTCTGAGCGGGAGTTAACATTTAACTTGGCATAAATATTGCTTAAATGAAATTCTACTGTTCTGTTCGCGATTTCAAGTTCCAAGGCAATTTGCTTGTTGCTTTTTCCCTGTAATAAAAATTGGATAACATCTTTTTCACGATTACTGAATTGGTTATTATCAACGTACATTTTTTATCCTTCCATTATGATTCCCATATCCCAACTCCCTCAACACTTCCTCAGTATGCTCCCCCATCAACGGCGGCGGGAGACGATACACTACAGGCGTATCGCTCATCTTCAGCGGTGAGCCGACCAAAGACAGTTCCCCAATAGTAGGATGATTCATCTTCACAAGCATTTCACGCTCTTTCACAGTCGGCATGGAAAAAACCTGCTCAAAATTATTGATCGGGCCACATGGGATTTCAGCCTTTTCCAAAATATCCAACCATTCGCTTACACTGCGAGTCGCAAAAACGGATTTGAGCACAGGAATCAATTCATCGCGATTTTCCACGCGCCCAGAATTTTTCGCGAATCTCTGATCCGTTACCAATTCCAATTTACCAATTACCCCGCACAGCCCTTCAAACTGTTTATCATTCCCCACTGCAATTGCAAACCAACCATCACTGGCTTGAAAACTTTGGTATGGAACAATATTCGGGTGCGCGTTGCCGTGCCGTTTTGGCAAATTTCCAGAGATCAAATAATTACTGGCAACGTTTGCAAGCCAGCCCAATTGAGAATCAAATAATGAAATATCGAGGTGCTGCCCGCGCCCAGTCAATATCCGCGCTTGCAGTGCGGCAAGAATGGCAATGATGGCATTTTGTCCCGCGAATAAATCCACAACTGCCACGCCTGTTTTCATAGGCTCGCCTTCTGGTTCACCGGTAATGCTCATCAATCCGCCCAGAGCCTGGATCATAAAATCATAGCCGGGCCTATCCTTCATGGAACCTGTCTGCCCGAAGCCTGTGATCGAGCAATAGATCAATCTCGGATGCAATTCATGCAGCGTCTCAAAATCCAAACCAAATTTTTCGAGCGTGCCCGGGCGAAAATTTTCAACCAGCACATCGCTTTGCAGTGCGAGTTCGCGCAAGATCCTTTTGCCATCGTCTGTTTTCAGATCGATCACGATATCACGTTTATTTCGATTTACGCACAAATAATACGCGCTCTCCCCTTCCGCAAACGGCGGCCCCCAGCCGCGTGTCTCGTCACCTTCAGGCGGCTCCACCTTGATCACATCCGCGCCCAAGTCACCGAGAACCATCGTACAATATGGGCCTGCCAGCACGCGGCTTAAGTCCAAGACACGGATTCCTTGTAAGGGCTGCATAATTCTCCTCAAAGATTTCCGTCATTGCGAGGAGGGTGCACTTCCCGACGAAGCAATCTCATTACCGAGTTGGAGATTGCTTCGGGCTGGGTCTCGATACGCCCTTCGACGAACACTCAGGGCTACTCGACCACCAGCCCTCGCAATGACGAAACGACAACAAATATGAAACGCGACTTATATTTTAGCAAACCAATTATAAATGCGGCGGGATCATTGGGATTCGCGCCTGACCCTCGCAATGGGATTCCTTTGGACGCGTTCAGCGGGTTCGGGGCATTCATTACGAATCCGATCTCTCTGCGCCCGCGCCTGCCTACGTCCCAACCGGCTGTGATCGAATTCCCCGGCGGATTCCTGCTGCATACGGGCTTGCCGAATCCCGGTCTCTCGGCTGTATTAAAAAAACATAGCGCACGTTGGAATCGCGCAGACCTGCCGATCATTGTAAACCTGATGGCAGACCGTCCGGAAGAGACGATGCACATGGTGCGAATGCTTGAGAATATTGAAAATATAATGGCAGTTGAACTTGGCTTTGCCCCTCTATTAACAGATGACATTATTCTTCTAAATTTGGAAATGTGTTTGGGAGAAATCCCGTTGATATTTTCATTGCCCACTGAACAAGTTTTATCTTTGGGGACGAGATTAATTCAAGGTGGTGCAGACGCGATCAGCATTTCAAGTCCGCGCGGGGCATTGATGAATAGTGATAATGAATTGATCACTGGCAGGCTGTACGGCCAATCATTATTTCCGCGCTCATTGGATATTGTCCACTCGGCGGCGATGCTGCAGATTCCCATTATCGGCGCCGGCGGTGTGTGGACAGAACAAGACGCGGCGGACATGTTGTCAGCGGGAGCAATGGCTGTCGAAACAGACGCCAGCTTATGGGTCCCGAAAGAAGCGAAAATGTAAGGGCGACCCGTCCTGCGAGAGCAAGGTATCTCGTTAATCATTGAGGGGTCGCCCCTAACCCATCTTCATCCAATAAAAAAAGAGTCCTACTTTTCAGCAGGACTCTTTTTGGTCGGTTATGAATTACAGAACTACGACATCAGCGGCTTGTAAACCTTTGGGGCCTTTTTCGATGGTGAATTCCACCTTTTGGCCTTCCTGCAGGTTCTTGAAGCCTTCGCCTTTGATGGCGGAGAAGTGGACGAAGACATCGGGGCCGCCTTCGCGTTCAATGAAACCAAAACCCTTTGTGCCATTGAACCATTTAACCGTACCGATTACACGATCAGACATTTTTTGCCTCCTAAGCAAAATAAAAAAATAAGGTGACGCAGTATGTCTTTCATCGGGCGGTTAAACAAAACAACTCAAAGGTTGTGCTTTGAGCCGTCGTCTTCATACTTCCACAACGAAAAGCCACTTGCATCCTACAAGCGCAACTTTATCATGAAATTCTCATCTTGACAATTATTTCACTGGCTCCAAAATTACCACAGGAATCTGGCGGTGCGCCGCGCGGATTTTGTAAAGTTCGTAGCCTTTGTAGAAGGAAACCGCCAGCCGCCAGTATTTCTCGCGCTCTTCGCCTTCCGCCTGGCGGGCAGTGTATTTGGCAGGATTCCCGTTGATTTTTACTGTACATTGCGGATGCGCTTTGAGGTTGTAATACCAGCCGGGGTTATGTTCCTGTCCAAAATTGGAGGCGATCAGCGCGATCTTCTCCCCATCAAACAAGCCGACCAGAGGCATGGTGCGCGGCTCGCCTGTCTTTGCTCCAATGGTTGTAATTTGGATGATCGGCAAACCGAC
>Ga0105044_10012556_pt1 | contig 11511 bp, 7 predicted proteins | sample MAT01_FD_78092 | JGI IMG/M metagenome (GOLD analysis project Ga0105044, IMG submission 78092) | Freshwater microbial communities from Lake Fryxell liftoff mats and glacier meltwater in Antarctica - MAT-01 | ecosystem: Environmental > Aquatic > Freshwater > Ice > Liftoff microbial mat | place...
TACTGCATCTGAACTGGTGTGGCAGAGTAGGTAGTCGCCAGGTCTATTTATAAAGCCCCCCGCCCTTGTGGCGTGGGGCTTTTTTATGTTGCAGCCATGAAGAATGTTCTCCTCCTCGTAGCAACCCTGTGTTGCCTCTCCACCCTCCCATCCATTGCGGCCCCGAAAGCACGCGTGCACCCGCTTGCACCGGCCTCAAAAAAAGAACTTTCTGCCGCCACTTCATTGGTATTGCACGACTCTCGCTGGAAACCGTCGATGAGATTCGTAAGCGTTCAGTTACGGGAACCGCCCAAGTCCGCTGTCCTCCGCGCAGACACCTCACTGCCACGCGAGATCTTTTGCGTGCTCTTCGACAATGCCGCTAATGCCACGTATGAGGTCTTTGTAGATGCGAGACAGAACGAACTGACCGAGTGGCGACGGATTAATAAAGTCGAGCCCTCCCTTACAACCGAAGACTACATCCAAATGGACTCGATTGTGCGTGCCGATAAACGTTGGCTAAGCGCCCTCACCCGCAGAAACTTGAAACCATCCGATGTGTACGTGGATGGATGGGCCTCGGGTATCAGTATCGCCTCCTTCGGAACACGAATGATGCGCACCGTCACGTATCAACGCAACGGTCCACTCGCAACATTCGACCGACCTCTGGAAGGCGTCGAAGCACTGGTCGATCTTACGCGAAACGTGGTGATGGAATTCTCGGACCGACCCAAAGCTCCCGTCCCAACCCCTATAAACTCAACCGCAGAACTTCAACGCATCGCATCAAAGAATACAATGCGAAGTATGCAGCCCTCCGATGCACGCATTGCTTTGAAAGGGAACGAGGTAGCATGGCATCAGTGGAGATTTCGCGTGTCGATGAATCCACGCGAAGGCCTCACGATCCACACCGTTCGTGTAGTAGATGGTGGACGCGAACGTTCGATTGCCTATCGCATGAATCTTGGCGAAATGGTAGTGCCCTATGGAGATACCACGCAGTCGTGGTTCTGGCGCGCTGCTTTTGATGTTGGTGAGTATGGCCTTGGTCAACTCTCGTCATCACTCGTTCCCGGCGTAGACGCCCCCTCGAACGCAACGTTCCTTCCCGCCCTCTTTACTACCTCTCGAGGAGTTGTTACAGAACGAAAGAACTCGATTGCGTTGTTCGAACGCGATGCGGGGATCCTGTGGCGACATACCTACGACAACGGAAAGACGATAGGCAGGCGCGACCGAGAACTAGTTGTGCTCCATGTTGCCACCGTTGGCAACAACGACTATAGCATCGGCTATGTGTTCGGTTTGGATGGCTCCATAAAAACAGAAGTGCAACTCACAGGACTCTTACTGCCAAAGGCCGTCCAAGACACTTCAGTGGATGCGGCCAGTAGCGGACAGATGTATGGCGGCCTGATTCAACAGAATATGATCGCACCAGCACATCAGCACTTCTTTAGTTTTCGGATCGATCTTGATGTAGACGACACGGCAAACGTCGTGAGCGAAATGGATATGCGTTCCCCATCTGGAAGCGAAAATCGCTTTCGCAATGGTATCCTCATGGATGTGTTCGATCTGCGCTTCGAGCAAGAAGCACAACGATCTATGAGCATGCCCTTTGCACGGTCGTGGATCGTGCGCAGTTCAACAGCTACAAACGATCTACACGGCCCCACTGGCTACATACTCATGCCCGGCGCAAATAGCTTGCCCTACATTCAACAAGGAACGTGGGTGCGTAACCGCGCCGGTTTTATCGATCATCATTTGTGGGCTACACGTTATCACGACGGAGAGTTCTATCCGGCCGGAGCATATCCGAATCAATCGCTCGAGTTTGAAGGACTGCCCGCCTACAGCAAAAACAACGAGTCGATCAATGGGAAAGATGTTGTGCTGTGGTATACGCTTGGCATCACTCACTTCCCACGACCAGAAGAGTGGCCCATTATGTCGAGTCACCGCGCAAGCTTCTCACTAATCCCTAGCGGTTTCTATTCACGCAATCCTGCGGCGACGGGTGCGCGCTAATGCAACAGCCATCTCGACGGCCTCTATCGTGCTCGTTGGATCTGCACCACTCGTACCCGCTATCGAGAACGCCGTTCCGTGATCTGGCGACGTGCGAATCACCGCAAGGTTTGCCGTAACGTTCACCCCGCCACCTTGCGCTAACAACTTGAGTGGTATTAGTCCCTGATCATGATACAAGGCAAGGATGCCATCGTAGTGCTTGTACGCACCAAACGCAAAAAATCCATCAGCAGGAAACGGACCTTCTACCTGCATTGCACGCTGTTGTGCAAGTGCAATGGCAGGACCAATAATAGTTGTCTCTTCTGCTCCAATGCGTCCGTGCTCTCCGGCATGTGGATTCAATCCCAACACAGCGATGCGCGAATTCGCTATGCCTACATCTTGATGCAAAGCCTTGTGTAATGCCTCGATCGATGCACGAAGTCCATCAACCGTTAATGTCTCTGCTACACTTCGAAGAGGGATGTGAATGGTGGCAAGGGCAACACGGATGGTGGCAGCACACAACATCATCAATGGCGTACCACCACACATGGTGGCGATCATCTCGGTTTGCCCCGGATACGACCATCCTGCGAGTGCGTTTGCTTCCTTGCTAACGGGCAACGTGACGAGTGCGTCGAAGTGACCTGCATGGAGCGTTGAGATCGTGAGCTCTAGCGATTCAACAGCGTGACGTCCGGCATCGAATGCAAGAACGCCTGGCGTAACAACGGCATCGTGTCTGCATGGCAAGATCTGCACAACGTGCTCGCCTACGAAGAGCGTCGATCCGTCTGTACGCGCATCGAGTGTATAAGCGTAGATAGCCTGTGCCAACACAAACGGATGAATGGCCAGAGTGAATTGCACGTCATCAACACGCCTTTGGTGCAGTGCCCGCACAAGACACTCCAAGCCTATGCCGTTGCAATCGCCTGCGGAGATGATGATGCGCATAGTGTGTGTTAAGCGACGCCACCCGTGCGGCGTCTGCGAGTTTTGTAAAAGTTGAGAAGCATTCCCACGATGCACATGTTCATGATCAAGGCTGTACCGCCCGCGCTCAAGAACGGCAGCGGAATTCCCATGACGGGAAAGAGTCCAATGGCCATGCCGATGTTCACGAGCGTGTGATAGAACATGAGCGTTGCAAATCCAATGGCGACCACACTGGCGAACTTCGTTCGAACAAGCGCCGCAATACTCATGCTTCGCAGTATCATCGCAATCAGAAGGGCGATCACGACTACAGAGCCAACAAATCCAAACTCTTCAGATGGTACACAGAAGATAAAGTCTGTCCACTGCTCCGGTATATAACGCAACTGCGTTTGCGTTCCTTTCAAGAATCCCTTGCCGGTAAGGCCACCCGAGCCAACAGCAAGGATAGACTGGATCACGTGGTAACCTTGTCCGCGTGGATTACGCTCCGGCTCGAACAACGTGACGAGTCGTGCCTGCTTGTACGGCTCCAACTCTTTAAAGACGGGTTCCACCGAAAGTCCAACGCCAACGAGCATGGCCACGGCAACGATGGTGACAATAATGTTGCGACGGAATGCGAATGCGCCAATGGTCACAAGTGCAGTAACAATTCCGAACACGACCATCGATTCAAAGAGGACACCATAGAGTGCACTGATGCCAATGAATGGAATAGATGCAACGCAGTACAAGAAGAAGAGATCTCCACCAATCCACAAGAAGACACCAAGCGACATAGCAATGAATACAGTTGCAGAGCCAGTGTCGGGCTGACCCATCACCAGCGCGATCGGCAACAACACCATGCCGCCAATCACTGCAAGGTCGCGTATGGTCTTGACATCGACGCCCTTTTCAGAGATGTATCGAGCCAGTGCGAGGAGCGTTGTGACCTTTGCAAGCTCCGACGGTTGAAACGTGAAGCTGCCAATCTGAATCCAACATTGCTGTCCGTTCACCACCTTCCCGATGCCTGGAATCAGCACGGCAATGAGCATCAGAATTCCTACTCCATACATGGTGTAGGAGAAATCGCGAATCCAACGTTCAGGCAAGAAATAGCACACGAGTGCAAGTACGAATCCAACACCTGCGTAGACGAGTTGCTTCTTGAAGTACACACTTGTACCAGCGTCGAACGTGGCACTGTAGATAGAGATCAAGCCCATGGCAAGAAGTCCCACAACAGTGAGCAGCATTCCCCAATCAAGCAGATCGTTAACCCGACGTTGCAGTGCAACGTCATCTTCGTCAAACGTGAACGTGTTTAAGCTCATGCGAACGACTTTCCAGTAATACGCTCGAACGCCTCGATGTACTTGGCGCGCGTCCCGTCTATCACGGATGCAGGAAGTGTTGGAGGAGGTGCCTGCTTGTTCCAATCGCAAGTCTCAAGCCAGTCTCGGAGGATCTGCTTATCATAATTCTGTTGTGGCATTCCGGGTGCATACTCTCTTGCAAGCCAGTAACGCGAAGAGTCGGGCGTAAGCGCCTCGTCGATCAAGATGATCTCTCCATCGTCGGCAACACCGAATTCAAACTTCGTATCCGCCAGAATCAAACCCCTTGCCTCCATCATCCGAGATGCTTCCTGATAGAGCGCGATGCTCACGTCGCGAACACGCGTTGCCGTTTCCTCTCCGAGGATGTCGATGGCTACGTCAAAGGGAATGTTCTCGTCGTGCCCTGTCTCTGCCTTCGTTGCTGGTGTGAAGATCGGAGCATCAAGTTTTGATGAGTCTAGGAGTCCGTCCGGCAAAGCAATTCCACACACGGTTCGCGATGCTTGATACTCTCTCCAACCACTGCCTGCTAAGTATCCGCGCACCACACATTCAACAGGCAACGGATTTGTTTTGCGAACAATCATCGTGCGTCCCTCGAGCATGCGCTGCTCGTCTGCAGTGAGTTCATACACGGTATGCACATCGCTCGAGATCAAGTGATGCGGAATGATGTGCTGCAACTGCGAGAACCAAAACAAGGAGATCTGCGTGAGCAGGGCACCCTTGTCTGGAATGGCCTCGTTCATCACAACGTCAAACGCAGAAATGCGATCGGTTGCAACCATCATGAGCTTGTTGCCCAGATCGTAAACGTCTCGCACTTTGCCGCGACGGAAGAGTGGGAATTCAGAAAGAGAGGTCGTGTGAAGCGGTTTCATCCCGCAAAGTTACTCAGCGATTCTCACTGCGCCGTGATCGTCGATCCGTAGTCTGCGAAATGTGCCGTTGGCCATCAATACTCCATACAAACCGGTTGGGAGGGAGGAAGGGGTAATGGCGGCGTTGCAATACATGGCAACATGCTTTCCAAGCACATCAAGAACGGGAAGGGTCACGTCGGCTGGGATATCTGCCACGTCCGGCCTAGGCATTTCTGCCACGTCTGAAACGGTGGACTCGAACATGATGAGAGCGCCAAGAGTGTCGGTGAGCGACGCCCCCACATAACCTGTGCCAACGGGCACTTGACCTATGACCGTGGCCGCAACGGCAATCGTGGCACCTCGCATGGCGCAGCTGGTTATGGTAGACCAATTCGATGCACCGAGCGCGACGGCCCAGTCTCCGCTTCCATCCGGACGTACGGAAATCAGGAAACCATCTTGCAGCGAAAAATTTTGCGTGAAAATATCAGGTCGGAGCTGGGTTGTTGTGAACGAAAACGCTCGTTCAAACCGCCCGCCCGCAAGCATGTTGTCGCCCGCACCACCTGTTGCCACAGAGGCAACAGAACGTGCGCCACCAACCGGAAAGCGCTGCACGATGTCAGATCCGCTGTTCGTGCTGCGATGGAATCCAAAGCCTACTTCGTTGCCAACAATGCAGTTCAACGATTCGGAAGTCAGGGACGTTGTGGCGGTGGCGGTGGTAACGGACGGACATGAATCGCCGCGACATGGGGTAAGCATTACTACGTCGGCGGCTGCTCCATCAAGCGAGGCCGTGAGTGCGGCGGCCTTTGTTTCGTAGGCAAAGGACGTAGACTCCACGGTACTGTTGCCCCACGAAATGGCCGACGAAACTTGCACAACAGCGCGCACAACACCATCTGTCACAAAACAGGCCATGCCGCCTTCCGCCCTTCCCCTTCCTTGCAAAGAGCCTTGAATTCCACGCGTCCACTGCACCCACATGGATTCGCCTGTGGGCGAGATGCGTTGCAGGTAGGCCGATGTACGTCCGTCGTCCTGCACAACGGCAGAGCCAAAGCGCGATGTCCCAACGAAGGTGCCGCACACAAAGATGTCGTTGAAGGAAGTAGCAATGGCAGTGGGGAATTCGGAGTACTGGGCTCCGTCTGCCCGTGTCCATCGAATGGCGCCTGTGCCGGTTACGGACGTCACCACGGCGTCGTATCCGCCCTTGCCGGTGAAGGTAGTGGTGCCGATGGTGTACGCTGGCACATCAAGCACCTGTCCGCCACACATAAGTCCAAGCGCCACGCCACCATTCGGAAGTGCCGTCATGCAGGTAACAGAATCGTCGCCGTAGCCGCCCATTCGCTGAATCCAGCGAGGTCGAAGGTCGGGATCAAAGGCCGCAAGAAATACATCGTGCATGCCCGAGCCGTAAAGGCGCAGCGAGCCAATGCGCATACTGTCTGCGAACGTGCCCGCACAGTAGACCACATTCTCGATTGCATCGAAGGCAACGAGAGGACGTGACAATGGATGAATGCCGCGAAGTTCTATCCCACGAGTTGGGATGGGTGGCGTGCCTGCCATGGCCATGCTGCACATATAGAGCATGGAAAGGAGACTACTTCTGAAGACGAGCCTGGAAAATGCCGTTTTTGATCTGTACACGCACGGTTCCGTTCGATGAATTCGCGAGTTCACCCGTGAACGTACCACGAATACCGGTAGAATCATACTGTGTTATCACAGTTGTTCCTTGAGGGTTGTTCGGGAACGGGATGTATTCAACGCGCTGACCGGACTTGCGCTTGAGTGTAAGCTTGGTGTAGGTGACGTCGAGCTTTCCTCCGCCCCAGGCGAACGCGCCCGGTGTGCGACCCGGAAATCTGATCAGCAGGAAGATGGAGTCCTTGGTCGAGGGCACTTCTGTGCCCATAAGAAACTCGTTGGTTCGTTTCGAAGTGTCGACCAACACCGGCACATACACCGTCGGCATTGCCAGGTTGAGGTTCTGAAATCCATCGCCATCCAATGCAAAGGCATTGGTAGGCGGTACCGACGGCTCTGTGGTCTGACCACAGGACGTCAGAATGAGAATGCACGCAAGTGCTATGAGGCTATGGGATGACCAATTCATAGTGGACACCATTTAGCAAACCCTGTGCCTAAAATTATGCCTATGTTCGCGCAACGTTTTAGAGAGACACCACTATGATCCGTCGAGTACTTCTTTCACTCGCCCTGCTCGCCACCGCCTTTTCTTTGCCTTGTTCGGCTCAAGACCGATCAACGGCAACGTGGTACTTTGGAAATCGCGCTGGTCTCTCCTTTGCCACAGATCCACCAACTCCCATCACCAACGGTGCCACCACGAACATCGAAGGCACCAGCGTGATCTGCAACAGCAGAACAGGTGTGATCCTGTTCTACACAGATGGTTCAACAATCTGGGACCACAGCCATGTTGCGAAGGCAACAGGAATCGGCGGCAATGTTGCCTCGTCCACGCAAGGACCCGTAATCGTCCCGCACCCGGGAGACTCAACACGCTACTTCGTGTTCACCGTAGAAGACGAATCGAGATTCCCGAACTCTCAAGGAAGAGTCACCGAGGTACGCGTGCAAGGAGGCGAGGTGATCAGTGTTGGCACTCCGCTTACGCTCCTCTCCGGTGTGGCAGAGAAAGTAACAGCGGCAAAGGGTTGCAACGGACTTGACTACTGGGTGATTTACCGACTTCGCAATCGTGGCTTCGTTGCCTATCAGGTAACGAGAACAAACGGATTCTCTGTTGGCTCTCGCGTGAATTCCGTTGTCGGTCTGGCGATGCCATCGGCAGCCGATGGCAGAGGCGAAATGAAAGTATCGCCCGATGGAAAGTGGATTGCAAGTGCGTCAGAAATGATTGCCACCGAAGTGTTCCAATTCAACAACGCAACCGGTGTGGTCTCGAATCCAATTGCGTTTGATCTAGGCGAACAACGCTATGGTCTTTCGTTCTCACCTTCGTCACGTTACCTCTACGTGAATAGTGGATGGAAGTCCTCACCCATCAATCATCTCTATCAGTTCGACATGAATGCTGCCAACATTGCAGCGTCGAAGATCGACGTAGGTACAACAATTGGGGGTGTTGCATTTGGCGGCATGCAGATTGGTGTAAACGGAAAGATCTACGTTGCTCGAAACAACACGTCCTACCTTGCTGTAATCGACAAACCCGAAGTTCGTGGTGTTGGATGCGCCTACATCGATCTTGCCATTCAGTTTCCTGCGGGTTCAACGGTGAACTGGGGACTGCCGAACGTTCCACAGAACTTCTTCGTTCCGCGCCTGACAGGAGCAGACACATCCATATGCGATAGTAGTGTGATTCGCGTTGGTGTTCCACAACAACCGGGATACACGTTCAATTGGTCGCCCGGTGCGCTCTTTGACGACAGTGTTGCCGCGCAGCCGCGACTCACGGTAAACGGTTCCACCACCGTCACACTGCGCGCCACGGATCCACTTGGATGCGACATCGTGCAAACACTAGTTGTGAGTGCGGTGCCATTGCCGTCGATGACAACAGGCGCCGACACCACAATCTGCCGAGGAGGTGTTGCAACACTTCGTGCTACATCACCAACAGGAGTTTCCTATACATGGGCGCCTCCTTTGGGTCTGAATGCAACAAACGGAAGTGTTGTGAATGCCTCACCACCAACAACAACTACCTATCGCGCTACAGGTACCGATAGGAATGGCTGCACAACATCTCGGTCTGTGACCGTTTCCGTCAATCCCTTGCCAACGCCTTCACTTGCACCTCGCGATACGGTGAGCGGTTGCGCGAGCAGCGCTGTGGTGCTGAATGCTGGGTCGGGCTATCGTGCAACGCGTTGGTCTACCGGTGCACTCACGCAACAACTATCCGTGAACAACTCTGGCTCGTATTGGGTAGAGGTTGAAGACGCGAATGGATGCACGGCACGCGACACGGTCTACGTTGCTATTGGTGCACTACCTACGATCACGTCGTCGGCCGACACAAACATTTGCAGTGGCCTTACGGCAAATCTTCGAGCAAGTGGTGGTGTGCAATATCAATGGTCTCCGTCAACAGGTCTCGACAATGCAACGAGTCCAACACCTACCGCAACGCTTACACAAGGCACCACCTACACCGTCGTGGTAACCGCAGCAAACGGATGCATAGACTCTGCACGCATTGTTGTTGGCGTGCGGCCGATACCGCATCCATCGCTTACACAAGCAGACACCACGATATGCGCATGTGATTCTATCACGCTGCGCATACCGGCCGGCTATTCGCAACCGCGATGGAATACCGGTGGAACGCAACCACTCTTGGTGGTTCGCACACCGGGCCCCTACTTCGCGCGCATTGTGGATCAGTACGGTTGTGAAGGAGTGACCGACACCGTTACTATTCAAACGTTCGACCCTGTTGCGAAGATCGATGTGCAGGTGAGTCCAACATTGGCCCGCGACAACGTACCAGTGTCTGTGTTGTTCACCCTGCTCAATGCAGCAGAGTTGACTCAATGTCTAGGCCAGAACACCACCATCTCGATATCCTTCAACTCCACCATTCTCGCACCAACCAATAGTGTCAGTAGAGGAGTCATCGATCCAAACACTGCGCAACGAACGATACAACTCCGGCTCTCGGCATTTACCAATAGCGTTGCAGTGCTTTCGTATGTGGCGACGCTCGGTAGAGTAGACAGTACGCCCATTCGCATCGATGGAACATCTTCTCCAACATGCTCCGCCGGTGTTCAGGCAAACAGTACAACCTTTACTCTCGACGAGATATGTCGGGCCGGTGGTATTGCGCGCCGCTACCTAAACCGCGTGGCGCCAGTTGTGATAGCGCCCAATCCTGCATCCGGCAGTGCAACACTCATCTACATCAGCGATGGGCTCACACTAATGGATGTAAACATTGTAGACGTGATGGGCAGGGTGGTGGGGAGCATGGAGGCTCGACCGTCTGCAGTTGGAACCAACAGTATTGTCCTAGATCTGCAAGGCATTCCAGACGGTATGTATTCGGTGGTGTGCAGAGCAAACAATGAACAGAGCGTACTAACGCTGGGAGTACGTCAATGAAACAACTCCTCCTCCTTGCCGCCTTCATGGTGCTTACTTCTACTACCATGCATGCACAAGACCGCATGCGATTCGGTTCATTCGGTCATGCCATGAACATCATGAGCACGGCTTCGTTCAAGGCTCTTCCAAACGTGCCGTGTTGCAGTCCTGGTTTTGGCGATTCACAACAGTGGGGATTCGATGCGGGACTTATGATCGATCTTCCATTGAACAACTTCCTTGTAGTGTCGGGCAGGCTTGGCTATTTCATGTATGGCGCTCCGGTGTCATCCACTGAATCCCGACTCATGAACGTTGGAGGAGAGGCCTTTCCTGGAGAGATATTGCACTCTATCGATGTATCGCGTAACGCCATTGCTCTCGAAGCAACGATCGGTGTTCAACCGTTTCGCGATCTTACCATCTATGCCGGACCGCACCTCGGCTACATGATCGCAAAGACCTATTCCCAATACGAAGAACTCGTGGCGCCGTCTACGGGAACATTCGAGAATGGTAAACGGCGCAGATTGCAGTCGAGTGGCGATATTCCCAACGCCGTGAACCCTGCGCTCTACCTAACGATGGGGGCATCGTACGACATTGCGCTCACGCAAAACAGAACGTGGTTCGTTGGACCAGACGTGGCCTACATGTTGCCACTCACGAACGTAGTGTCGGACCTTGATTGGAAAACTTCGGCGCTACGATTCGGCCTCACCGTAAAGTATTCGCCGCCGGGAGAAGAAAGTCCGCGTGGTCCGAACTACGAAAGCAAACTCAAGGCATCGGTGAGCGCATCGGGTCTCGAAGCAGACGGACGTGAACTCCCTTCCGTGACGCTGCGCATAGAAGAGTTCTTATCGACGCAAATGAAGCCACTCCTACCCTATGTGTTCTTCGCCGAGAATTCATCGCAAATCCCGCAACGTTACACACGTCGCACGCCCGAGACCATTCGTCAGTTCAGCGAGCAGCGCCTCCACAACGCAACCATGCTCGACACGTATCACGAGGTACTCAACGTGATTGGCAGACGTATGCTAGAATTTCCTGAGTCGCAGATCACCATCACCGGATGCACATCTGATCAGGGCGCCGAGGCATCGAATGCAAAGCTTTCCGAACAGCGTGCACGCACAGTGCGAGAGTATCTCACGCAAGTATGGGGCATTGCGGCAGATCGCATCAATACGCAGACGCGTGCCTTGCCGAGTGTACCATCGAATGTAAAAGAGCGAGACGGCGTCGAAGAAAACCGACGTGCA
>Ga0105044_10012557_pt1 | contig 11510 bp, 9 predicted proteins | sample MAT01_FD_78092 | JGI IMG/M metagenome (GOLD analysis project Ga0105044, IMG submission 78092) | Freshwater microbial communities from Lake Fryxell liftoff mats and glacier meltwater in Antarctica - MAT-01 | ecosystem: Environmental > Aquatic > Freshwater > Ice > Liftoff microbial mat | place...
CCAAATCCAAGTGCAGGGATCAAGCGGGCCGATGGCCAAACAGCGGACTGATGCTGAAAGACGGGCTCGGCAGTGCGAACGATTTAGTCGTTTGCTCCGCGTGCTTCGTTTGATCTTGGGATCAGGCCTCTGGGATGCGGACGCCATGGCCCGCGAACTCGAATGCTCCCCTCGGACGATCCATCGAGATCTGCAGACACTCTCGATGGCAGGTGTGCCCTGGTACTTCGACAACAAGTGCCAAGCCTACAAGGTTCGTCCCGGCTTCAAGTTCCCCGCCTTCCACGCCTCCACGGGCAAAGAGAGTGGAGCCGGCCCCGATCACATCGTGCTGATCGCCAACGCTAAAAAGATGCTCTCGGATGGTGAACGTTTCTTAAGTTCACTTCGCCAACTGATCGAGAGCCTCGAAAGGCTTTCCTGATAGCAAGAATGGTAACGTGTTCCAAAATAGGCCGTTTGAACCGAAAAGCCGACCGGCTTGACATTTGGGAAGACCTACGCGTTCAAAAATCCGTCGACTATCTGGGGGGGCAAAATCCGCACAGGCTGGGAAATTTCGACCCTCCCGAGACCGAATCTTGCATGGCCGGTCTAGCGATGAGCGACCTCGCGGTATAATCGGACTAACACGCACGACCCCCCTCATCGGCTCGCATCGTTGCGAGCCTTAGGCCTAGAAAAGGTGAAGGCCGAAACGGGGGAAGGGTCTGATTATGTTGGAAGATGACCATGATAACACAGGTCTTCCCTGCCTGTGCCCTGGGCTCGCCAGCTAGGCTCGTAGCCGCGTTTCCCGCGGTAACGATGTTACCGTATCGAAAGTACGCCACCGCAATGCTTTCGGTCGTTAACAGACTTCACGGGGGTCTCCATGGACCAATATCTCAATCTCAAACAGCTGGCTAAGTTGTTTGGTGTCTCCGAACGTCACCTCTATCGACAGAAAGCCGCAGGAAAGCTCCCGCTGCCGGTACGGATCGGCCGTTCGCTTCGCTGGAACTGCGAAGAATTCCGCTGCCACTTCGGAAAAGGGGGCAAGTCATGAGCAAGGTACGCAAGGTATTTACTACTACCTACCTGAATTCCAAGGGCGGTAAGTGTACCAAGGCCGAAGCGGTCCTCCCGTCGCTCGGCCATAAGCTGCGGCCGGGTTACCGGAAGGAACGAAAGCAGTCGACGAAATACTACGGCAAGTGTCCTGACGCAGACGGTGTCGTCAAAATGGTGCCGCTGTGCACCGACAAAAAAGCCTCTATGGAGATACTGAATCAGCGGCTCGCCACCGCGGCCAAGGCTCGCCACGGACTCGGGAATCCCTATTTGGAGCACCAATATTCTCCGTTGTCCAAGCACTTGAATGATTTCAATAACGCTCTGGAGGATAAGGGGGTCACGGACGCCCATCGTAAGCTGGTTATCTCACGGCTGACGATAGCCTTCAAAGCATGCGAGTTTGGTTCGCTCGAGAGTCTGTCGGATACCCGTTTGGCAGAATGGCTGAGTGATTTGCGTCGCGGTGGAAAGAACATAACAGTTTTGCCCAGCAAGCAGGATTGGTTCACCATGCGTGAAGCCACAGCCTTGCTCGAGGTCTCAAAGGCCGCAGTTCGAGCGATGGTTCTCCGGCACCAACTCGAAACGAAGGGTCAAGGGAAAGCCCGTCGGTTAGCTCGCACGGCGATTGAGTTCATGCTGGACCGCAAATGTCTCGGCCTCTCGGATCAGACCAGCAACTATTACATCGTTCATGCCAAGGCGTTCGGCCGATTTTTGGTCAAGAAACGTAGAGTTGCCTGGAACCCTTTTGCCGACATGGAGAAAGGGAAGACCGAAGTCGATCGCCGCCACGACCGTCGCAATCTGACGCCGGAAGAAATGATCCGGCTTTTGGATGCGACCCTGGCGAGTGGTCGGGTCTATAGGGGCCTTGGTCGCGAAGACCGTGCGTTGTTATACGTTGTCGCGGCCAACTCCGGGTTGCGGGCCAGTGCCCTCGCCAGTTTGACGCCTGAGAGTTTTCATCTCGAAGGTGAAAGCCCCTCCATCGATTTAGCGGCCCGCTACAACAAGAATCGGAAAGCCCTCAAACAGCCGATTCCGCTTGGTATCGTCGGACCATTGACCTCTTACCTTGCCTCACGGCCAAGCCAACAACCAGTTTGGGGCGGGACATGGGCAAGCGGCCACCGGGGTGCGGAGATGGTTCGTAAGGATTTGGCCGATGCGGGCATTCCATACTCCGTCGATGGTCCCAACGGCCCGTTGTTCGCCGATTTCCACGCCTTGAGGCACACCTATCTCACCGAGTTGCTCCGCAACGGAGTCGACTTGAGGACGGCCCAACTGCTCGCCGGTCACGGCACACCGACTCAAACGGCCCGCTATTCTCACCGCGGCTTTGAGGACCTGTCGAAGGTGGTTCAGAAAATGCCCGGCTTTCTTCCTTCCGTCCTGGTTTACCCCCGGCTTACCCAAACGGGGGACATTCCGGGTCAGTTGCTGGCAGTCGAGGTCAATGAAGGGGGGAGCCAGCAAGGGGATCCGGAAACGAAGAAACCCCCGATTTCTCAGGGGTTTCGTCAGCGTCAGGCAGTGCCTGACAGTCCTATTCAGGAACGAGGGCGACGGGGGTCGAACCCGCAACCTCCGGAGCGACAGTCCGGTGCTCTAACCAATTGAGCTACGCCCCCTCGTACACCGAGTTATATCGGCCCCGCCACCGCACGGAAAGGGGGCAAATCTTCATTTCCCACCCCCGGGAGTGCCTACGGGGGGGTACTCCCCGCCGGAAACATTCGCATTGCCTGTACAATCAAACGTTTCCGTAGGGCCGGTTCGCCGCAATACGCTTGTACGGCGAACCGGAGCGCTTAGAATTGGGTAATGTAGTGGAACAGCGCGTACACCTTGCGAACGAGCGGATGCCATGGCCCAAACCTATACCCTCGAAGAAGCGGCCATCCGGTTGGGGATTCCCACCGACGATTTCAAACGCCGGATGCGCGACGAATGGAAATCGGTGCGGTCGTTCCGAGATGGTCCGACCATGCGATTCCGCGCCGCCGATATCGATGAACTGGCCCGTTCGCTCGGGCAAGCCAGCGAACCCGAATTGCAACTGGCCGATCCGGTGTTCGACCTCGGCGATAGTTCCGACGAAATGCTCGTGGTGCCGCCGCCGAGTAGCGGTCGGTTGAAGCCGAAGAAACTTGTCGCGGAGGAGCCTTTGCTCCTCACCGACGATACCGACGACATCTTCACCGTGCCCTCCTCGGATTCTTCGATCTCCAAAAAGGGCAAATCGAGTTTATCCGGCGATAGCGACGTTCGCCTCGATACTACGCCGTCGAAGCGCGATCCGGACGGCGACCTTCAAACCGAAGAATTCACGCTCGATCTTTCCGCACCTGCCAGCGGCATCCTGAAGAAGAAAAGCTCGAGCAAGCTCTCGGCGAATCCGCTGAATTCTCCGAGTTCCGGCAAGCTCACCGCCCCTACGCCCGGCAAACTCAGCGGCCCGGAATCCAATCGTATTCCCGGCCCCCGTGTTTCCGAACCCGCTGACGACGGCAGCAGCGAATTCGAATTGAAGTTGGAAGATAGCGATTCCTTCGAACTCGAACTGAAAACCGACGATAGCGACGAAGTCGATCTCGGCGGGAGCCTCGAAGACGATCAACGCGGCGGGCAAAGCGGAATCAACCTTGCCAAACCCAAGGATAGCGGAGTTTCCCTCGAACAGCGGGATACCTCCGACGATTCCGACATGGAATACGATCTGAGCTTGGATGCCCCCGGAGCGTCCGGTTCCAAACTCGGGTCGCCAAAGTCCGGCGGCCGAATGCTGGAAACCACCAACAGCGATAGCGAATTCGAACTGAGCTTGGAAGATTCTTCGGGCGATATGGAACCGCTCGTTGAAGAAGGCGAAGACCTCGAAGCCGGCGACATTTTCGAGACCGATTTCGAGCTACCGGCCGTCAGCGGCGACGAATCGGGTTCGGAAGTCGTCGCCCTCGATTCGGATACCGATCTCGAAGATTCCGATTTCGAAGTGGCCCTCGATGAAGAAGATGCCCCGCTGGAAGATGAAAGCGCCAGCCAAGTGATGCTCGTGGACGGTGACGATTTGGAAGCGGTCGAAGTGGATGACGACGGCGACTTGCTGGTGGAGGAAGATGGCTTCCGCGTGGACGACGAAGATTCGATCTCGGGGGCGTTGAAAGGCGTTCACCGCGGCGGGGGCGAAGTCGAAGTACGAACGGTCGCGGCTCCGCCCGCCCGTTGGGGCGTGCTGCCGGTGTTGTTCCTCTTCCCCTGTTTCGTCATGGTAATTCTGGGCGGCTTGATGTCGTTCGAAATGGTTCGCGGCATGTGGGGTTACCAGCAACCGGTGAAGACGAGCGATTCCTTAGTTCGCGGCATGGCCAGCCAATTCGATCTGAAAGTGAGCGATTAGTAACGCGGCGGGGATTGCGTATTCCGGGGCATTCAAAATCGGGCGTCTGCGATCCGCTCTCCTATAATTCCTTCTCCCCTCGCAGAAGGATCGCCGACCGTGGATCAACAGTTGTTTCAGCACACGTTCCCGAACGGCCTTACACTGTTGGCCGAGCGGATGGATCATGTGCGTTCCGCCACGATGTACCTCTCGATTCCCGCGGGCTTCACCTACGATCCGGCCGAGGCCCTCGGCACCTCGGGAATCTTGGCGGAGATGCTCTCCCGCGGCGCGGGCAAACTCGATAGCCGTGAACTCTCTTTGGCCTTGGATAACCTCGGTGCCGATCGCGGCGAGACGCCCGGCGCCTTCAATATCACACTCTCCGCCGGAGCGTTGGCGAAGAAGCTCCCGCAAATTCTGGAACATTATGCCGAGATCATCCTGCGGCCCTGGCTGCCCGGGGATCAACTCGAATCGGCCCGGGAACTCGCCCTTCAAGATTTGCAAGCGCTCGACGATTCCCCTTCGGATCTCTGCTTGATCGAACTGAAGAAGCGGCATTACCCACCGCCCTACAGTCGCACGCACTACGGCACGCCGGAGGGCTTGGCCGCGATCACGCCGCAATCGCTGCGCGAGTTTTACGAACGCCGATTCCGGCCCGAGGGGGCGGTGATGTCCGTGGCCGGGAACATCGATTGGGAAATGCTGAAGGATACAGTCGGACGATTGTTCGGGGAATGGCAGGGCACCACGGAACCGCTGGCCCCGCTGCCGGATCACATTCCGACATCCGCGCACATTTCCAAAGAGACGAACCAAACCCAAATCGCCTTGGCATTCCCGAGCGCCGCGTTCGGCACGCCCGATTTCTACCCGGCCCGCGGAGCCATCAGCGTTCTCTCCGGCGGAATGGGTGCCAGGTTGTTTACCGAAGTGCGCGAGAAACGCGGGCTTTGCTATTCCGTCTCGGCGAGTTACGACAATGTGCGGGAACGTGCCGCCGTGCTCTGTTACGCTGGTACCCGTGCCGACCGAGCCCAACAAACACTCGACGTGACCGTGGGCGAACTCCGGCGATTGAAAGACGGCATCGAAGAGGAAGAAGTACAGCGGGTGAAGGCGGGGTTGAAGACCTCGCTCATCATGCAACAAGAATCGACATCGTCCCGTGCCGGTTCGATGGCCGTCGATTGGTTCTTCCTGAAACGCATCCGCCGTATTACCGAGATTCAGCAAGCGGTGGAAGCCCTCAGCCCGAAGGCGATTCTCGAATACCTCGAGCGTTACCCGGCCAAGGATTTCACCTTGGTCACCCTCGGCCCCGAACCGCTGATTTTGCCCAATTAGCGGATCTCAAATTCTCGTGGCGGAAGTCTCCAGACTTCCGGCTGAGCTGGTTCAGGAAGTCTGGCGACTTCCGCTACGGTGAATTGAAACCCGCACTAGCGGATCGAAAGCCGACGGACATCCTCCGGCGGACGGCGGAATGATAATTCCTCTTTCCACGCTCCGCGTGGGAACCGTATTCGGCCGCTCTGCGGTCATCCATACAAGATCAGATGGACGCGGAGCGTCCGCAGAACATTCCCACGCGGAGCGCGGGAACGAGGATCAACGAAGCCATGCCATTCCACACGCACCGTTTGCCCAACGGGCTAACCATCATCGGCGAAACCATCCCCACGGCCCGCTCCGTTTCGGTCGGCTTCTTCACCAACACCGGCAGCCGAGACGAAACCGCTGCGGAATCGGGGGTGTCGCACTTCCTCGAACACATGGTGTTCAAAGGCACGCCCCGGCGTTCGGCGCTCGATGTGAACCGCGATTTCGATCGCATCGGCGCTTCCTACAACGCTTACACCAGCGAAGAAATGACTGTGTTCTACGCGGCGGTGCTGCCCGAGTACCTGCCGAACGCGGTGGATATCCTCGCCGATATTCTGCGGCCCAGTTTGCGTAACGAAGACTTCACCACCGAGAAACAGGTGATCCTCGAAGAAATCAAGATGTACGAGGATCAAGCCGGTTCCATGGCGTGGGACAACGCCCGGAAGTTCTACTTCGGTGCCCACCCGCTCGGGCAATCGATCCTCGGCAGCAGCGAAAGTATCACCGCCCTCGAACGGGATACGATGCAAGCGTACTTCGATAAACGCTACGTCTGCGGCAACATCACCGTAGCGGTGGCGGGGGCATTCGATTGGCCGGAATTCTTGGAACTCGTGAAGCGACATTGTTCGGAGTGGCCCGCAGGGGAGGGCGGTCGCAGCGGGGTTTGGGCACACGCGGGGCCGGGCGGAAATTTCAACGTGGAGAAGGAAGGCACGGCCCAACAGCATTTGCTTTGCATCGCTTCCAGCGCCCCCGCCGAATCCGAATGGCGGTACGCCGCCAGTACGCTTTCGATCGCCATCGGCGACGATTCCGGCAGCCGGTTACATTGGCAACTCGTCGATCCCGGCCGCGTGGAATCGGCATCCTGCGGAATCGATCCGAGCCAAGGCAGCGGCTTGCTGGCCGCGACGTTCAGTTGCGATCCGGAATCGGCCTCGGAGAACTTGGAGATCACCCAAAAGGTTCTCGCCGAGGTGCAACGCGATGGCATCACAGAGTCGGAACTCGAACAGGCGAAAAACAAGATCGCATCGCGGGTGGTGCGGGCCAGCGAACGCCCCAGCGGTCGGATGCGCAGCATCGCCGGGGCGTGGATTTACAACGGCGAGTATTCCGATCCGGATGTGGAACTGGCCCGTTTCGAGGCCGTGGATGCCAAGCGCATCCGGGAATATTTGGAGCGATATCCGATCGATCAACTCACCGTCGTCGGTTATGGGCCGCTGGCGAAGTTGTGAGCGGCGGGTATAAGCCCGCCGAGGGAGCTATTTCGATAACACTGCGTAGATGGCGACGATGGCGACCATACCCCAGAATAGTGAACCGAGGATGCCGAGGACAATCGCGATCACCGCGTGGGCCGTGCCCTTCACAGCGGGATTCTTTTTCGCGTAAGCCATGCCTTGGAAACCGAGAACTATCGCGGCGATGCTCCCGATGAGTGGCAGGAAGAAGCCGAAGATGCTCACGTAGTAGCCGATGAGCGCCTTGGGGTTCTTGTAAGGGATTAGTCCGCCGGTCGCATCGCCTTCGTTGTCGCGGCGGTAGGGTTCGTCCGGGTCTTCGCGGTATCGCCTGCGCGTCGATTCGCCGGGTTCCGCTCGGCGGGCCTTCGGGCGCGGTTCGTTGTCCGGTTCGGCATCGTCGTTCATCGGTAATTTTCCAACGTGAGTGTTTTAGATTTCTTTCAATTCGCCGCGTTCGATCACGTGTTCCGAGAGGCGAGTTCCGCTTTCAGATTGGCGATTTCTGCCTCGGCATTCCGAAGCATTTTCTCTTGGTTGTCGGCGCGTTTCGCTTCCGCGTTCGCCCGATGCGCTTCCGCATTGGCCCGATCGGCTTCCGCTTCGGCCCGCTCGAACTCGGCATTGGCTCGCTCCTCTTCCGCCTCGGCTCGCTCTCCCGCATTGAGTACCATCAGACCGTATTCATTGTAAAGCCTCGGCCAGACCGATTCGGTTCCCATGTATTTGGAGAGCTCACCGCCGAGGTAGGCCCCGAGTTGTTCCGACCAAATCCAATCTTCTTCCGGTTCGATGGGTTGATAGGTACCCTCGATCAACCGCCAGCCCTGAATGCGCGGGCCTTTCGGATCGTAGCAGAAGTATTCGGTCGTCTTCCAAACGTCTTGGTACAGTTTCTTTTTCACCACGCGATCGATCCGGGCCGTGCTCGGCGAAATCAACTCGATCACAACGTCGGGCGTGCGATTGTTCTCTTCCCATACGACCCAACTCTTGCGATCCCGTTTCGGATCGACGCCGAACACCGCGTAAACATCCGGCCCGCGGAAATCCTTGTTCATGATTTTCTGCGGGTTGTAATGGATGAATTCGTTGCCGCCGACGTAATAATCCGGCCGTTCCGCGAGATGAAATCGGATCGATTCGATGAGCAAACCCATCGCATCGCGGTGCCACGGCGTATCCATCGGCTCTCCGTCGTCGTAGGGGAGGTCTTCGCCGCGGGGCAAAATCGCGTTTCCGTAATCGATTCGGGGAACAGTTTCAATCATTTTCATGCGGCCCTCCTGCGTTCTGCGTGGCTACTTTCTTGGCGGTATTCTGCTTCGATGCATGATAAACCATTCGGAGTTGCTCATCCATACTCATCGGAGCGAATGCCCGGATTCGACTGCCCGCGTGTAACGCATTCGCTTAGAATAAGTCGGTTCACTCCGACGAGACGCATTCATGGCATTTCGAATCAGTACGTTCATTGCGACTTGCTTTCCACTGTTCGCATCCGCCGCCGAACATACGAAGCCGAGCGCGGAAGCGCTGGAGTACTTCGAGAAGCACGTTCGCCCGATATTGGTGGAACAGTGCGTGAAGTGCCACGGCGAAAAGAAACAACAAGCGGGCTTGCGCTTGGATACCGCGGCCGGGCTGGCCAAAGGGGCCGATGGGGTTGCCGTGGTTTCGCCCGGTGAACCGGAGAAAAGCGCGTTGGTGAAGTCGATACGCCGGGCGGGCGATTCGCCGATGCCGCCGGATAAGTCACTGACCAAAGATCAAGTGACGATTCTCGAAACCTGGATTCGAACCGGTGCGGTATTCCCCGCGAGTACCAAGAACGCCACGGATGCGAACGCCGCGAAAAAGCATTGGGCATTCCAGCCGATCCGCGATCCGAAAATTCCTGCGGTGCCCGGTTCCACAGAGATCGACAGGTTCATCAACGCCAAGCTCGCCGAGAAGGGTTTGAAACCCGCTCCGCTCGCGGATCGGCGCACACTCGCACGCCGGCTCTACTTCGATCTTCTCGGGTTACCCCCGACCGCCGAGGAACTCGAAGCTTTCGAGAAGAACAGCGATCCGCAAGCCTATTCCAAACTCGTCGATTCTTTACTGGCCTCGCCGAAGTACGGCGAACGCTGGGGTCGCTACTGGCTCGATCTCGCCCGGTACGCGGATTCCAAAGGTTACGTATTCAACGAAGATCGGGCATACCCGTACGCTTACACGTTCCGCGATTACGTGATCCGTTCGCTGAACGAAGATAAGCCGTTCGATCGGTTTCTCCTCGAACAACTCGCGGCGGACAAACTCCCCGATATCGACAAACCGAGCTTGGCCGCGATGGGCTTCCTCACGGTCGGTCGGCGGTTTACCAATAACACGCACGACATCATCGACGACCGCATCGATCTTGTCAGCCGAGGGCTGATGGGGATCACCGTTGCCTGCGCCCGCTGCCACGATCACAAGTTCGATCCGATTCCCACCGCCGATTACTATTCGCTCTACGGCGTGTTCGCCAGCAGTAACGAACCGAAAGACTTGCCGATGATCGGCGAGGTGCCGGACACCCCGGAGTTCCGCGAGTTTCAAAAGAAGGTTCAAGCGATGCAAGAGGGTGTGGAAAAGCTGCGTGTGGAATTGACGGACAAACGCATCGTCATGCTCCACGCGCTCACGGGGAATGCCGCGAGGATCCCGAACCCGGAGAAGTTGTTGAACCGCGCCGATAAAGATCAGCTCGTGAAGTTGCAGAAGCAACTCGATCAGTTCGTGGCGAAATCGCCCTTCACGCCACCGCGGGCGATGGTGATGAACGACAACCCCAAACTATTCGAGCCATTCATATTTCTCCGCGGCAACAACGCCAATCGCGGGCCGAACGTGCCCCGGCGGATGCCCGAGATTCTCGGGGCACGGGTGAATTTCACCCAAGGCAGTGGCCGTTTGGAAATGGCCCGAGCCATCGTCGATCCGGCGAATCCTCTCACGGCACGCGTGTTCGTCAATCGCGTGTGGCTCGGCCACTTCGGCCAAGGGTTGATCCGCACCCCCAGTGATTTCGGTGTACGTACGGAGCCGCCACCGCAACCCGAACTCCTCGATTACTTGGCGAAGCGTTTCATCGACGACGGTTGGAGCATTAAGGCGTTGCACAAACGCATCCTGATGACCGATGCCTACCGCCGGAGTTCCACGGTATCGGCCGAAGCGATGCTTGCCGACGCCGAGAATTTGTACCTCGCCCGGCAGAACCGCCGCCGTTTGGATTTCGAATCGACCCGCGATTCGCTGCTCGTTGCCGCCGGGCAACTCGATCCAAATATGGGCGGACGTTCGATCGATCTGTTCGCGCAGCCTTTCACCAAACGCCGGGCCGTATATGCCAGCATCGATCGTCAGAATCTGCCGGGTACGTTCCGGGAGTTCGATCTCGCCAGCCCCGATCAGCACAGCCCGCAACGGTTCCAAACCACCGTGCCTCAGCAGGCCTTGTACATGTTGAACAACCTGTTCGTGGTCGAACGAACGAAGGATGTGGTGAAGTTGGGCACCGTGGCAACAGCCAAGAACGACTCGGAGAAGGTGCGGGCGATCTACCGCGCCGTGTTGAGCCGCAACCCGACCGCGGAAGAAGTCGAATTGGCTTCGCAATTCGTGGCTGATGCCGCGAAGGAAAAAGTCGCCTTCAATCGATTGGGGGCGTGGGAACAACTGGCCCAAGTGCTGTTGCTGAGTAACGAATTCCTTTTCGTGGACTGAACCATGAAGACAATGCCTTCGATAGCACGACGAACGGATCGTGTTCCATTGCAATCGCTGCTCTATTCCGGCGACCGCATGGACCAACCGACATTCCACGCCCTTTACGAACAAACGCCCCATGGTTTCAAAGCCGAACTCATCGGAGGGATGGTATTCGTGGCATCTCCCGTATCGGCCCGCCACGGCGGACCCCACGCCCGGCTTTCGGGTTGGGTCACCAATTATTGCGAAGACACAGAAGGAACCGAAGCATTCGCCGATACGACGGCCATTCTGGCCAGCGATAGCGAACCCCAGCCGGACATCAGCATGATCGTCTATCCGGAACTCGGTGGGCAAACGACGGTCAACGAAAAGAACTGCCTTGTGGGACCAGCGGAATTGGCCCTCGAAATTGCTAACTCCTCCGTGGCGATCGATCTGCACAAGAAGAAACTCGA
>Ga0105044_10012562_pt1 | contig 11509 bp, 10 predicted proteins | sample MAT01_FD_78092 | JGI IMG/M metagenome (GOLD analysis project Ga0105044, IMG submission 78092) | Freshwater microbial communities from Lake Fryxell liftoff mats and glacier meltwater in Antarctica - MAT-01 | ecosystem: Environmental > Aquatic > Freshwater > Ice > Liftoff microbial mat | place...
AGCATGCGCAGAGAAAATCAGATCTTTCTGCGGAATCAAACAACAAACGAAGCGACTTTGCGACAAACAAAGCCAATTCCGATCCTCTACTGCGAGGCGCGAGTGGAACTTATTCCGCTTACAATGCGAGTCGCGGTGCGAATGGCCAAGCTATTTCATCAAACCACGACTACAACGGAGGCTCGACCGGAGGCTTTAGCATAGGAGATGCTGCCAAAACGGCAGCCGTAGCTGGCGGAGCCGCACTCCTAGCGGGCACCCTCTCTGGCGGCAAATTAGATTTAGGGAATGTCATTCCCGCGAAACCAGAATTACCTGCGAAGCCGGACACTTCGTCAGGGAAGCCAAATGAACAAGCAAATGATCAAGTAGGACGCTCGAGTGGACCGGGGCAAAAGCCCAGTGGAGATAATAGAAACGAAGAAACGAAACCGGCCGAGACTCATCTGGAGCTCGTGCCTCCGCGGGACGAATGCTTTCAGCATTTTGGACCGATGGATCAGCAACTCGCTGATGCAATGAAAGCAATGGACGAAGCAATAGAAAAACTGAGTAAGGGAGAATAACTTATGAAACGGACATTTCATATTTTTCAGATAAGAGAATTGGGAATTTATTTAGGAATGGCGGCACTCGTCACAACGGGTTGCAGCAGCGAGAAACCAGAAGCCAGAGAGCTGAGTGGCCCTCAAGTTTCTGCGAGCAGCATTCCAAAGCCTGCGGCAACACCGCTTTTGAACAGCCAACCGGATTCAAATTCGACCGCCGCGATAAACTCAATGAATAATAATATTTCATCGAGCCAAGAGCAGATCAATCAGGCCGCTGACAAAGCCGCTGAAAAAGAAAAAGAGCGAGCTGCAGAAGCTAATGAGAACGCAGCCAAACGACAGCATCAGATGGCGATGACCGACAAAGAACTCGCCGTGAAGAGCGAACGCAATTTCATGGATGCGCTCGTTGGTCTCACCTATATGCGAACGATGGCCGATATCGCGCACCCAGACGGTTGTGTCGGACAGGGCATCATTGCCGGCCTCAAAGATACCGCTGATTCTCTGCGAGGTGCGCTCTCCACAACGGACGAAGCCGTGAAAAAGCAAGCTGCGAAAGCGCCTAAGGAACCAGGGGCGGCAGCTGTGAAAACAGAAATTCCTGCGGCGGCTTTGCCTCCTCAACCAGAGCCGCTCACTTATCAACTCAGGAAAGGGCTTGATCAAATTTATACTAGAGATTTCGTAGGGCCAATTCCAGGCGATGCCTGGGAAGTTATCCCAGCGACTGCGGGCAAGCCTGCGGCCCAAGCAGATTCATCAAAGACTTAAGAAATATCCGCCGGAGCCTCTTGAGAGAGGGTCTCCGGAAGGATGTGACATAGAAAATTTCCTTCCTCTCTCTTTCTCGTAAGCCGTGAAGCCCTTGGGAAATTAGTCCCAGGGGCTTTCGGATTTTTTCGGAAGCCTTTCGGCCTCCGAGATTCCAAACGCTCCCAACAACCTCAAAAGCCGAGCCCCTCGCTGGCTCTGGATGTGCATTTGGAGTGGCTATGGAAAATCTAGAACCACTCACTTTTTTACATCTGACTTACAAGTCCCCCTCACAGCCCAGCCTCTTTCGATCTGAGATTGCCCAGCGCAATCTCTTTCAAAGCCTGCGGCGCTATCGACGAAGATACCAAATGAAGATTCATGATTATTTTTTTGAAAATTTTCATATGGAAGCATTAATCGCAACAACCTCACCGCATTTCATTGAAGACTATCTCAAGAAGGTGCGCTCAGAATTCGTAGGCGTTATAGAGTCCATTAAAGTAAATGCACCTCTTTATTTTTCAGCGGAAAGTGATCGCGCTTTCTACAATGACGAAAAACGCACTTGCCCCGCGATCCTCCAGCCACTTCTCGATGAAGTCTCCACAAAGTTTTCAATTGAGCGAAAAGCTACAGGACATTCTGCGAGATATTGGATTCGGGAAGGCAATGTCTTGCACTGGCCAATCAAGCGAGTTTTCCTACTTCAAGCACCCCCAATGAAACTGAAGCGAGTTTCAATGTGACGACTCGAAGGCTCTCAACTAGTTTCACGACCTGCTTCTCCGAATCGGAGCTTCATGAAATTGAAGTGGAGGTGATGGTTAACTCCGGTTTACCAAGATTTGATATTATTGGTCTGCCCCAACATATGATCCGCGAGGGCCGAGATCGAATTCTCGCGGCTCTCGGACATTTAGGAATCGAGCTCCCCTCTCAAAAAATTCTAGTGAGTCTGAATCCAGGATCGCTCCCCAAGGAAGGATCACATTTTGATCTTCCAATTCTCTACGGCATTCTCAAAAGCTTGGGGATTCTTCCTCAAAGGGACGAAAAAATTTTTTCATGGGGTGAGCTCAGCCTGGACGGAAGAGTACGATCCCTCCCCTTCGGCGCCTCCCACTGGCTCTTTGCCGCAAACTTGAATGCCCGCTATTTACTCTCCGCAAATTCCAATGATGAGATGAATTCCCTCAGACCCTTTCTTCGTTCTGCGCTCGTACAACTTCGATCGGTATCTGATATTCTGGAAATTGAAAAAAATCCTCCGTCAGCTCCCAGTCGAGCTCAAGACCAGGTCATTGACCAGCGGGTCCAAGAACTATGGCTCAAAGAGGAATGCCCCGAATGGGATCGCTTAAGAGGATGCGAAGAGCAATTCTTGATTTGGATCCTCTCCTCTCTCGGTCGACTTCATTCCTTAATTCAGGGTCCCCCCGGAGCTGGCAAGTCCACCTGGGCCTATGCTTCAAAAAACCTTCAGCGACCGCTGCCTCGACGAGACTGGTCGCTTTCTTGGGAGATGAACAAAGGCGGTGATGCTTTAACTTTTGCGAGGAGGCCGTTCATCGCTCCTCATCATACAGCATCGCGCGTTTCAATTATCGGCGGAGGAAGCGGCACCATTCTACCGGGAGCATTATCCAGGGCGCATCGAGGCTGTCTGTTTCTCGACGAATTTGCAGAATTTTCTCGAGATATTTTGGAGAGTCTTCGTGAGCCATTAGAACAGAAAACCATTTCAATCGCTCGGGGAAGCCTGCAGAAAACTCTAGCCTGCGACACGCAAATTATTGGAGCGCTCAATCCGTGCCGATGCGGCGGCAAAGGCGCAAGTCAGGGTTGCAATTGCCTTCCACGCGTTGATCAAGCCTACCAAACTAGAATTTCCATTCCTCTTCGCGAGAGGTTTCATTTAAAATTCTGGTGGAAGTTCGTGGATCAAGATCCCCCGATCTATTGTCGGGCCCAGAATATAAAACAGCGCTTTTTAGAGATCGATCGAGCGGAGAATCCAGATCTCTCTGGAATTCAGATTCCCCGTTTTCAAAGTCCAAGAACGCAGCAGCGGTTCCTAGAGACATTTGTCACATGGTGTCGATTTCATGGAGTCTCAAAGACCTCGAATACAGACTTAGAGAAATTCAAACAACTCATGGAATTTCTTCCTGAGGAGAAGATGCGATGACGCCCCTTGATGAGCTTGAGGATGAACTCGAGGCAATGGAACTTCGACTCCTCACGGAGATCTGGCACCTCGAAAGTTTACTACTCGAAATTTACAAGCGCATTGATGCCAGACACCAAAATTTTGACCGGAACTTCTCTCATAAAATCAATCCGATGATCTTTCCTAAGAAGTGAGAGGTCCGGTCAAAACTTTCCGATTCTCATCTTGTTGATTTCACTCAGAATCTCGTAGACTTGAGGAGGAGTAATTTCGTTACTAAAGGGGTCTAGAACTTGGAACGCAAACGTTTGGTCATTGGATTAGTAATGTTGATTCTCGGAGGAATTGCCTTCGAAAGCATTGCCGAGGGCGTTCCGGAAAGTATCCAGAAAGCATTTTCCATTTTTGCTGTTCACCCCGGCTTGCGAAATCGATTTGAGAAATTCGAAATCCTAAACAAAGGACTAGAGATTAATCTTTGGTACGAAGATGCCTCGGTCACGAAGCGTGGAGAACCTACGGATGCTCTCTTTTGTAGAATTTCTCATATGCTTATATTTGGTCGACATAAAGATAGAACAGCAAATCGAGCCCTTCCACTCAATCTTGCGTTCTCTAGTCTCCCCAATATCGAAACTGCAAAACTGACTTTTTTTGCTGTTTACTTTACCAACAAACCTCAACCTGCAACCGAGAGGCCCACAAAGCTTCGCGTGGTTTGGAGCCGAGAAGAAAAGATAATCCCTTATCTCACTTATTCGATTTCAAGAGGAGAATGGAAGACTCTCGGAAATTTACTGAAGGCCTATTCGAATTCTTCGTTTGAAGAATACCAAGACAAACTCTGTCCAAATGTTCTCAAAGTGGCACCAAATCTTCGGGCTAACTTTAAAGATATTCAGAACTATCTGGCGACCGCTCGTGGAGGAGAGTCTAGGTGAAGATTTGGCTCAGTCTCTTCGCACTACTTTTGGGTCTTTTTTCAATAGAGAATTCCTTGAGCGGCCAAGAATTTCTCAAAGATATTCTTACCAAATCTCCAGGCCCCCTACACAAATACCATCAGGAATGGGATTCAATTCAGGGTTGTATCAGCTGTCATGTGAATCGATTGGGCGGCGACATCGCAGATAATAAATGCATGGACTGCCATCCCGATATCAAAGAGCGAATCGACAAGAATATCGGATTCCATAGTGGCAAGACAGAATGCCATACCTGCCATGGCGATCATAAGGGAAGAGATGGATTTATTTTTGCGCCCAAAGACTGGCTCAAGACATTTGATCACAGTGATACACAGTACGAACTCATCGGTGGCCACAAGAAGCCAGAGTGTCGTGACTGTCACACAGAAATGAGACAACACTTTAAGACCAAAAATCCTACAACGACCGAGAGCTATTTGGGCGCTCCCACAACTTGTTATGATTGCCACCAGAATATGTACGAGCATCGCTTCTCCAAAGAAGATTGGCTAAATTGTACCGAGTGCCATTCTTCAGGCTTAGAAAACTGGAAAAAGATGGCGAAGCGAATGACCTTCAATCATAGCAAGACGGATTATCCACTGGAAGGACTCCACAAACCAGTTGCCTGCACAGACTGCCATCAGCCAGACGCCGAACGCAGACGAATCACCACCTTTGCACCGCTCTCATTCAATGACTGTCGCGACTGCCACTATGATGTGCACGAAGGTAAGTTCGGAGACAATTGCCAAAGCTGTCATTCCGTTTATCGAGAGTGGACGAATTTGAGCCAGGCAAAGGATCCCAAATCTGCCACTAAGCTCAAGGACTTTGATCACTCCAAAACTAAGTTTCCACTACTTGGCTATCATCAAGCCACTCCCTGCGAGAGCTGTCATACCAATCCAGCATCCAACTTCAAAATTTCAAAAGACAAATTTGATGAGTGTTCGGACTGCCACGGATTTGCTCACGGTGTTCAGTTTGCAAACGAAAAATGTGAGTCCTGTCATATCATGGAAAATAAATTCCAAGAATCCACTTTCACTCTTGAGCGGCACAACAAATCTAAGTTCCCTCTCACAGGTAAGCATCAAGTGATGGATTGCAGTAAATGCCATTGGAACGGACAGTTTGAGAATATCCCCTCAGATAAATGCGAGAGCTGTCACCAGAATGTTCACGACCAAAGGCAAATCGACAAGGAATGTTCGTTTTGTCATGTAACAACGAGCTTTGCGTGGATTCAGTTCGATCACAATCGCAATACCGATTTTAGATTAACCGGCAAACATCGCGACGTGGCATGCGTTTCCTGTCATGTGGATCAAGTCTTCAAAGATATGCCGGCCAATAATGATAATCCCAACTGCCAGTCCTGCCACGCTGATCCGCACGGCGCTAAAGTCGAAGATGATTGTCAAAGCTGCCATATTACCGAGGGCTTCAAACTCGCTCAAAACTTTGATCATCAGAAGTTATTTGGTTGGGGTCTCGAAGGCAGACATTCAGAACTGAGTTGTCAAAAGTGTCATTCAAACCACTTGAAGGCTGACTACGCAGTTCCACTTGCCGGTAAAAATCTTCGAGCCGCAGCGTGCTCCAATTGTCATGTAGATGCGCATGCCGGAAAATACGGACCATCCTGCGAATCTTGTCACAATGTTCAGTCCTTTACAGTTCAGTTTGGCGAGAAAGTACACGAGCTCGGCTACTTTAAACTCCAGGGCTATCATGACCAAATGGCCTGTGCCGAATGCCATCGCCCCGAGACGAATTTGCAAGGTCTGGGTGTACAGTGCAATACCTGCCACGAGAAAACGGATATTCATTTGGGCAAAATGGGCCCCGAATGTGGAGATTGCCACACTCAAACTGCATGGCTCCCTACTACGTTCAAACACAATACGACCGGCTTCAGACTCAGTGGTGCGCATCGCTATGTTGAGTGCTCAAGCTGTCACGTGAATCAGATTTACCAGGGCCTCCCAGCGGATTGTTATTTCTGCCATTCCGATTCACATCTTGCAGGCATTGGTCAACACAGCGTGGGCAGCATTCAAGAATGCGCTGATTGTCATACGAGTCTCTCTTGGAAAATTCGAAGGGGCGGAGGAATTCAATGAGAATGAAGACTCTCATCCAGCCTCTTCTCGCGATCTGTATTCCCACGATAGCGATGGGTATCGAATATAGCGGCCGAGCGAATTTTTGGACACTCTATCAAACGGATGACGTCTCCTCAACGACAGTTGCGGTTGTGAAAGATGATACGGGTGCCGTGATCGGAGTGGTTGTCGGAAAAGATATCGCCATTGAATGCAATATCACAGGGCGTACTTGCGAATACCGTGTAATCGGCTCTGGCACTGAGCTGCATCTCGTGCGCGAGACCGGCACATTTCCTAATCAGTCCATCGATAAGACGGGAAATATCGGCGGCGATAGCCTCATTGCAAATCTGGGAATCAACGCCAAGGCAAAACAGGGAAATTGGAATGGCAAGATCAATGGAAATTTTACAACGAGCATTTTGAATGACCGAGCGCTGCTTGGGCACGGACGTTTTCGCTTCCGATTTACGGAACTCTACGGAGAGTATTCACAGCCGAATTGGCGCGCAAGAATGGGCCGTCAGTTCGTACCCGGTGGGCAGCTCTTAGACGGGGTCGCAGCAGATTATTTTCTGGGGCCCGACTACTCAAAAGAGTCCAAGTTTGTAGGAGTTTTTGCGGGGCTTGCTCCTGATCCAATTTCTAAGAATCCATCGAAAGATTTCATGACATTTGGTCCAAAATTCCAATGGATCCCCGATTTTTCAAGCCAAGGCGAAACGAAACTTTTGGTGGAAGGCGCAGTAGTCACAGAGCTTTATAAAGGTGCTGTGAATCGCTTTTATTTGAACTCAAGAATTCACTTCACTCCTGTAAGAACATTTTCGAGCACTCTTTACTCAAATTTAGAACTTCCCTGGAAGGGTGATGACGGCGGCTTCGGCTCCTCTCTCTTGAGTTTTCAGAATTTCTGGAGACCCAATAACCAATTTAATTTTCTATTGGGCTTTACTCAATTTCGAATTGATCGAAATCTGCAGGAAGAAGCCGTTCGATGGGTGACTGATGGCGGAAGTCAGCAAGCGACACGAGTGGGAGACAGCCTGGACCGATCACAGCGCTATCGTGTTGATGCTCGATTGAGTTACAAAATTATTCCTGAGTTTCAGCCCTACTTAAAAGGTCGTTACGAGAGACGAACTTTTGATTCGAATAAAACCAATCTGAATTCGGACGACAACACTCCCGCCACGAGGAATTTATTCCTCCTCAATCAAAAAAACGCTTATCAAGCGACGGCCGGTGGAAAATTCTATGTCTTTGATCATCTAGAGACGGATTCATCTGCAACTTACGGCCAACGTTTCCAATCCAAATTCTACAGTCTTTATCAGTCAGCCCTTTGGGAGGGCGGCGCCGATTGGAATGTGGACGGATACTTCCAATATATTTGGAGTCGCAGAACTCAAGACAAGAGCCTTCCAAATCAATTGGGGGAGCGCGAAATTTCGACCGACATTTATGTTGGAGCCGGAGCCTCCTATCGTTTTATGACGGACTTTCTAGCTCAGATTCGTTATGATTTGGGACATGAAGACGACCGAGTCTTGGATTCAAATGTCATGTCTCACACTGTTCTTTTGCGTTTGGACTATAAATTCTAATTTTGCGCAGGTCCCGGCCACTCCACTTCAAAGAGCTTTCATCGCCAGCAAGTCTGTCTCCGTAACGTCTGATCCAAACGCCGGATCATTAAGTATTTTGCAGTTAAAACAGGGCGACCCTGTTGAAATTTTGGAGAAAAAAGACGGTTTTCTCAAAGTTCGTTATCGAATCGACGGGGATTTTCCAGTGGACGGCTGGATCCCAGAGGCCGCCATTTCGAGTCCCTCGACCACAGCAATTCCAGAAAACAAACGTCAGCTCTACGAAGCCGAAGAGAAAGCTCTAGTTGAAACCGAAGTGAAATCTTTTCCCTCTCAGTCCCCATCCGAATCCGTAAAAACCCAGATGTCTGCCAAGACTCTTTTGGGCGGTAACAAAGCCGAAGCTCTGAGTCCGCTGAAAATGCATATTCGACCTGCAGGTCCTTGGCTCTACGAAGGATATTTTTCGTTGGGACATAATTCGTGGCACGAAGCTCTGCGCACCAAAAAGGAAGACACGATGGAATATGGGGACGCGGCATTTTTGGAATACGATGTGTCGGGAATCTATATGGGCTTCAGCGGCAAACTCACCTACCAGTATGGAAAATGGGAGCTCGGTGGTTTAGCAACCTACGGAATCACATTCTTTAGAGGCTCGGTTCCGACAACGACCACAGCGTTTCGACCAGGGCTTGATCAAGGAAATGTGCAGGCGCTCCTGCACGAGTTCATCCTCGGCCCTTATGCGCGTTATCCTGTAAAGCTCCACCGCGATTGGATGTTGTATCCCGAAATTAGACTTCTACCCATGTTCAATATGTTTTCGACCAATCAACTCAAATCTACAGACAATGTGAATCCAGGTGTACCGGGTCAATCGGCACTCTATAGCTTTACATCGCTAAGACTCGATGCAGAGCTTGCTCCCGAACTCCATATGCCTTTCAATTTGAGATTCACTCCTTCGGCTACCGTTACACTTTTTAATTTGTTTTCTGAGAGTCCGATTGTCACTTCGTCGGCCGGCATTGAACTAGACGATTCCAATAAGCGTCGAACCGGATCGCCCGATGGAAGTAATTTTGGGCTGGGTTACGGCGCAAAACTCGCTTGGAATCTGAAGAGCTACGGATGGGAAACTTTCAATCTCATCGCATCTTATAAGGTCACCGATTACTCCAAAAATTACAAAGGGGTGGGAAATCGAGCAGGCGTTAAAACGATTGATGTAAAATCGACCGCTAGCTCCACAGTTTTTAGTTTTGGAGCCGAATACTTCTTTTAAGAAAATCTAATATTAGGCCGCGCGTCGGTGAATCTGCGCTGCGCGTCTTTGCTCGAGAAAATCCCGACTGGCAAAACCCCATTTGGACTCGATTTGAATTGCTGTTCCAAATTTAAGATCGGTAAGGGCTTCGCTCAGTTGCATTTGAACGTCATGAAAGTTCTCAAAACTTACAAAATCCTTCCCCGACTCTTTGCAATGAGCTCTTAGAGAAGATTTAGCAAAAACGAGATGTGCAAGCTGCATCGGACAAAAATCCGTATGACCATCGCCTATGTAGACAATCGGACCTTGAGAAAGATCTTTCGTCGCCTCCAGAAGACTTGAGCTTTTGCAATGTGTACATAAATCACAGAGAGACTTCGCGGGAGCTCGCATAATCTGCCAATTCCCACTGGCGATAGAAATATCATTTGCAATGACTGGTAAATCTTGAAGGCCCTCGCGTTCCAAAAGAGGGTGAATGAAGGACTTAAAGCCTCCACTCAAAATTGTGAGTTCATGATCCTCGGACTTTGCCCATTCGACGAAGTCTCCAAAACTTGGATCGAGGCGCACTGCGTCTAAGATTTCTGCCTTCGCTTGAAGCGGCAAAACTGGAAAGGCCTCGAACATTTTGGGAAGAGCTTCCCGCTCGGACATTCGCCCCTCAAAAATCATCTGCTCCAGAAGCCTCCAGCGGTCGCCCCCATGACGGCTCAGAATGAATTTGAGCGAGTCGGTATCCGAAATGGTACCGTCAAAGTCTGAAAAGATGCGAGCCTGCATCCTTCAAGGAAAGCGCAAAGCCTGAACCAAGCCAAAGACGTTTGAAAAATGTACGAATTTGGGCAAAAAAAAGAAAAAGCCCCGGTCTCTAACTGCCGAGAGACTCCGGGGCTAATAAAACGACTAGAGATAAACTCTTAGATTACTTATTGAGGTCTTTTTTGAACTCAACGCTGGGCTTGAACGTACAGGTCTTAGAAGCCTTAATCGTGATGGCTTGACCGGTTTGGGGATTCACGCCTTTTCGTGCTTTTCGCATTTTCGCAGTCCAGGTACCGAACCCAGGATAGCTGAATCGCTTGTCTTTTTTGATGCCCTTGGCCAATAAAGTGAAGCAATTGTCGAGAACTTCGCTAATCAAGCGTTTGGAACAATCTGGGTTGTTCTTGGTCAGCGCGCTGTGAACATTGGAAATGAGATCTGCTTTTGTCATGAATCCTCCGAAATATAGTTCGTTAACGTTCTATCAAATATTACAAATGGCATTTTGTGGCTTCCTGATCCCCCGTGTCAACGAATGCTTTTCCTAAAAGGCTCGCAAATCCGCATAAAAATTGGGCTTTTTTGACGGACCGACGCATTCGCGAGATAATGAAGCAAGAGGGTGGTCCATTATGAGTCAGTCAGATTCTGGTCTAAAGAGCAGCATCGAAAAGATTCTCTCCGAATCCAAATATCTCGATTCGTACAAAGAAATGGGATGGTCTGGTAGTTTCTGGGAATACTTAAAACTCGTCGAAGAGGATCCCAATGTCGCGCGAAATGCCTATCAGCGCCTCTACGATATGGTGATGAGCTACGGCACATCGGACTATGTGGATGCCAAGAAAAACATCAACCACTACAAATTTTTCGATGATCCGGACGACAAGGGAAAGGATGCCATTTTCGGACTCGATGTCCCGATGATGAAATTCGTTTCAGCTCTGAAGTCCGCCTCAAAAGGATATGGAACTGAAAGAAGAGTTTTGCTTCTTCACGGTCCCGTAGGCTCATCAAAATCAACGATCGTTCGATTGCTCAAGAAGGGCTTGGAGCGCTACTCACGCAAACCCGAAGGTCGTTTATACACATACTCATGGGTCATGAAAGAGTCGATCATGTACGAAGGGAAGCCATTACTTGGAGACGGAGCCAGCGAACTCCCCTCCCCGATGAACGAAGATCCACTCAAGTTACTTCCTCTGGAAGTACGACGAGAAATTCTTACGCAGATTAATCAGAATCGAAAACCCGAAGATAAGATTGCGGTCGAAGGCGAGCTCAATCCCTGTTGCCGATTTATTTTTAATGCGCTTCTGG
>Ga0105044_10012566_pt1 | contig 11508 bp, 12 predicted proteins | sample MAT01_FD_78092 | JGI IMG/M metagenome (GOLD analysis project Ga0105044, IMG submission 78092) | Freshwater microbial communities from Lake Fryxell liftoff mats and glacier meltwater in Antarctica - MAT-01 | ecosystem: Environmental > Aquatic > Freshwater > Ice > Liftoff microbial mat | place...
AAGACTGCTTCAAAAGGTGAAAGTCCCATCGCAACATTAAAGACAAGCGCAGCCCAAGCATTTGAAGGAATGAGACAGGTGTGGAATACCAACACAAGCTCAGTCAGGCAGGTAAATTTAGACAAAGAATATTCAAACATAAAGTCCCAAGTTGAAAGTGGAGAAATAAAAATGACTCCTGAAAAAAACCAAAAACAAAATCCTGACAACTACTAGCAACCCTTTCAATATTTATGGCAAAAAAAGACACAACACCAGAAGTTCCAGCGACTCCTCCAAATCCTGATGTGAGAGTGAGTGTTCTTTCGCGTAATATTGTCACTGAGATGAAAGAATCTTTCATCGATTATGCAATGTCAGTTATTACTGACCGCGCACTTCCTGACGTCCGCGATGGGTTGAAACCTGTGCATCGAAGAATATTGTATGCCATGAACAATATGGGTCTATCCGCCTCTGCAAAGTTCCGAAAATCTGCAACGGTTGTGGGAGACGTGCTCGGTAACTTTCACCCTCACGGAGACGCATCCGTATATGACGCTATGGTTAAAATGGCACAGGATTTCTCTACTCGGTACCCACTCGTGCTTGGACAAGGAAACTTCGGTTCGATAGACGGAGACAATGCTGCAGCATACCGATACACCGAAGCAAAAATGAGTAAGGTAGCAAGTGAGCTTTTGCTTGATATTGAAAAAAATACTGTTGATTTTCGTCCAAACTACGATGGAAGCAAAAGAGAACCAATCGTTCTTCCCTCAGCTGCCCCAAACCTTTTGCTCAATGGAACACTCGGTATCGCGGTGGGAATGGCAACTAACATTCCTCCTCACAACTTGCGAGAGCTCTGTGACGCTGTTTCTTTTCTTGTTGATAACAAAGACGCAACAACCGAAGACTTGCTTCAGTTTGTAAAAGGCCCTGACTTTCCAACCGGCGGAATCGCATTCAATCAAAAAGATATCGCTCACGCATATGCGACAGGCAGGGGAGGAGTGGTCACCAGAGGAGTTGCTGAAATCGCCGAGTCAAAGCTTGGCGTGTTTCAGATTATCATCACCGAGATTCCGTTTCGAGTAAACAAGGCAACTCTGATTGAAAAGATTGCTGAATTGGTGCGTGACAAAAAGATTGAGGGCATCAAAGGTCTTCGAGACGAGTCTGCAAAAGATATTCGCATTGCTATTGATCTGAAAAGCGGTAGTCAGCCACAAAAGATTTTAAATACACTCTACAAACACACACAGCTGGAAGAAACCTTCCACTTCAACCTCGTAGCTTTGGTAAACGGTATTCCCCAGACGCTTTCCCTAAAGAGCATTCTCACAGAATTTGTTTCTCATCGCGTTGAAGTAGTCCGACGCAGAACGGAGTTTGATCTTACAAAAGCAGAAGACAGAGAGCACATTTTGCTTGGTCTTAAAAAAGCACTCGATCACATTGATGCCATCATCAAGCTCATTCGTGCATCTAAAACAGTAGAAGATGCACACAAGTCTTTGATGAAAGAGTTTAAGTTCTCTGACAGACAAGCGACTGCTATTTTGGAAATGCGTCTACAAAAGCTCGCAGGTCTTGAGAGAAAGAAAATAGAAGACGAACTAAAAGCAGTCCAAGCCCTCATTGCTGAACTCAAAGCAATTCTTGCGAGCCCAAAGAAAATGCTTGCCATCATCAAAAAAGAACTTTCAGATATTAAGGAGAAGTACGGTGATGATCGTCGCACCAAAATCGTAAAACATGGCGCAAAGATTTTTTCACAAGAAGATTTAATTGCTGATGAAGAAAATGCACTCGTACTCACGGCGGGAGGATATATCAAGCGTACGAATCCAGGTGAATACAAAGCTCAAAAGCGAGGAGGGGTCGGAGTAGTTGACCTGGATACCAAAGAAGAAGATTTTGTTACTCATTTCCTCACTGCGAGTACTCACAGTGACTTACTCTTTTTTACTGATAAGGGAAAGGCTTATCAGATCAAGATGTATGACATTCCTGAAGGAAAACGTGCAACACGCGGAAAATCTATTATGAACTTCATTTCTCTTGGAAGCGAAGAAAAGATTACTTCTATTTTGCCAGTGCCAAAAGACACAAAAGAAAAAGAAAACCTCTCGCTTATTATGGTTACCAAAAATGGTGTTGGAAAGAGGGTATCTGCAAAGAGCTTTTCTGACGTGCGAAGTAGTGGCATTATTGCAATCAAACTAACCCCGGACGATCTGCTCGTCTCTGCGTCTCTTGTGGATAGGGGGGACACTGTTGTGGTGGTTTCTACAGAAGGACAATCAATCCGCTTTAAAGAATCTGATGCTCGTGAAATGGGACGAAGTGCCGGTGGGGTCCGCCTTATGAAGCTCGACAAAGGTGACTTCGTGATTGCAGCACAGGTTTCCAAAAAAGATTTTGAAAAGCCAATGCTCCTTGTTATTTATCAAAACGGATACGGAAAGAAGACTGACCTTGAAGAATACAAGATTCAAAATCGTGGTGGATCTGGAATCAAGACCGGAAACGTGACGAATAAGACTGGAAACGTCATTGCTTCTGCCATAGTTTCACCGCTCGAAGAAGAAATCGTCGCTATTTCAAAGAAGGGACAAGTTATCCGAACTGCTATTTCTGAAATCCCAGAGCTCGGAAGGCAAACTCAAGGGGTACGTATCATGCGACTTCGAGAAGGTGATAGTATTGCCTCCCTCATTTGTCTGTAATCAACAGTAATGAAGCACCGCGTATTTCAGCTTCTCGGCAATACACTCCTCATTTGTCTTTTTCTTTTGTTTTTTTACCTCAATATCGAAAGTTTTTTTGAAACAAAAAAACTAACACTCCTTTTGTTTGCGGTTTCTGCTGCCATTACCGTGCTTCTCTTTATTATTCGTAAAACTCCTGTTAGGGTCACGACTGACCCCTTCGATTATCTTCTTGCAGCGACCGGAACTGTAGCGCCACTCCTTTTCAGACCCTCACCGGGGGGAGTGGAAGGTATTTCAGTGCTCCTTGTTTCAATCGGAATTATTATCCAATCCCTAGCACTTATTTCACTCAATACAAGTTTTGGGATAGTTGCGGCAGACAGGGGTATTAAAACCTCCGGACTCTATCGATATGTTAGGCACCCAATGTATGCGAGCTACCTTTTTATGTACAGCGGATACGTATTAGCAAACCCGAATGTTCTTAATGGGGGGATTCTCGTAGCGGCGTTTGGTGTCCAGATTTGGCGGATGATTGTAGAAGAAAAAATACTGTCACTGAATCCTCTCTATATTGAATATAGAAAAACAGTACTTTGGCGTGTAATTCCTGGCATTTTTTAATTTCTTGGGGATACCTTTTAAGGTTTATTGATATATAATAGAAAGATACCTATGTTTTCTGATCCTCAAAAAAATATTGAACAAGCTCAAATTCCACTCGGCGCCACTGTCGCAGATTTAGGTTCTGGATCAGGGCATTACGCGAGGGCCCTTTCAAAAGCGGTGGGTGAGAATGGAAAAGTGTACGCAGTTGATATTCAAAAAGATTTGCTAACAAAACTCAAGAATGAAGCCATGAAAGAAAAGATGAGTAATATAGAAGTGGTATGGGGAGACGTTGAAAAGGAAAAGGGAACAAAGCTCAAGGACCAGTCGCTCGACGCTGTGGTTATATCAAATCTCTTGTTTCAGATTGATGATGTAGGCGCTTTGGCTATAGAAACCCAGCGAATCGTTAAAAAAGGGGGTGTGGTGATTATTATTGATTGGAGCGACTCATTTGGAGGGCTCGGGCCTGAACAATCGAAAGTTTTTGATAAAACTAATGCGGGAAATTTCTTTTCTTCTCGTGGTTTTTTGTTTGAGCGAGAAATAGATACAGGCAAGCATCATTACGGTATAATTATGCGAAAGGTATAACAGTATGAGTAAATTTCAACTTATCTTAATTGGAGTTTTTGGAATCTTTATTCTTGTGGGGGTTTTGGTATTCGCTTTTTACCGAGGTGGCAGTGCTGTACAGTCGCAGATTTCAGTGTGGGGGACGATGCCACTTGATAGTTTTACATCTGTCTTTACTACATTACCAATTTCAAAAAATAAAACCATCTCGGTATTTTATACCTATAAGTCTGAGGAGAGTTTTGACAAAGATTTCGTAGAAGCCCTCGCTTCTGGCGTAGGTCCAGATCTTATTTTTTTAAATCAAGATTCCCTCCTTACTCAGCGCAACAAGCTTTATGCAATTCCGTATGAGTCGTACCCCGAAAGAACATTTAAAGATACCTTCATAGAAGAAGGGGAGCTTTTTCTTGATAGCTCTGGAGTATTGGCCATCCCCATAACTCTAGATCCATTGATGATGTATTGGAACCGTGACGTTTTCAGTACTGAAGGGGTGGCTCAGCCACCAAGATATTGGGATGAGTTTTTTAATCTTTCAAAACAATTTACAAAAAAAGATGGCGCGCTCAACATCTCGCGCGCTACAGTTCCGCTTGGTGAATACTCAAATATTACGAACGCAAAAGAAATTTTATCAACACTTATGATGCAGGCGGGAAGCTCGATAGTCACAAGAGATCAGCTTGGATATCGGACAACTCTCGGTGACAATCCGTCAGGAAGTGCCGTAATGCCGGCTATTTCAGCGCTCAATTTTTACACAGATTTTTCAAACCCTACCAAGACCCATTATTCATGGAATAGATCCCTCCCAGCTTCTCAGTTTATGTTTATTTCTGGTGACTTGGCGGTTTATTTCGGATTTGCTTCAGAGTTCTCCCTCCTCAAAATTAAAAATCCAAATCTTAATTTCGACGTTGCGCAGATGCCACAGTCACGAAACAATTCAAAAATTACTTTTGGCACTATGCAAGGGCTAGCCATCACAAAAGCGAGCAGGAACCCGTCAGCTGCTTTTGCGGTTATTACTGGTCTTTCAACTGCCGACGCTATTTCTGCATTCGCACAGTTTCAAGGACTTCCTCCAGTTCGCAGAGAACTCCTTACTCGGGGAACCACAAATCCCAATCAGACTTTGTTTTATAGCAGTGCGCTAGTGAGCCGTGCATGGTATGACCCAAACAGGATGGCAACGGAAAGCATATTTCAAACCATGATCGAATCAGTGACGAGTGGAAGAAATTATGCCTCAGATGCTATCCAGAGAGGCGAACGGGAGATTTATCAGTTACTGCTTGGTAACTAATTACAATGAAAATTTTCGCTACTATATGTTGTATGGCTCTCGTGCTTTTGGTTCCTGCCGGAGCTCACGGACAAGTGAATCCAGGGTATTTAATTGTTTGCGATGGGGTAGTGGTTAAATGTGAGTTTAATTCACTTATCACTCTGGCAATCCGTATCATTAACTTCCTTACGGTTCTTTCCGCGTCTCTTGCGGCGATTTCGTTCTGTTATGCTGGGTTCCTCCTTATCACCTCTGGCGGTGACCCTGGCGCTCGAAAAAAAGCTCAAGAAATTTTCACCAAGACGGCCATCGGCTTTGCGTTTGTGCTGGGGGCGTGGGTGATTGTGTATACCTTAGTAAATACTCTCACTGTCGGTGGGGGTTTCAATCTTTTGTCATAACATAGTATTATTTCTCTATGAAAAAATCTCTCTCATTTTTTGCAATAGCGGCACTAGTCCTTATTAATTTTTTTATATTTTCCTCTCAAGCAGAAGCGCAGTATACTGCAGACGGTACATTTTGTAGCACTATTATGATCAACAACTCAGCCTTTAATTGTAAATTCGCAGGTCCTATTGGAAGAGATCTTCCTCCTCAAACATTTCAACCACCGGGAAGTATTACAGGTGGTGATCCTGGAAGTGGTACTGGTGGTGATCCAGGTAGCGTCACTGGCCGAGGTGCAAGTAACATCATCCCTCTCCCGAACCCTTTAAAGGGTGGAGTAAATAACTTGTTTGATTTCATTAAAGTTGTAGTAAACAATGTTCTGCTTCCAGTCGGCGGAGTGGTAGCTACGATGTATATCATCTATTCAGGATTCCTCTTTGTGACCGCCCAAGGAGATCCAAAAAAAATCGAAACCGCAAAAGCCTCGTTTACCTATGCAGTCATCGGTACCGCGATTTTACTCGGAGCGTGGGCAATTTCAGAAGGAATAGCTGCAACCATCCGCCAGATAGTTAAGTAGTATGAAAAAAATAACACTTCTAGTAGCATCTCTCATCACACCGTTATTTACATTTGCTCAAACAGACTTTAAAACCTTCGTGTCTCAGATTGTCGAAGTAATACAATTACTTATCAGTTTGCTTGCAGCCTTAGCACTGCTTTCTTTTTTCTGGGGATTAGCCAAATTTATTCTTTCATCAGGTGATGAAAAAAAGATACAAGATGGGAAGGATATCATGATTTGGGGGACTATCGGACTTTTTGTGATGGTTTCAATTTGGGGAATCTTAGCACTTTTGTATGGGGAGTTAGGTTTTGTCGGAGCGCTTCCTCGGATTCAGTATTTACCACAATAATTAACAGGTATGAAAAAAATTATTTTTTTATTTTCTTTGCTCTTTCTTCCAGCAATAGCCTCTGCCGCTTTCGTGCAGACGAGATCATTAATCGTAAGTGTTGGCCAAATCGTTCAGTCTCTCACAGTGTTAGTGATGGGTCTCGCTCTGCTATTCTTTTTCTGGGGTCTTGCAAAGTTTATTTTTTCAGCGGGTAATGAGGAAAAGCTCGCAGAAGGAAAGAGTATTATGGTCTGGGGAGTAATCGCACTCTTCTTTATGTCCTCAATTTGGGGAATCGTGGCGGTAGTTGGTCGCGAGCTTGGAATTAGGTCAGGAGGAATATTTGATGTTGGTGCTCCTCCAAGCGGATCAACTCCGCCCAGTGGAGGTCCTGTTTGTGTGGGCGGTGATGACCCATCTAATCCTCGGTATGATTGCGGATGTCCAGGCCAAGGGCCGTGTTTGTAATTTCAATTATTTTTATTGAATTACTATCCCCAAAGCATTGTTTGTATACTTTTTTTGAGGTATTATAAACATAGTTATTAAAAAGTTTATAAGTTACATTAATATAAATATAATGAAGAAAATCTTAAGTAGTTTGACGCTTTCTTTGCTTCCAACTGTAGCCTTTGCACAAACCGGTCCGATTAATTTACAAAACATTCGAGGTGCAATTTTCCAGGTTGGAGAGCTGATCAACATCTTGCTTCCGATTGTCGTTGCCCTCGCACTGCTATTCTTTTTCTGGGGACTTGCAAAGTTTATCCTCGCATCAGGAGACGAAGAGGCTAAGGATCAAGGAAAGCGCATTATGATATGGGGAGTTCTCGCGCTCTTTGTGATGGCTTCTGTTTGGGGTCTCGTAGCATTTTTCGGAAATTTGACAGGAGTTGGACAAGGTGATGCACTTCGATTTGTTCCTGGTGTTGGAGGACTGAACCCATAGTTTCGTAGTTACTTTCTATGTCTCCAGTTATCTCTCTTCTCAATCGGATAAATGCTGCAATTCTAAACCCAGTCATTTATCTGATGTTCTCTGTCGCGTTGCTTGTATTTATCTACGGAATATACAAGTTTATCGGTAACGCCTCAGATGAAAAAGCGAGAGAGCAGGGAAAACAGTCAATCGTCTGGGGTCTCGTCGGAATGCTTATTATGGTTTCAGTCTTCGGAATCATCAAATTTATTCTAGGAACCTTCGACCTAAGTACCGCTGTGTATCCTCTAGTAAACTAATAACACTCGCAACACTAAAAAACCCCGCAAACGCGGGGTTTTTTAGTGTTGCGAACACCTCTTACCAAGGAGTCTCCTTGGTAAGAGGGTAAGTTCTGCTGATTTTGCGTAATTAAATATTTTTGTATAAAAAACGGGCGAGGGGACTAATGTCCTCCTCGCCCGTACTCCTAATTCAACCTTCTTCCTATCTCTATGCGCATCCACATGGCTGCGCTGTCGGACCGAAGTCGAACGAATCGCGCGTTTCCTAAATCCCGCTTCGTATTGCTCAGGCCAGAATAAATCTGACCTTCGCAAATTTCCTCATCGATACAGTCCTGTTGAGAGTAGGTGGAGTTTCCACCTCTCGAATAGGTTGTTGGCAATGTCTTCGTGTCGATTACTTCCGACCACGAGGAGTCACCTTCAAGCTTTATCAGAATAGTATCGATTGCAATTCGCTCAATCATTGTAACAATGACCGGCGGTGCTGTCGGAATTACGACAGTGTCTATGCGATAGCCGTCGCGCCACCTGCCTGCACTTTCATCCCAATCAGAATAATTGGGATTTCGCAAGCTCAGATTTCGGGCGCAGGATATGTTGCCTTCTAGAGTGTGGATGTCCACACCATCAATTCCGCAATCTCGTCCATGAGTGTCTTCCAAGATCTGGAATATCCCCACAGCGCTCGATTTTGGATTTTTCACCAGTGCACCGTTTGATTTGAACTGCATGCAGTCCGATTCAACCCTCGCGATTTTCCACATTGTGGTGTCGCTTGGAAAAGCCTTTCGAACCGCATCATCCTCTACACAAGTTTCATTCTCCCAGTTCCAAGCACTTGTCTTGATGACTGGTTTATCGGTAAAGTACCCTTTAACTTCATCTCTCGTTCTGTTGTAGTCGAAGCCTGTAAAAGCTGTCATGGCTACGCAGAAAAGGATGAGGAGAAGGAGGGGCTTTACGACATACTTCCTCCCTGACGGAAATGATGATGCTGCCATCCATAACATTAGGGTTATGAAAAGCGCAACTTGCAATACCCACGCTCTGTCCGTAAGCACGTGAGCTGTGTACCAATCGTTATAAAAGGTAGACAGAACCCAGCGTGCTGTCGCCAGGGCAATCAGAACAAAAACTAATACTCCGAGAAAATTGAAGATGTTAGAAACAGGAATGTGTTGCATTCCCATACCTGTCGCTCCCTTAGGTAACTTGATCTTACCATCCTCGACACTGAGACTCTTAGATCCGCGATAGATCAGATATATTGCAAGTGTTACCGAAGCGACAATTGCAACAATGATCAAAATCCACGTGAAATCGATATTTCCAAACCATCCCGAAAAGGAGGTCCAGAAACGAGTAAAGAATCCCGAAGGGGATGAGTTCCAGTTGCGAAACTTAAAGAATCCAAATAGCACTGCTGCCAGAAGTACACCAACTTGAAAGCGGTTTACTTCTGATTCAGCTTTTGGATCCTTGCCCTCCGCGATACTTTTCTCCACTGCTCTTTTTTTATAAAGAACAGAGAAAATTCTCCACTGCCTTTTGCTCTTTTCCCAGAGCCATGAAGCACCAGCTTTAGTCTTGTTCCAGAGCCAGTTTGCTCCATTCGTAGCTTTCTTTCGAAAGCTTGAAAACAGAGAGCATATCTTGTTCCGTACTTTGCTCGTGAACGAAAGCGGTGACTCGTCACCGATAACGGACCCTGTCGAGTTAGAGACTGGACCCGTTAAAGCTTTCCTTTCCAGGCTCAGTGGATTGCGAATGTTGACACTTACTCTGAAAAATTTCAGTGCAAGGGCGCCGATCGCCACAAGTGCGACTAGGGCAACAGCTACCCACTTCCACCAGGGAAGTTGGATAAATTGCTGAACGTATGACATGATGCCTCCAAAAGTGTGTTGATGCCAAGTGACAATGATCGATTGTTCTGAATGTATTATATCACATTTGTTGTGCAAATGTCAATATAGAAAAAATGGCCAAGTACAGGTGTACTTGGCCATTTACAAACTTCAACTCACTTCTATTCGAAAGGAACTTCCACTTCGGGAGCCTTCACGGGTTTGCGAGTGGAGACAGCGGTGTCTTGCATCTTTGGTTTTTGTCCCAAAGATTCATTACCGACAACGTTGAGTAGTCCTCCTCCAGGTGCAAAAACGGTTACAGTCTGGTTTTTCTTATATGCATCAGCCAAAGCGAGACCGACAGCATTAGGAAGCTCCGACTGAGGCTTGAGCACTCGCTTAATGAAGTCAGCATCACCATCGTTTTGTTTCCTTTTGATGGCTAGGGTGTTCTCTGCAATTGCTAGCCTTGCGTCATTCTCACGACGTGTCGTACCTTGAAGTATGAAGAACTTAAACTGAGCTTGGTCTGGGTCGATAGAAACCAGTCTCGCTGCGGTAATACTGAGACCAACTTCCTTCTCTGTTTGCTCACAGGTGTCTGTTACTCTTTTAATCAGCTCGTTCTTTACAGCTTCTGAGTTCGTCTTTGAATCAGTAGACGTGCCGTTTTCGTTGTACCTGTCTCCCAGAAATTCTTCTGGTTGATGAGTACCAGTGAAAAGGTTTACCTTATCCTTGACCGCTGACGAGAGGAATGCGATGGAGTCTGCGACCTTGAGCACCACCCTGACTGGGTACTTTGCTTCCCAAATCGTGTTGATTCTGAAGTCAAGGTCGAATGAGCCTGCGGTTTCCGCATCGAGAATTGTTACCAGCTGTTCGCCGGAGTAGAACAGAAACTCAGATGTGATGTCTTTCGGACTATCTAGATATTCTGTTCCTTTGTCCTCTCTGCCTAGCCTGAAAGTTCGCACCTTGCTTTTCAGAAGATAGCGAAACGGTCCAATCCAAACCACTCCAAACAATGAGTATAAAAGACCGCGTTTTTCAACACCGTCCTCAAATAGCCATTGCATTGGGTCGTGGTTCGATTTGTTGATCCGCTTTCCGGGTATTCCGTGGATAACATTGACCACGGTACCTGCGCCATTTCCTTCGGTGAGCTTGGTGTCAGTATTCTTGAAGGTTGTCACCAAAGCAAACATGTTTGCTTTGGGGATCGCGAACAAAAACCTGAACGACGCCAAGGTTCGAAAGAAAACAGCGGTGACAACATATACCACAATCAAAAATAGCAGGTATGCACCAATTTCTCCAAACATGATTCCTCCGATAGGTGAGTGCGTAGTAAGTTGTAAGAGAGCTTGTTCTGTGTGCAGATTAGCACAATTTGTATAAAAAGTCAATGATTAGAATAAGGCTATAAAGAAGGGATTTTGACCTCTCACACATCTACGCCATATCGTAGATATGTAAGAGGTTGGATTAATGGAGATAGTCGTCGTGATTTGAATAGTCTTCTACGCAGAGTCTACTCATCAGTTTCTTACTTTAGGAATCTATATTAGAATATATCTATGAAAAATAATGAACAATCACCTGTTGCGGTAGAAAAGAATCCTTTGGGAGAAGAGGGAAACAGCGCTGAGAAATCTGAAGACAGTGCAGAAATAGTGACTTCCGAAGAAAACAATACTGAAGAAAAAGATTCATCTTTGCGAGAAATTGGAAGAGAGCGCATTGCTCGAGTCGGCTCATTTTTTTCCAATATGAAAGAAGGTTTTAGAAACAAGGTCTCTTCAGCGGGAGAAGGGTTGCGTTCTGTTGCAAATAAAGCAAAAGAAATAGGAATTGCTGGTGTTGAAACTGTTATGGCAACTCCTGAAGCGCTCAAAAGAGGAGTTGAGTATGGTGTTGGGGCTGGAGTGGTTGCTTATGAGCAGAGTAAGGAAGCATGTCTC
>Ga0105044_10012568_pt1 | contig 11508 bp, 9 predicted proteins | sample MAT01_FD_78092 | JGI IMG/M metagenome (GOLD analysis project Ga0105044, IMG submission 78092) | Freshwater microbial communities from Lake Fryxell liftoff mats and glacier meltwater in Antarctica - MAT-01 | ecosystem: Environmental > Aquatic > Freshwater > Ice > Liftoff microbial mat | place...
AGTTCGGCGGCAAAGCGTTCGGCCCCACGCCCCACCAGTAACACATGGGGCAACTCTTCCATTACGCGCCGCGCCAAGCTGATTGGGTTACCATAGCCACGCAACGCGGCCACCGCGCCCGTGCGCAACGTGCGACCATCCATAATGCTGGCGTCTAGTTCTACTTCCCCCAGAATATTGGGCAACCCCCCATAGCCGACACTGGAATCTTCTGGATCATCTTCGACAATGCGACAGGCCAGTTCAACGGCATCCAGCGCACTGCCGCCTTGTGTCAGATGCTCCATGGCGGCAAGCGCACCAAACCGCCCATTCTCACTGGCAACAATGGTGGGAACCACTGACTTGCTCTTGCTCACATTGTGCGTGTTCACTTTGGCTTCCATTCTATTGCTGATCGCTGTATGCGCAGAAAGTTGTCACAGCCATGCGCAGACGCAAGCCGTATAAAACTTATCTGGAGAATTTTGGTAATCTTTGTTCTCCCTAGTATAACAGTCTGTGGGCGACCTATCAAATTATCCGAAAATCCTGCGACATATAGCAGGTGCCAGCGGGTTGCGCGAATTGGTTCTCCATGCGAGAATAGGCTACCCTCTACCCCCAAATGCCTGAACAAAACCGCGCATCAGATGCGGTTGCTTATCAAGATTGGACGCACAAAATGAATTACGTTGCCTATATTGCCCTCGGTGGCGAAGACAAACTGCTCTGCTTTGACATGAACCCTACCGATGGCGCGCTCACCCTGCGCACAGAAGTATCGCTGCCTGGCGCGCCGGGTCCCCTGGCCGTTGATCCGACGCAAGCCGTGCTCTATATCGGCCTGCGCTCTACTAGTCAGTTGGCTAGCTTTCAGATCGACCAGCAAGGCAATCTGACACCTTTTGGCGATCTGGTGCCACTTGACGCCGATCCTTGCTATCTGGCGACGGATCGCACAGGGCGTTTTCTGTTGGCCGCCTACTACAGCGCCGGCAAAGCCACGGTCCACCCGCTTATGGATACGGGTGCCGTAGGTCATCCGGCTGTCTGTACGGTCAAAACGTTGCCTTACGCGCACTGTATCGAAACCGATGCCACCAATCAATTTACCTTTTTGCCCCATGTGGCCGAATCCAACACGATTTTTCAATGGCGCTTTGATGCAACCACCGGCCAACTCACGCCCAACGAGCCGCCGCAGGTGACACCAGAGCCAGGCATTGGCCCGCGCCACTATGTCTATCACCCGACACAACCGATCCTCTATTTTTCCAACGAGCAGGGCAGCAGCGTCACAGCCTATCACCTGGATCCAGCACAGGGTACCTTGACCCCTTTCCAAACACTGTCCACGCTGCCCGCTGATTTCACGGGCGAGAATACCTGTGCCCAGATCCACCTGGACCCGGCGGGGCGTTTCCTCTATGTGTCCAATCGCGGCCACGATAGCATTGCTTGTTATGCGATCACCCCAGACGGTTCGCTCGCGTCACTGGGCCAGCAGCCGACCGAACCAATTCCGCGCGCCTTCAATGTGGATCCAACGGGTAACTTTCTCTATGCCAGTGGGCAGGGCAGCGGCAATTTGGCCGCCTATCGCATTGATCAAGCCAGTGGTCGGCTGCAACACCTCACCACCTATCTCATCGGCAAACGGCCCATGTGGGTAATGATCCTAGCACTGTAAAGAGGACGCTATGCAAGAACGTTCGCTTCAGGAATTACGGGAACTCATGCGCAGTGGCCTCTACTCGGCGCGCACGTTGACGCAGATGTATCTGGCACGCATTGCCGCGCTGGACAAACAGGGGCCTACGCTCAATGCCGTGATTGAAGTCAATCCCGACGCGCGCACCATTGCCGACGCGCTGGATGCAGAGCGCCAAGCAACTGGGCCCCGCGGCCCCCTCCACGGCATTCCCGTGCTGATCAAAGACAACATTGACACTGCCGACAAAATGCTAACCACCGCCGGTTCGCTGGCGCTGGCAGGCAACATTGCCGCGCAAGATTCTTTTGTGGCTCAACGCTTACGTGCGGCCGGTGCGATCATTTTGGGCAAGACCAATCTGAGCGAATGGGCCAACTTCCGCTCCAGCCGTTCGTCCAGCGGCTGGAGCAGTCGTGGCGGACGCACACGCAATCCCTACGCGTTGGAGCGCAATCCCTGTGGTTCCAGTTCGGGTTCGGGGGTCGCGGTGGCGGCCAACTTGTGTGCGGTAGCGATTGGCACCGAAACCGACGGCTCGATTGTCTGCCCGGCCACGGTCAATGGCATTGTCGGCATCAAGCCCACCGTCGGTCTGGTTGGGCGCTCGGGCATTATCCCAATCTCGCATACACAGGATACGGCTGGCCCCATGACACGCACAGTAGCCGATGGCGCGGCCGTATTGGGCGCGCTGGTTGGCCTTGATCCACGCGATGCGCTCACGACCGAGAGCGAAGGCAAATTCTATACGGACTATACGCAATTTCTTGACAAGGATGGCCTGCGCGGCGCACGCATTGGAATTGCGCGCAACTTCTTTGGCTTTCATGAGCGGGTCGATGCGCTGATGGCAGACGTGATTGCCGTGCTCAAGCGTTGTGGAGCAGAGGTGATCGACAACACTAATTTGGCGACGACCAAACATGTGCGCGAACCTGAATGGCAGACGTTGCAATACGAATTCAAAGCGGGACTCAATGCCTATCTCGCCAGCGTTGGCCCGGATGTGGCGGTGCATTCGCTGGCTGATGTTATCGCCTTCAACGAGCAGCACCGGGCGCAGGTCATGCCCTATTTTGGCCAGGAAACCCTGATCGCGTCGCAAGCCAAAGGGCCACTGAACGAGGAAAGCTATGTAAAATTTACCGCTGAAAAACTGCGCTTGACGCGCACCGAAGGCATTGACGCCGTGATGCAGGAACATCGCCTGGATGCGATCATGGCCCCCACGGGCAGCCCCACTTGGGTGACCGATCTACTCATCGGCGATCGCTTCTTGGGGGGCTGTTCCACTGTGCCCGCCGTGGCCGGTTACCCACATATCACCGTACCGGCGGGTGAGGTCTATGGCCTGCCCGTGGGCGTTTCCTTCTTTGCCGGGGCATGGCAAGAACCGACGCTGATCCGCATTGCCTATGCTTTTGAGCAAGCAACTCAGGCGCGCAAGCCACCAAAATTTTTACCGACAGCCGCTTTATAAAATTCGCGCGTCAGCTAATTCTTCAGGAGAAGACAAATGGAACAACGGCAACTGGGCAAAGATGGCCCCATGGTCTCGGTATTGGGTTTGGGCGCGTGGCCGCTAGCAGGCGGCATGGGCCAAGTCGAGGAACGCACAGCGATTGCGCTGGTGCACGCCGCCATCGATCAGGGCATCACGCTCATCGATACGGCACAGGCCTATCGCACCAGTGAAAATACCCTGGGCAAAGCGCTCAAAGGCGGCTACCGGGAGCGCAGCTTTTTAGCCACCAAGGTAAGTGGCAACTATTCGCCAGCAGCCATTCGCACGGCGCTGGAAAATAGTTTGCGCGAGCTGGGCGTTGACTATGTGGATCTCTACCAGATTCACAGTTGGAAAGCCGAGTATCCGGTGGAAGAGAGTATGGCCGAGATGGCAAAATTGCAAACTGAGGGCAAAGTGCGCTATCTCGGTGTCTCCAATTATAACGCTGAGCAGATGGCGCGCGCGCTGCAAACGGCACGTTTTCATTCGAGCCAACCGCGCTACAATCTGGTTGACCGCGGCATTGAAGCGGTGGATATTCCCTTTTGTGCACAAGCCGGTATTGGCATCTTGGCGCACAGTCCGCTGGCCAAGGGGTTACTCACCGGCAAATATACACCGGGCTACCAATTTCCCGCCGACGATGAACGGGCCAACTTCCCGCGCTTTCAAGGCGAAACCTTTGCCCGCTATCTGGCCGTGACCAAACGGCTGGAAACCGAGATCGCCCAACCCAAGGGCCTGACCATGGTGCAACTGGCGATTGCCTGGTTGTTGCGGCTCCCCGCGATTACCTGTGTGCTCGTCGGTGCCAAAGATCAACAACAGGTGCAAGAACATCTGGGGGCCGTCGGCGTTACCTTTACTGCGGCTGAACTGGCCCAGATCGATGCGATTTTGGCGGATACACCCCAGGCATAAGCGCTACACAACGTGCTCTTGGAAATGGACAGCGCGGAAAAGCTATGCGCCCAACCCACGCTTCACCGAGATCGTCAGCCCATCAAGGCCCTGGCGGCGCAGCACAGGCACAATCGTCGATACAAGCGCCGGATGCGCCGCCACAGCCGCGTTATAGCGCTTTGTGCCGCTGTCAGCAGTGGCATCGAGCACCTCATCGGGCAGGGTATTGTCGGCCAGGATCAATCCACCGTCGCGCACAAGGGCTAGGGCTTTGGGCAAGTAGGCCACATAGCCCTCTTTGTCGGCATCGATAAAGACCAGATCAAACGGCGCTTCGCCCGCTTGTTGCATGGCAGTCAGGGTCGCCAACGCTGGCCCGACGCGCACTTCTACCTGGGTAGCCAATCCAGCCTGGGCTATATTATGGCGCGCAACCGCAGCATGATGCTCGTCGATCTCCAATGAAATCAATTTGCCATCAGTCGGCAAGGCACGCGCCAGCCAAATGGCGCTATACCCGCCCAGCGTGCCAATTTCCAAAATCCGCCGCGCTCCACTCAGTAACGCCAATAGGTGTAGCAATTGACCGCCGCTGGCCGAGACATTGATCGGGCGCAAGCCTGCTTCTTGCATGGCCGCACGCGTCGCCAGCAGAATATCATCCTCGACCGCAAACAACTCGCTGATATAGTGGTCATAGGTCTGCATACTTTTTTCTGGGTTGCTCATGTATCTGCTCCGTGATAAATATGGGATAATTATGGGACAATGATCGCGCGAATCTGCTTTTGGCACTCTTCCACCGCACTGCGTACACGGCGGATCGGCTCCTGCTGGCCTTGGTCGATGGCTGAACGCAGCCCGCTCCATACAATGCGGTTCAGGTGTTCGAGTTCATCTTGGAGAAAGCTGACCTCATGTTGCGTGGCGTCCGTACCAGGCTGGCTAGCAAAGCGCGCCCAGAAGGCAGTCACCAGCTCGGCCTGGGCATCTAGCTCGGCCTGACCAGCTGCGGTAAGTTGGTAGATGCGGCGCTCGGCTTCTTGCGTAGCACGCACGAACCCCTGATCTTCAAGATATTGCAGGGTCGGGTAGACCGTGCCGGGGCTGGGAATATACTGGCCGCTTGAACGTTCTTCCAATGCCTTGATGATCTCGTAGCCATGTTTGGGGCCGTCACGCAACGCATCCAACAGAATATAGCGCGCATCGCCCCGCCGCGCCCGGTTGCGCTTCTCGCCGTGATGATCACGCCTGCGCCGGCCGCGCCCTTGGGTGCCGGCTTCCGCGTTGGCAGCTTCGGCATCGCCTTGGTGCCCTTTCCCCTTGTGACCGCCATGCCGGTCACTCGGCTCATCGGTATCATGTGTCTTTCTCTCGCGCATAAATCCTCACTTTTTGTCATGCTAAAAATTTGCACGATTACATATCATCGCGATATATCGCTATATCACGATGGGTAGCATACAGGATAAAAAGATAAATGTAAAATCGCGCTATTGCGATATATCGTTATTGTCCAGCAGGATAGGAAAAAACAAGGTTTGGAAAGAAGCGGAAATAACTCAATGCCCTAGTACATCGACGCTTTTGGCGCGGTCGTGGTGTTGCAAGCGCCATTCGCCAAATTGTTGGAGCAGGGTGCGCGCTTGTTGACAGCGCGTTTGCAGGCGCGCTTCTTTGCATTGCCAGATGCCCTGCACTTGGTTGATCACCAGCAGCGAATCGCCGCGAATGTCGAGGCGCGCCGTGCTGGGATCAGCACCGCTATCGCGCAGGCGTTTGAGGATGGCTTCGAGGGCGGTGAGCAGCGTATCATATTCAGCTTCATTGTTGGTGACACGGTCGCCAAAGCGTAGCCGGACCAGTTGTTGTTGTTCACCGGGCCAGCGCAGTGCATAGCTGCCATAGCCCTGGCCTGGATTGCCGCGACTGCCACCATCAAAGATTACGCTGATGGGACGTTCGGGGGCCTGACCGGGCAGCGGCGACATAATTTGTGGATCAGCTTCGCGCTTTTCTGTAGGGGGCGCGCCCACCACAATCTTACCACTGACTGGCGAACGATAATCCGATTTGTCGGGTTTGGGGGCAGTGGTGGGGACGGATGTGGTTATCGTTGGCGCAGTGTTTGGGTGTTTGCGGCGATTGGCAGGCCCTTTGACGCCCAGAGCAGGCGCCACAGCCAGGCGATTTTGATCCGAAAAGAGGATATCGGGCACAAAGAGACCACTGGCATAGAGCCGTCGCTGCAACTGGCGGCGTTGATCGGGGGTCAACGCTTCAATTTCTTCGATCAGATCTAAAATTGCGGCACTTGCCATAGCTCTAGGTTCTACTTGAATGGCTTAAAAATCAGGCCGGTAGTGGGGCAGCCTGACGCTGCTTACGCTGGGCGGCACGGGCTCGTTCCCAGAGATAGAGCAGGTTGTTAGCATGAAATTGCTGCACCAACCCACCCAAGGGAATGCGGCTGCGGTCAAAGCGCTCAATATCATATTGCAGCAAATCATGCTTGGTCGCGCCTTCGGCCATTAGCCGATCCACCAGCACTTCGATCTCATTGAGATATTGGACGCTAATATCGATGCTGCTGGTGACCTCGCCACGCAATAAAATATCGCCATGCCCCTGAACAATGCACTCCAAATTATAGTCGTGCAGGTTGAGCAACGAGCGCTTAAAGGCCTCGATATCGCTAAACGCAGTCGCGATTAGCGGCACCGGCATCAGCAGATCGCTGGCAAAGAGCACCTTGTCTTCGCGCACATGCACCGCGCACAGATCTGGGCTGGCCCCGGGCGAATGAATCAAATGGACGGTCTTGTCACCCAAGCGCAGAACTAGACCTTCATTAAAGACCAATTTGGGCAGGCGAATCTCCACCTCGCGCAGTTCGGGCGTATATTCTTTGGCCTGCGCCAGCGCCTTATAGCCATGTTCGATCATCATCTCGCGGCACAACTCATGCGCCACCAATTCAGCTTCGGGGAAAAAGCAAGACCCGTAAATATGATCGGCATGACTGATCGTATTGACCAAATATTTGATGCCTTGGGGACAAACACGCTGGGCAAAGTCAATAATCTGCTTGGTTTCCGAGGGAAACGGCAACGTATCGATGAGGATGCCGCCTTCCGGTGTCACCACCAAGCCGGCATTGACTTCCACATACAACTCACTGGTAAACACCCAGGTGTCATCCGCTACCCTTGTCCGTGTAATGGCCACAGTTCCCCCCATTCCTTCGCCCAATCTGCTTCAACATGTTAACGTAACAGTTTATCACAAACCCGGGGCACGCGTCAATAGATTGGCGAAATTTTTCGCCAAGGCAGGCAGCGTTTGCCAGCCCAGTTACGGCCTGAAATCGACTTCCTCATCGCGATTATGGCGCGGGCGATGCACAAGAGTTTCGGTAGTCAGCGCCATAATTGCCCCACTGACGCCAATCTGCAAGGCAGATTGCAGCACACGCACAGGGTCCACAATATGCATTGCCATCACGTCAACCATCTGCGCGTTCAGCACATCAAAGCCAAAGCCATTGTGTGTGGCCAGCAGTTGCGCCAGGATCGGCCCTGGCTCGAAGCCCGAATTGCGCAGAATGGCTTGGGTGGGGGCCATCAGGGCGCGCCGCATAATCGTAATCGCCGGCGCTTCATCTTCGGGCAGTTCGATTCGATCCAGCGCCGGCAGGCAGCGCAGATAGGCAACCCCACCGCCGGGGGCAACGCCATCTTGCAGGGCCAGCCGCAACACGCTGACGGCTTCTTTGGTGCGCTCTTTGAAATAGTCGCGTTCGCTCTCGGTTGCGCCGCCAATCTCGAGCAGTGCCACGCCCCCCAACAATTTGCCACTGCGCTCAATCAGGCGGTCGCGGTCGCGGCCGGGTTGCACCTTGGGCAGCAGACCGCGCAATTCCTGGTGGCGCTGACGGATCGCCGCGGGACGCCCCTTGCCGCCAATTACGGTAAAGCCCGAACGAATCGCCTGCACCTCGTCGGCCTGGCCCAGATCGGCCAGCGTCACTTTGCTCAGCGAATCTGCCAAGACCGCTTGGATAACACGCCCACCGCACAACACGGCCAGATCCTGGAGAATGTCACTTTTTTCGGGTCCCAATCCTGGCGCTTTGATGGCGAGGGTGGGCAACACCTTGCGCACATGATTGGTTACTAGCAAATTGAGCGCCTCGCCGGTAACAGAGGGTGCGATCACCACCAGGCCGCGGTCACCCGCACTGCGCACCAGATTGAGAATGGGTAAGAGTTGGGCCGTCGTACTCAGTTGGTAATCGGTAAAGAGCAAGTAGGGCTTTTCCAACACCGCCGTACCCGGTTGGTTGGTAAAATTCGAGGAAACCCACCCCTGATTCCAAAAGGTGCCTTGAATATAGCGACGCTCATGAATACGCGCATAACTGGTTCGTACATCGATTGAGCCATGCGGTCCCACTGTATCAAAGATGTCTTCGAGCAAGCGCCCCAGCGTTTCGTCGCCGGTAATCGTGCGTCCCAAAGCCGCGATCTGTTCAGCCTGTACCAAGGGATGCGCCTGTGCAGCCAGCGCATCCAACACCACGGGCAAGACTTTTTCCAGCCCATGCGCCACGCGCATCAGGTTATAGCCGGCGGCGGCATGCCGATTGGCTTCATTGAGGATTTGGCGCGCGATCACAACCGCGGTTGTGGTGCCATCGCCCACCGCTTCTTCGACGCGCCAGGCAATATGGCGCGCCAAGAAGGCGCCCATCGTTTCAAAGCGATTGGGCAAGCCCGAAAAGCGCCGCGCAATGGTCGCACCGTCATTGAGAAATTCGGGTGATTTGCGCGGATTTTCATTGGCCAACGCGACCAATCTGCCCTGTGGCCCCAGGGAAACTTCCATTAAGTCACTTAACAGATTAAAACCACGGCTCAAGGCCTGGCGAGCGGCGGGTGGAAAAAGTAAACGTGGCTGCTTCATCATTTGTTTTGGCTGATAAAAACCGCCTGAGCGCGGCCCAGGCGGTTAACATATTTGGATATAATTTTTTACAAGAAAAAAGAGGGTACTCCGCAGAAACGTGGGGACAGTGAGTGCGAACCTACGTAAGTAGGTGGGTGCCGATTGGGCGCTTCCGTCTTACCCTCGCGGGCTATCACATCCACGCCACTTGATCCTGCTCCCGTTTGTGAAATGTTGGCTCGCCCCGTATTCTATCCGTTCACGGAGACTGCAGAGTTCATCTATGATAACACAGGTTGCTGGCAAAATCAAAGCGCCAACCTGCGATTTTATTTCGTGTTTTCCTTGGCCTTCGCCACGCGCAACGCAACATGCAACTCGGCCAACTGGGCGTCGGTTACGGGGCTTGGTGTGTCCAACATCAGATCCGTACCGGCTGCATTTTTGGGGAAAGCAATGACGTCACGAATGCTGGCCGTTTCGGCAAACATAGCGACCAGGCGATCAATGCCCAGCGCGATACCGCCATGCGGTGGCGCGCCATATTGGAAGGCTTCGAGCAAGTGACCGAATTGGGCATCCACTTCGGCTTTGGCCATCCCCAACATGGCAAAAAGGCGATCTTGCAAATCGCTGCGGTGGATACGAATGCTGCCGCCGCCGATCTCCCAGCCGTTAAGCACCACATCATAGGCTTTGGCCAACACCGTGCCCGGATCGCTTTCGAGCTTTGCCCAATCGGCATCCAGCGCGCTGGTAAAGGGGTGATGCACGGCGTACCAGCGTTTGTCCTCTTCGTTGTATTCCAACAGTGGAAAGTCTACCACCCAGCAGAAAGAGAGCACATCAGTATTAATCACTTTGGCGCGGCGGCCCACTTCCAGGCGCAGGTTGTGCAAACTTTGTGCCACCACCGCCGGCTTATCGGCCACCAGCAAAATCAAGTCGCCGGTTTGGGCACCGCTGGTGGTAATGACGTCGCGCAGCGTTTCGGGCGATAGAAATTTGGCAATTTGACTGCGCAGCGCAGCTTCGCCATAGATGCCCGCCGCATCGGGCGCGCCGGTCACGCCGATCCAGGCCAGACCCTTGGCCCCATACTGCTTGACAAAATCGGTCAGTTCGTCGATCTCACGGCGGGGCAGACTCGCGCCGCCGGGGTAAAGAATGCCCTTGACTTGGCCACCCGTGGCGAGCGCATTCTTAAAGACGGCAAACTCGCTGCCAGCAACGATCGCGCTCACGTTAAACAGGGTTAGGCCAAAGCGCAGATCGGGCCGGTCGATGCCATATTTATCCAGCGCCTCGGCATAGGTAATGATTGGGAAAGGCACTGTTTGAATGGGCTTGGCACCCAACATCTGACACAGATCCATGAGCAACCCTTCAATCAGCGTGCGGATGTCACCGGCCTCGACAAAGCTCATTTCCAGATCAAGCTGGGTAAATTCCAACTGCCGGTCGGCACGCAGATCTTCGTCGCGGAAACAGCGGGCAATCTGGAAATAGCGTTCAATGCCGGCGACCATCAACAATTGCTTGAGTTGTTGTGGGCTTTGCGGCAGCGCATAAAATTCGTGCGGATGCAGACGGCTGGGGACAATAAAGTCGCGCGCGCCTTCTGGGGTGCTCTTGAGCAGGATCGGCGTCTCAATTTCCAAAAACTCTTGATCGGAAAGAAATTCGCGGATAAAGCGCACAATCCGGTGGCGCAAGGTCAGGTTGTGGACCATGCGGGGGCGGCGCAAATCGAGATAACGGTACTTTAAGCGCAGAGCCTCGTCCACCTCTTCGGCAGAATCGGCAATATAGAAGGGAGGATTTTTGGAAGGATTGAGGATCGTAACAGCGTCGGCAATCACTTCAATCTCGCCCGTGCTCAGGTTGGCATTTTCCTGGCCGGTGGGGCGCGCTTGCACCACCCCTTGCACCTGAATCACATATTCACTACGCGCCTGCTCGGCAAATTCATGGGCGGCGGCATTGGCCACAGAATCGACCGTCACCTGGGTAATGCCAAAGCGATCGCGCAGATCGAGAAAAATCAGCCCCCCATGATCGCGCCGCCGATTAATCCACCCGGCCAGGGTTACATGCTGGCCGACATGGGTTCGATTTAATGCGCCACAAGTATGCGTCTTTAACATGCGTTATTTCCTTACTCATTTAGGTAGCGGTACCCACAAAATGGGCACTGTTTATGTTGCTTTGCGCACAATTGAAATTGCCACACAGTACGCCATAGCGTCATACACTGCTCGCCATCAGCGCCAAAATATCCTGACCAGAGAAACCGGATTTTTGATAAAAATCCGGTTTCTCTGGTCATTAGAGATTATTCCGATTTGTTCTTTGAGCGACAAAACAGGGTGTGGTGATTCTTGTAGGTGCGGTTTGTAACCGCACAATCCGGGTCCAACCAGCTTTGTGCGGTTACAAACCGCACCTACGC
>Ga0105044_10012569_pt1 | contig 11508 bp, 13 predicted proteins | sample MAT01_FD_78092 | JGI IMG/M metagenome (GOLD analysis project Ga0105044, IMG submission 78092) | Freshwater microbial communities from Lake Fryxell liftoff mats and glacier meltwater in Antarctica - MAT-01 | ecosystem: Environmental > Aquatic > Freshwater > Ice > Liftoff microbial mat | place...
GTCGACGAATTTCTTCGAGGCTATAAACGCGCTGAAGAGTTGAATTTCTGCTGAAACTGGACCGGATATTCCGCATATCGAAAGACATTTCTGAGGTATAGAGGCGACATTTGCTACGAAATGCATATTTTCAATGGCCTGAAAACAGGGCATCTGCTCGCATTTATTGTACGAAAACCGCGTCAAATGGGCCATTTAGACGCGTACTTATCAACAAAACCGTTATTTTATTAACAAACAAGACCCTACACAGATGGTGTACTTGGTACACATGGTTATTCGTGTAAATTTGCCTCTGTTCAACGACATTTTATTTGTTAACCCTAATCTTTTATCTCAAATGAACAAAGCAGAATTGATTGAAGCGATGGCTTCAGATGCCGGTCTTTCAAAAGCCGATGCCAAAAAAGCGCTTGACGCTTTTGTAACCACGACTACCAAAGCGTTGAAAAAAGGCGACCGCGTTGCCCTTGTAGGCTTTGGATCTTTTTCAGTAAGTGCGCGTGCTGCCCGCAAAGGCCGTAACCCGCAAACTGGAAAAGAAATCAACATCAAAGCGAAAAAAGTAGTAAAATTCAAAGCAGGTGCTGACCTTTCTGGTAAAGTGAAGTAATTTCAGCTTTCATTGAAATGAAGTCTCTCCCCTTACGGAGAGACTTTTTATTTTTAGGTCTATGCACGACGATCTCCTGGAATTTCTCAGTACGTATGTTACAGCCAATAAAATGGCCATTTTTCGGGATCTCGTCGAAAAACGCACACGCCATATTACGGTGGTGCTCGAAGATCTTTACCAGCCGCAGAATACCAGTGCCGTGATGCGCACTTGCGACTGTTTTGGCGTGCAGGACGTGCACATCATCGAAAACAGAAATGCCTGGGAAACCAATCCGGATGTGGAACGCGGGAGTTCGAAATGGATCACGCTGAAACGATTCAACAAAAGGGACAACAATACCGAAGACTGTCTGAATCATTTACGCAGCAGCGGTTACGACATTGTCGCCACTTCACCTTACGGCACCACCCTAATTTCCGATCTGCCAATGGACAAACCATTTGCCCTTGTATTCGGAACTGAAAAACAAGGTGTTTCAGAGTCCATCCTGAAACAAGCCAAACACACGGTTAAAATTCCCATGTACGGTTTTACAGAGAGTTTTAATATCTCGGTTGCAGCGGCGATCTTTTTGCATACCTGCCGGCAAAAGCTGGAATCATCGGACATTCCGTGGCAACTATCCGCAGATCAAAAAACTGAAATTCTCATTTCATGGTGCAAAAAAGCCCTGAAGCATCAGGACCGGTATGTGAGAACTTTCAAAGCCCTCAAAGACAATAAGCCGGACTTAGGATGAAAACTGAACCTGTGCTGGAATTGGTTCCTGATCCAACTTTCTGAAAACCTCCAGCAGGTCGTCTGTCGACCTGATTTCATCGAGTCTGCCAAACTTCACTTCCCGTAAAAATTCAATCGCGGCCTTTTCCACCCGTACGTTTGGATGTGCATTGTCGCGCACGAAATGCACAAACTTGAGCACCATAAACGCATTAAACCAACGGTAAAACCGTTTTTCGAAAGAGTTGAAATTCGAACTGTTTCTGCGAATCTCGTCAATGCGTTCGTCAAAAAAATACGCATTCAGGAAATCGATCATGATGTATGGCAGCACGCCACCAAGCGTAACCAGTTTGGCGCCAGCCAGATAAAATTCGGGGATGTTTTTAAAAAACACCTGTAGATATTTAAAAGCCTGTAAATTATAGGTATAAAAGCCTTTGTCTGCTATTTTTAAATAATCGTTGATCGCTTTTCCTGTGCCAAAAGGAACTCTGTCCGACGGTCTTGGAGAAGGATATACGCAAGTATCGTTGAGTTCGGTAAAATGACCGAGCTCGATTATTTTGTGGAGAAAATAAAAGTCTTCACCAGCCTGACGACGGTTCATTCCCCCCTGTTTCTGATAGGCTCCAACCTTTACAGCCATCGCCGATCCAAGGGTATGATATGCGTACGGAAACCCTGCAGCCCGAAGGGCCTGGTTGTAATATCGCAAATGCAGTTCGTAATAGGCAATCCCCAAATAATTTTTGGGAGCATGTTCTGTACCCATGGTGGGATGCCTAAACTGGATAGAACAGCCCGGGCTTTTGGGGTGGATTTGAAAATGCGTCTGTAGCGCTGTGAGGTAATCCGGGGCGCAGGTACTGTCGGCATCAAAAGCAGCAATTATTCCGTGTTGGTTTGCCGCGAGATCAAGTCTTCTCACCGCCTCGTCCATTCCAATTTTTCGTGCCAGCCCCACACCGGCATGTCGCTCGGGCAACTCATTTTCCATGATGGTGAAAAACCGAAATCCACTTTCGTTGTGCTGATTTTCCCATCGTTTGCAGACCTGATGGGTGCGGACGTTGGCTTCGATTATTTCCGCCTCAGCGGTTTCGGAGGCATTGATCACAACAATCACTTCCACGGCACATTCCGGACGACTGCAACTGTATAAGGCATTCAGCGTGTGCTCGATCGATGGTTCATTGCAACAAGGGATTACGACCACGATGCCCAGCCCGGAATCAGGTGGGGTCTCTATCAGTGGTTCCCGGAAGGCGTATTTTTTGAGGTAGGTATTCAAGAGGTCAGGGAGATAAACGGACTCTTGTCCATACCGATTCCGATTTCTTCGAGTACAAAAACCTGTCGTGCAGTCGGCTTTCGCGGCCCTGCCAGAATTCTATTTCGTCTGGAATCAAAAGATATCCTCCCCAGTAAGGCGGTCTGGGCACGTCACGCCCCTCATATTTTAACGACAGTTTGACGATCTCATTTCTAAGTGCCAATCCGTCTGGCAATGTACTGCTCTGCGCACTTGCCCATGCGCCGATCTGACTTTCACGGGGCCGTGATGCGAAGTAAGCGTCGCTTTGCTCACGGGGAAGCCTTTCAACTTTTCCGGAAAACCGGACCTGCCGACTGAGCTCCGTCCAATGAAAATTACCACAGAACAATGGATTTTCAGCCAATTCACGGCCTTTGCTGCTCAGGTAATTGGTAAAACAGGTTAAACCCACTTTGGAGATGTCCCGCATGTACACCACCCGGGCCGAAGGTCGTCCGTTTTTGTCGGCTGTAGCCAGAGTAAATGCATAAGGATCGGGCACTTCGGCCACGCGAAGCTGGTTGAACCATATTTCAAACTGCACAAACGGGTCATCAGATAGTTGGCTTTCATCCAAAGGTTGGTTTTGAAAGTCTCTCCGGTCGTTTTTGACAAATTCCCTCAATTCTTCTTTCATTCTTCATTCTATTTGCTTCCGCAAAATTACGAATTCGCAGAAGCTTCGGGCCTCCAATTGGACAATGGGAAAGAATGGTTTAAATGAATAAATTTGCCCAGTGAAATTAACCCTCGACCTTACATACAAGACCCCGCCTGAATGGGCCGGACAGATTCTCGATAATTTTGATGAGTTTCTTCAGGATCACGCTGATTGCGAACGAAAAGCCTCTTCTATGGCCATGAGTTTTGTGGCCAAATGTCCGGACAAAATTGAAATCATTCCCGAGTTGATCGAAACGGCATTGGAAGAACTCGAACACTTTAAGGATGTATATGCCTTGATGGAGCGCCGCGGCGTGCGCCTTCCGGAGCGCATGCCCAAAGACATGTATGTGGAGCAAATTATGAAAACATGCCGCTCGGGGGTTGAAGAGCGGCTCATGGACAGGATGCTTCTCGCTTCTGTGCTGGAAATAAGGGGTTCTGAACGATTCCGGCTTATCGCAGAGGCTGCGACAGATCCGGAGATCAAAGCATTTTACAAGAACTTGTGGACTACCGAAGCGAAACATGGTCACATTTATGTTAAATTCGCTCTGAAGTATTGGCCTGAGAGCAGCGTTTTTGAAAGATTGAATGTCCTGAACGACGCCGAAGGTGAAATTTGTGCAGCACTGCCCTGGCGGCCGGCACTCCATTAAAATAGAACAACATCAATTTAACTCCCGAAAATATCCTGTTGCCGGAACGAGGAAGACTGCTGATTTCAGAGCCATTTCTTGAGGATCCGTATTTCAAACGCACCGTTATCCTGCTTTGCGATCACGATAAAGAAGGTTCTTTCGGATTTATCCTCAACAAGTACGTTGATCTCACCTTACCCGATATTCTGGAAGGATTGCCCCATCTGAACAACCGCATCAGCGTCGGTGGTCCGGTTTTGAATACCAACCTGTATTATATTCACACCCTTGGAGATATGGTGGAAGGAAGTCAATTGGTGGGTGAAGGGATCTGGATGGGAGGCGATTTTGAGCAAATTCAGTCCCTCATGCTCACAGGTATGATCAAAGCAGATCAGATTCGGTTTTTCGTGGGCTACAGTGGATGGAGCGAAAATCAATTGGAGACCGAACTTGAGGAAAAGTCGTGGTATGTATGTGATGCACAAAATATTCCAATCATGGATACAACTCGCGACGACATCTGGAGTGTCGCTTTACGTGAAATGGGAGGCGATTTTGCAAACCTCGCTCACTTTCCTTCCGACCCGACGCTCAACTGATCTTTTGATCGATTGAGCTCTGCAAAATGCGCTTCATTGATTTTGAGAATGAGTCGATCACTCAATTTGTGATAATAGCGCTTTTCGCGAAAGCTGCGCACCCAGGAAATTCCCTGCACGGCATTCGTCAAAAATATCTCATCCGCCAGCAAAAGGTCGCTTTCATCCATTTGCGATTCGAAACAAGGGATTCCCTCCTGCATAGCCATATTGAGCACCGCCATGCGCATCACGCCCCCCACACAGCCATCGGAAACTGGTGTGGTATGAATTTCACCGGATCGCACAAGAAAAAGATTGCTCGAAGTGGCTTCGACAAGCCGCATGTAATTATTGACAATCAGTGCATCGTCAAAGTTGTTCGCTTCAGCCCAAATAGCAGCCTGAATATATACGTGATTGCCCAGCAATTTGTATTTGGCCAACCGATCCTGATGTTTGGTCAGGCCTGTGTAAAGACCCAATTGCAAACCCTCATCACGCACCTGAAACCTGGTGGCAGGCAAATGTTTTGCTTCCATGAGGAAACCAACCTTGGAAGTTTCTGGCCGGTAAGAGCCTTCGCCTTCGCGAAAAAAGGTAATCCGCAACCTGCCGCCGTCGCTGATGCCGCCTTTCCTTAAGAGATTGCCAATCGCATCCAGAAAAAAGGCCGACGAATAATGGCCGGGCAGGATCAATTGTAAAGATTTGCAACAACTCACGAGGCGGGCATAGTGGCTTTCCCAGAGATGAGGCTCTCCTCCAACGATCCGCACAGTTTCAAAAAACCCATCGCCAAGCCTGAAACCGCGATTCAGACCGGGGAAATCCGCTTCGTGGGCGCTTTGCAACCGGCCATTGTAATTAAACCACTGAGAAAATTCAGACATAAAATCGGGTAATAAACGACAAAGTTAGCGGAATTCATGGCTATATCACGCCGAGAAAACTTCCAACCTGCAAAAGAAAATACAAACCGAACTGAGGCCGGAGAATAAGCAGGAGGACAAGACCAAAAATAGCTCCCCAGAAATGGGCATCGTGGGCTATTCCCGTTCTGCCGCGCTTGCTCATATAATACTCGTATCCGAGATAAGCACCTCCGATGATGAAAGCCGGTATGTCAATGGGCACAAAAAACAAACGAAGATTCATGGTGGGCAGGAGAAGAATAATGGCGAGAACCACAGCCGAAACAGCACCGGAAGCACCGAGGGAATTATAACCGGGATCGTCGCTGTGGTTTTTGAGGGCCGGCAAGGTAGCCACCATGAGTCCACCGAAATATAGCAGCACGTAATACAAATATCCACTGCTTACGCCCCAAAACTCCAGATCGGGGAAAAGGTTGAGGAATACATCCCTGTCGGTAAAAATCTGTTCGATCAACCCTCCAAAACTATACAAAACATACATGTTGAAGAGGAGATGAAGGAAATCTCCATGGATAAATGCGTGGGTGATGACCCTGTAGTATTCATTCCGATGGCGCACCTGATAAGGATTGAACATCAATTTGGAAAGAATATTTTGATTGTTAAAAGCTGCAAGTGAAACCAACACATTTACAGCCACAATTACGGTGGTGAGATTCAATTCCATTCAGATCAGCTCGTATGGTCCATCACAATTTTCCAACCTTCCGGGGTATTTTCCCACACAAGCGTGAAGTAACCTTTCGGATTATCTGGACTTCTAACGAGTGTCCATTTTCCGACCACAGCGGCGTGGTTATCACCGAGCGTTTTAAATGAGAGAATTTCAAATTGCAATTCACCCATGGTTTCTTCATCAGGATATGCTTTTTTATAACGGTCAAGCAATGAGACATAACCTTGGACCATACCATTTTGGGTAACAAAAGTCAACTCCTCAGAATTTTGGTAATGGCTTACAAAGCCTTCGATATTGCCCCGATTCCAGGATGATCGCTGTTCTTCCAAAGCATCCAGAATCAGAAGTTCGGTATCTTTTTGATCGCCCTTCGACAGATCACATCCTGTAAATCCGATGAGTGATAATACGGTGAGAGGAACAATATATCTTATGCAATAATTCATATCAAATTGGGTACTTTACTATCTGTCGGTCGCTCATCATTCTTCTGATTACAGCCTGTGCAGTAACACTGTCAGGGGCCGGGGTGATGAGATTTTCAATCTCAGCGCGGCTGAAACTGTCGGAAGTGGTGGATACGCCGTATCCGCAATATCTGCCGGAGAGCACCACGGCAATAGCCAGTTTTCCAGACACCTCTTTTTCTGCGAGTACAAAACTCTCCTGAACTGAAGTGGCTGCTTCATTCAAAAACCGCCGAAAAGCGTTGCTTTCAGATTTGTCTTCATTGTTCAATTCCGGGCCGTACAGACCAGCGCGGCGCGGGTTGAATCCATACACATCAGATTCACGCTGCAACCATTCGCGGGCCGTGTGGGTGGAATTAAACCAGGCAAGTGCATCTTTTCGGCCCAACGAAGGCAAAATAGCCAGGCGTTGATTGTCCGAACGATCTGCGTAGGGAACCACTGCAAATGCCGTGGCACGCTGTTTTTGAGCCAGATTGTGGCGTGGCCAGAATTTTTTGATTTCGGCATCTTCGAGCAGCAGTGCCTGATATTCTGAAGAAGTTTCGGTGTACGAAATTCGTTGAATTTCCCTTTGGAAAAGTTGTTTGCGTCGGGTGGTACCGGCAGCAGTAAAGTGATTGATCACACGCTTTCGCAAATTCCGGGCTTTTCCGATATAAATCGGCTTGACACCAATTCCAAAAAAATAATAGACCCCGGGATTTTCAGGCAATCCATCAATCGAATCGCGTGATAGCGCGGCTGGCAGAATGGTTTCTTTGGCGCGCTTGTTCAATAGGAATTCGAGATGTTTTGTATCATCTTTGGCCATAAGCTGCCCGAACAGATTGGCCGCGGCCATGGCGTCGCTCTTGGCCCTGTGCTGACCGGAATTTTCAATATTGAGGGCTTTGCATATAGCTGCGAGCCGATAAGACGTAAGGTTTGGAAGCAATTTTCGCGCATAACGCATGGAGCATACTCTTTTCACGTTCAGTGCGGCTCCGCAGGCTTCGATCTGAGCTTTGAGAAATTGAAAATCAAAATTGACATTGTGGGCTACAAAAACACGCCCTTCCAACACTTTAAGTAGCTCGGGCAAAATTTCCCGAAAGGGTGGTGCATCCTTCAAAGTGCCTGCGTGGATACCCGTGAGGTGAGATATTTCCCTGGGTATAGCCCGGCCCGGATTGATCAATCTGTGAAAAACGCATTCCGGTACGCCTTGGTCCAAGTGCACTACGGCGATCTCCGTGATCGCGTGGCCTTGGTGAAAGAGCCCGGTGGTTTCTATGTCGACTACAGCAAATTTCAAAAGATTGGCATAATGGGGGTTGAAAGGTAATAGAAGTGCATTGAATTTGCACGGTCACCTGATCGTTTTAAACACACTTTAGCAATTGGCCAAAAATAGAAAAGAGCCCCGGAAGGAACTCTTTTCGCAAGTAGCGAGACCGAGGATCGAACTCGGGACCTCATGAGTATGAATCATGCGCTCTAACCATCTGAGCTATCTCGCCGGCTGAATTGCGGGCGCAAAGATAACAAAATATTCTATTTACTTTTTCGATCAAAAAGCACTTTAAATTTCAAGAAGCCCGCCATAGAGATGAAAAATCCCTTTTTCCTTTGAATTATTCCTATATTGGCCGCATTGATTACAATATGAATGTCGAACAGATGTCGGACAAAAAGAAAATAGAACTGGAGTTTTTACTCAATACATCGCCAAAGATACTCTACAATATGATCAGCACGCCCAGTGGACTTGCTGAATGGTTTGCTGATGACGTCAACGTGCGTGGCGAAGACTATACCTTTATTTGGGACGGATCGGAAGAAACGGCCCGCCTGTTGGGAAGGGTAAAAGATCAGTCAATCAGATTTCAGTGGAACTACGACGACGAAGAAGATTATTATTTTGAATTTCGGATCAAAATTGATTCGATCACCCAGGAGGTGGCACTGATCGTAACTGATTTTGTGGAGGATGACGATGGTGGCAGCACCAGTGGACTTTGGGGAAGTCAGGTAGAGGATTTGCGTCGGATGTTGGGTGCGTGACGCGCTGATGGTTATCTTTGCCCCGGGCATGGTTATTGACACCGTGCTTCGCATATCGATCCGTATTTGAAAAAGCTCCATCTGCTTCTGATCAGGTCGTACATCGGGCCTTTTGTACTGACCTTTTTTATTGTATTGTTCATCTTCCTCATGCAGTTTGTGTGGAAATATATCGATGATTTTGTCGGCAAAGGTCTGGATGGATTTCTGATTGCGGAGTTGCTTTTTTACGCTTCCGCGAATCTGGTGCCGATGTCCCTCCCGCTGGCCATCCTTCTGAGCAGCATTATGACCATGGGCAGTCTGGCCGAACACTATGAGCTGGTGTCCATGAAATCCAGCGGTCTTTCCTTGCTCCGCATCATGGCGCCATTGATTATTTTAATTTGTTTTGTTTCTCTGGGCGCGTTCTATTTCAACAATACTGTCTCGCCCTACGCCAACCTCAAGTTTAAATCATTGCTCTGGGATGTGACCCAAAAGAAACCCACCATGGAACTCCGCGAGGGCGTATTTTACAATGGTATAGATGGATACAGCATTCGCATTTCTGACAAGCAGGAAGATACCGACATTCTTGGCGATATTCTGATTTATAAACACGACCGTGAAAATCCGGGTAACCGCAACGTTATACGCGCAGAAACGGGAGAAATGAAAAAACAACCCGGCAGCCAAAACCTCGTTCTTCACCTGAAAAACGGCGTGAGTTACGATGAGGTGGCGGTCAGGAAGAATGACAATATCCCGCACATTAAAAGCCGCTTTGAAGAAGACTTTATCACCATGGATCTCTCCGGTTTCGATTTACAAAGAACAGATGAAGACCTTTGGAAAAGCCACATGAAAATGCTCTCCATGCGCCAACTCAGACTGGCCATCGACTCATTAAATATCCAGAAAGAAGTGAGAAAAGCAGATTTCCTAAGATATATGGACCGATCCATCGCCATCACAGACAGCACCGAGCTGGTCTCTGATTCATCTTACGTGTCTTTCGCCGGATTGACCAATGTAGAAAAAAGACAGGTGACCAGTGTGGCCATCAACATGACCCGGAATGCAAAAAATTATATGAATCGCACAAAGGAAGAGATTTCCGGAAGGGAGGAATATATCAACAAGCACAAGATCGAATGGCACCGCAAGCTTATTCTCTCCTTTGCGTGCATAATTCTCTTCTTCATCGGCGCACCATTGGGCGCTATCATTAAAAAAGGGGGGCTCGGTCTGCCTGTGATCTTTTCAGTGCTGTTTTTCCTCATCTTTCACATTACCTCGATATCTGGCGAAAAGATGGTTGAATCCGGGGCTTTATCTCCCCTTGCGGGAATGTGGTTCAGTTCCATGATTCTATTGCCAATTGCGATATTTCTCACCACCAAGGCGGCCAAAGATGCAGCCCTCTTTGACCGCGATACCTATGTGAAGTTTTTCGATATGCTGGCCCGGCTTTTCAAAAACAAACGCAAATTACCTACAAGCAGATGAAAGTACTGCAGTTTTGTCACAAACCCCCATTTCCCGACAGGGATGGCGGTTGCCTCGCCATCAATCAAATGACAAAGGCTTTGGAAAGGGCAGGAATTGAAGTAAAAGTGTTGGCGATTTCAACACCCAAACATCCTTTCATCGCGTCAGCCTTTCCGGAAGGTTATATCGCCAAACACAATTTTGAAACACTATTTGTAGATACCACACTGAATATTGTGGATGCCTTCAGCGCACTCGTGACACAGGATTCTTATAATATCTCACGTTTTTTTTCCACCGATATGGACAAAGCGCTCGTCGAAATTCTCGAGAGCGAAAAAGTGGATATTGTCATGTTGGAAAGTTTATTCGTTGCGCCGTATTTGAGCACCATACGAAGATGCACCGCAGCACCGGTCGTATTGCGTTCACACAATCTGGAATATTCGATCTGGCACAGACTCACCCGCACCCAGAAAACCGGGATCAAAAAAACCTATTTACGCATCCTCACCTGGCAATTGAAAGCCTATGAAACCAAGATAATCGGTGAGATTGATGGTTTGATTGCTATCAATTCTGATGAACTCGCACACAGCAAAAGATTGGGCTATAGCGGCAAAGGCATCACCATCCCCTTCGGTATTGATCCTGATTCATATCAGCCAGACCATTCCACACTTGCGTTTCCATCGGTTTTTCATTTGGGAAGCATGGACTGGCAACCCAATCAGGAAGGTTTGAAATGGTTTCTCGACGATATCTGGCCATTGGTGATCGCATCACGCCCGGAATTAAAAATGTATATCGCAGGCAGAGAGATGCCCGATTGGGTTGCTGTTTACGAAACAAACAATGTACATGTATTGGGAGAAGTACCTGACGCAAAAGATTTTATGAGAAAAATGGGGATATTGGTTATTCCCTTGTTGAATGGCGGCGGCATGCGGGTGAAAATGATCGAGGCGATGGCCCTCGAAAAAGCAGTTGTCTCCACACCTTTAGGAGCCAAGGGCGTTAAAGTAAAAAATGGCAAAGAAGCCATTCTCGCAAGAACGCCGGAAGATTTTGCCGAAGGCATTATAAAACTCTCTGATGACTTCCATGCGGTGCAAACAATGGGCAAATTGGGTAGAAAACTTGTGGAAACATCTTACAACAATGCTGTTCTATCCGAACAAATAGCCGTTTATTTGAACCGATTACTGAGATGAAGATTTTTGTCATATTGAGTCGGGTGCCATTTCCGCTTGAAAAAGGTGACAAGTTGCGCGCCTTCCATCAGCTCAGGGAATTGAAAAAAAACAATGAAATCATCCTGTGTTGCATTACCGATATACAGCCTGCAGCGGAAGCAGCA
>Ga0105044_10012570_pt1 | contig 11508 bp, 8 predicted proteins | sample MAT01_FD_78092 | JGI IMG/M metagenome (GOLD analysis project Ga0105044, IMG submission 78092) | Freshwater microbial communities from Lake Fryxell liftoff mats and glacier meltwater in Antarctica - MAT-01 | ecosystem: Environmental > Aquatic > Freshwater > Ice > Liftoff microbial mat | place...
AGCGGCCAGCGCCGATGAAGGTCGCTGGCCGCTTGAGTGTCGAGTGTCGAGTGCGGGTCGTATCTGTGGCGGGTGCCTCAGGCCGCGAGTTTGACTGGGGCATCGGGCTGGGCGCCGACGAAGCCCACGGCGCTGAGGCCGCCGCCGGGGGCGCGGCCGAAGTTGACGGTGAAGATTTCAGAGAGCGGGCCTGAGGAGTCGGAGCGCTGGCCCTGCACGGTGTACTGCACGGCATCGGGGCCGGCGATGAAGGTGGAGTCGACAAACTTCTTGGTGCCGGTGACGCCGATAAACTCAAACCCGCTGCCGGCGACGGCGGGGTTGCGGCGGCGGATGATGTATGAGGTGCCGGCGCTGCCGACGGGGTTGGCGGCCTTCCAGCGCAGGGTGACTGCGCCACTGGAGGGGTCAAGGGCGACCTGAAGATCGCTGGGCTTGGCGGGGGGCGCGACGGGCGTGGGGACGGCGGGGGCGGGGATCTGCGCCAGGGCGTAGACGTTGGGGTCGCCCGAGGTGATGGCGAAGGTTTTGATGGTGCGGACGGTCTCGCTGGCGGTGGTGCGGAGGGTGGCCACCTTCATATTGGCCACGTCGTTGGCGGCGAGGTAGGCGTTTTTGGCAATCGCGGCCGAGTTGATGGCGCTGACGGCCTCGCTGGTGGCGGTGACGAACGCGCCGGCCTGCAATGAGGTGAGCCCGATGAGCTCGTCATTGGCCAGGAAGATGCCGGTGTGGGCCGAGCACCAGGAAATGAACGCCGCGCGGGGCGTGGTGGGATAGGTACCCATGGGTCGAACCTTTCAGCAGGAAGAACACGGACCCATCGGGCACAACGCGTGCAGGTGAGCCGCTGACTCCACAGCATCGAGCCGCTACGCCCGCGACTTGGGCGCATACCACACGCAAAATCCACCAACCACCTGCACAGGGGACGGTTTTGCGCCTTGCAGCCGGTGCAGACGGAATAAAGCAACCACAACAAGCCCTGCGCCGGCGCGGCGCGTGGACGCGGCAGAGCGCCGCATGGACGCGGCAGAGCGCCGCATGGACGCGGCAGAGCGCCGCGTGGACGCGGCAGAGCGCCGCATGGACGCGGCGCGCAGAAAACGGGACGCGGCGGGCTGAAAACGGGACGCGGCGGGCAGAAAACGGGATGCGGCGGGCAGAAAACGTGATGCGGCGCGCCGTTTCTGGGCTGGTGTGGGCCGAATCTGGGCTGCAGCGCGCGTGAACGAGATAGAGCATTTCGAAAAGCTGAGGTCGCCTTCGGGCCCAGCGCCGAAGAATCGTTTCGTTCCCACAGCACTTGGCAGGTCAGAAAGCTGAACACTCGCTGTGAGTTCAGGCGCGCCCAAGTGGACCCGGCTCGCTTTGGATTGCAACTCCGGTCATAGCAGTCAGCCTGTGCAGTGGGCACGAGCGTGAGGAGCGACAGGCTGAGCCCGCCTGCCCGGGATCCCGCTCCCTCCCCGCTCGTACCGCCGCGGCGGCGGTACGATTGTTCATGCCATTTTACTATCGCCTCGGCCAACTCCCCCGCACCCGGCACACGCAGTTCCGGCGGCCCGATGGGTTCTTGTACAGTGAAGAGCTGTTCGGCACCGAGGGGTTCACGGGGCCGAGCAGCACCATGTATCACATCCACCCGCCCACGCAGGTGACAGGGTGGAAGACGCTCTACTCGACCAAGGCGGCGTATGTAGAGCAGGACACGATGCGCATGCGGCACGTGAAGACGGCGACGATGAAGCCCAAGGGGGACCCGGTGAGCGGGCGGGTGGTCATGTTCGGCAACGGCGACTGCGAGATGAGCGTGTGCAATCCCTCGGCGGCCATGAACTATCACTATAAGAACGGGCAGGGGGACGAGTGCCTGTTCATTCACTTTGGGAGCGGGACGCTGTACAGCATGATGGGGACGCTTCGGTTTGGGCCCAAAGACTATCTGGTGATTCCCAAGGGGGTGATCTACCGGATGGTGTTTGACAAGAGGGATGGCGAGAAGGAAGGCGAGCCGCCGGTGGCAGGCATGCCCTACGGCAAGTTCCTGTGCATTGAGACCAGCAACGGGAGCCATATCGGCCCGCCGCCGCGGTATGTGAGCAAGGCGACGGGGCAGTTTCTGGAGCACGCGCCGTATTGCGAGCGGGATCTGCGGGTTCCGGCCATGCCGCTGACGTTTGATGAGTCGGGGAGCTACGAGGTGCGGATCAAGGCGCGCGACTGCGTGCACTCGTACATCTATCACTATCACCCGCTCGACATTGTGGGGTGGGACGGGTGCTACTACCCCTATGCGTTCAACATCGACGACTTTGCGCCCATCACCGGCAAGCTGCACATGCCGCCGCCGATCCAGCAGACGTTTGAAGCGCACAACTTTGTGATCTGCTCGTTCTGCCCGCGGATGCTCGACTGGCACCCGCAGGCCATCAAGGTGCCCTACAACCACAGCAACCTGGATAGCGATGAGGTGCTGTACTACGTCGAGGGCAACTTTGGGAGCAGGAAGGGGATCGAGGTGGGCAGCATGACGGCGCACCCGCAGGGGATTCCGCACGGCCCGCATCCAGGGACGATCGAGGCGTCACTGAAGGCGACGTTTACCAATGAACTGGCGGTGATGTGCGACACGTTCCGGCCTTTGTTCCCGACCAAGGCGGCCCTTGAGTGCGATGATGAGAAGTATCCGGCCAGTTGGCAGGGCGAGCACTTCCCGCGGATCGCGACTGGTGAAGTGAAGATTGAGAAGAACGCCCGGGCGGGCGGCGGTGTCGCCGACATGCTCAGTGAGCACAACGTGGCGATGAAGGAAGCCAGCGTGTGGGGGCCCAACCCGGACGCGGCGGAGAACGGGAAGGGGACGAAGAACAGGGCCGGGAACGCCAATGGGCACGCCAAGGTCAATGGGAAGGTGAAGGCCAGTGCGAAGGGCAGTGGGAAGGCCAGTGCGAAGGCCAGTGGGAAGGCGGGGGCGAAGGCCAGTGGTAAGGCCAGTGGTAAGAAGGGGGCCGCGCGGAAGAAGTGAGGCTCGTGCGCGGGCTGCGCATCAAGGCGGAATGACAGTGTCGGCAGCGAAGGAATCGTGACATGGCGATGTTCCGCGTGACGTGCAAGGACCCTTCTCTCCCCGGGACCGGCCGGGTGTTTCCCATGTTGCAGGAGGCGGAGACGGCCGCGGAGGCGATGGAGCTGACGCGGCTGGCGGGGGAGCAGAGCGGGCAGCGGCTTCAGCCGATCTCAGCCGTGGAAGATGCGCTGCCGGTGTGGCAACGAGAAGACTCAGTGATCGATCCGCAGGGGGCCGCGCTGGCGAAGCTGGGGGATGGATGGGGGTGGCTGGCGCGGAGTGAGTTGATTCGTAGGCCGGTGTGGACGATCGCCAAGGGCGTACTGCTCGGGCTGTTCTTGTGGGGCGTGATTACGGCCGTGGTGGCGCTGGTGCTGCGGGGGATGTGGTGAGGGGCGGGCTGGGCGACGTGCGGGCGGGTAGCGGGAACAGAGAACGGAGCAATCCGGGGAGGGTCAGCCGCCGTAACATCGGCCCTTGCTGATTGTGGTTGGTTGACTGCTGAGCTTCTTGTGACTTCACCGCTTCTCATTGCCCGCTCGCCTGTGCTGTGCCGCGTTTCACGACGGGTGGCGCTTGCGCTGGCGGCGGGGGGAGTCGCGGCGATGAGTGGTGCGGGCGGGGTGGGCGGAGCGGCATTCGCGCAGCCGCCGGGGCAGCCGGGGGGGCAAGGAGTTCGGTGGGCCGCCTCGATGCAGAACGGGCCGCTGGTGCTGGAGGCTTCGCGGGCCAATGTGTGGACGGTGCAGGAGCGAGGATCAACGGTGCAGCGCGTGCTGCTGCGGGGTGATGTGCATGTGCGGCTGGGGGTGTACTCGTTCCGGGCAGCGCGGGCGAGTGTGTGGGTGGAGCGGGTTGGAGGGGGAGTTGGAAACGATGTGCTGCCGCCGGTGGCGGGGAATGATCCGGCCGGGCCGTCGAGTGGCAAGGCGGTGTATCAGGTGGCGGTGTACTTTGATCGGGTGGCGAATGAAGGTTCGGGCGCCGAGGGTGATGTGGCGGGTGGAGGGGGGTTGAGTGCATCGGGCGATCGGCTGCTGGTGACGGCGCTCCTGGATGCTGAGCCGGTGCTGCGGGCGGACTCTTTGAAGGAAACGGTGCCGGTCGGGGGGGCGGGTGGCGGGACCGATGCGTTCATGCGCGAGAGCGAGCGGCGGCTGTCGCGGTTTGTGGCGGCGGTGAGCGGCGAGCCGATGCCGGCGGAGGATGAGGCTGGGGCGACGGGGGCGGACGCGGGGGCAATGGGCGCGGCAGAAGGGATCATCACACCGGGGATGAGCCAGCCGTTTGAGCCGGATTCGCCACTGGGCGATGAAGCCAGCGCGATGTATGACGATGCGCCGGCGGGCAGCGCGGCGGAGCGGTTGCGGCCGCTCTTTGCCAGCGAGGGAACCATCACGTTGGCGGCAGGCGAAGCGACGCTGGTGGCGGGCGCCACGGCGCAGGATGAAGACTCGGTAATCGTGACGGGGGGCGTGGTGGTGCTGTATGCCGACCCCAAGAGCGGGCGGACGCTGCAGATTTCGGCCGAGAGCGCGGTGGCGTTCTTGACGCCACGGGGCGTGGATGAAAAGACGGGCAAGGATCGGCGGGCGTTTGATTTTCGTCAGTTTGGGACCGATGCGGTGCGGGGTATTTACGTTGAGGGCAACGTGCAGGCGAGCGATGGGCGCTCGACGTTGCGGGGGCCGAAGATCTATTACGATGTGGCGGCGAATCGGGCCGTGGTAGTGGATGCGGTGTTCCACACCTATGACGCGCGGCGGGGGCTGCCGCTGTATGTGCGGGCCAAGCAGTTGCGGCAGACGGCGCAGAATCAGATCGAGGCCAGGGATGTGACGCTGGCCAACTCGTCGTTCTTTGAGCCGCACCTTTCGCTGGGGGCCACGTCGATCACGGTGACGCAGGAGCGGCAGGCGGCGGGGCAGCCGGACCGGTTCTATGTTGAAGGCCGGGGCATGACGATCAAGGCGAGCGGCACGCCGTTTTTCTATTACCCCAGGTTTGCCGGTGATATCGAGCGCTTCCCGCTGAAGGAAGCGCGGTTTGAGAACTCGTCGGATTCGGGCTTTGCGATCAAGACGGGGTGGGATCTCTTCGGGCTGCTGGGGTTTGACCCGCCCAAGGGCGTGCGGGCCGACCTGCTCATCGACGGGTATACGCGGCGGGGCCTGGGGCTGGGCGTGGATGGCGGCTATAACGTGGGCGACACGAAGGGGTCGTTCCTGGCGTACATTCTGCCCAATGACAACGGGCGCGACACGCTCTCGAGCGGCACCAAGCGCGATGTGAACGACAAGACGCGCGGCTTGATTCTGGCCGACCATCGGTGGCTGATTGATGACAAGTGGTCGGTGCTCCTGGAAGGCTCGTACATCTCTGACGAGAACTTCGTGGAGGCGTTCTATGAGCCCTTGGCCGAGACGCGGCGCGAGTTCACGACGGCGGCCGAGCTGCGGCGGATTGATGCCAACACGTCATTGAACTTTCTGGGCAAGGGGAACCTCAACGACTTCACGTCCAACGAGTATCTTTTGCAGAGCCAGGGGTACACCGTCAGCAAGCTGCCGGAAGTGTTTTATGCGCGGGTGGCCGATGACCTGCTGGGGGGCATCAAGCCGGGGCTGCTGACGTATTCGAGCGAGTTTCGCCTGACGAACATGGCGATCTCGTTCACGGACAAGACGCCGTCGGACTTCGGGTTTGACACGAACCAGACGTCGCAGGACGCGTTCGGGCTGGCGCCCAGCACGAACATCGGCGATGCGCTGCGGGCCGATGGGTATTCGGAGAGTTCGGTGCTGCGGTTTGACACGCGGCACGAGCTTTCGATGCCTCTGAAAGCGGGGGCGTTCAATATCACGCCGTTTACGGCGGCGCGGTTTACCGGATACGACACGGACTTTGATCGCTTCAACGGGGGCGATGATCAGGAGAAGTATCGGGTGTGGTCGTCGCTGGGCGGGCGGGTATCGACTTCGTTTCAGAAAATTGACGACTCGGTTGAGAGCCAGTTCTTTGACCTGCACAAGATTCGCCACATCATTGAGCCCAGCGTGACTGGGTGGGTGGCGGGCACGACGATTGAGCAGGACAACCTGCCGGTGTATGACGATCAGGTGGAGTCGCTGGCCGATGGGGCGGTAGTGAAGACGGGGATTCGCCAGACGTTCCAAACGCAGCGCGGCGGCGAGGGGCGGTATCGCACGGTGGATGTGCTGAAGTTGAATACCGAGCTCGTGCACTCGTCGAGCGACACGCCCACCGAGTCGCCGATCATGCGGTTTTTTGACTATCGACCGGAGTTTTCGCAGCTTGGTGACTTCGGTACCTTGGATGCCGTGTGGCAGGTGACGGATGCGACGGCGCTCACGTACAACACCGTGTATGACTTCGATATGAACCAGCCGGCCCGCACGACGACGGGCCTGCTCATTCAGCACACGCCGGACTTTGCGACGTTCCTGGAGAGCCACTACCTGAACGCACGAGATGCGACGTATGTGAGCGCGGGGGCGGACTATCGGCTGACGGACAAGTACACCGTGGGCGTGGTGGCGACGTATGACGTGGACCTGCAGGACTTCCAGGAACTGTCGGCGCGAATCAACCGCGAGTTCCCGAACCTGGTGGTGTCGCTGAAGCTGCGGTACAACAACATCACCGACGAGGTGGGCATTGGCTTTGTGATGCAGCCGCTGTCGCGCGATGCGCGCAAGCAGAACCTGCAGCGGCTGGGACGCGACCGGCTGGATGCGGGCGAGACATTCCAGAGCGATGCGTTCGCGCCGGCCGAGCCGCCGGGGGCCTCGCGGCTGCCGGTGAGCGGAAGTGGAGTTGGCGGCGTGGGGGCTGGAACGGACGGAGGGAGAGGGTTCTTGCCATGAGCATTACGTATCCACGGGGTTTTCGGGCGGCGGCGGTGAAGGCGGGGATCAAGCCGTCGGGCAAGATCGACCTGGCGCTCATCGTTCGAGAGCGCGGGGCAGCGCACGCGGCGAGCGCGGCGGCGTTTACGACGAATCAGATTTTGGGTGCGCCGGTGATCATCGGCCAAGAGCAGCGGGCGGCGACGCTGAAGGGCGGAGCGGCCCTGCGAGCCGTGCTGGTGAACGCGGGCAACTCTAACGCGGCGACGGGCGAGCAAGGGCTGGCCGATGCGCGGGCGTGCATGAAGGCGGCGGCGGAGGCGATCGGGTGCGCGGCGGGGGAGGTGCTGGTGTCGTCGACTGGAGTGATCGGGCGGCTGCTGCCAACGGCAAAGATCACGGGGGCGGTGGCGGGACTGGCGGCGGCGCTGGCGCAGGGGGCGGATGCTGATGCGGCGGCGGCGGCGGCGATCATGACGACGGACCTGGTGGCGAAGACGGCGCGGCGCGAGGTTGAGATCAACGGGTGCCGGGTGCGGATCGGGGCGATTGCCAAGGGATCGGGGATGATTGCGCCCAAACTGGACTGCGCGAGCGGGCCGCCAAGGCCGAGCGCGACGATGCTGGCGTTTATTACGACGGACGCGGCGATTGAGTCGCGCGATTTGCAGCGGGTGCTGGATGAGGCGTGCGCAGGGTCGTTCAACCGCGTGAGCGTGGATAACCATCCCTCGTGCAGCGACAGCGCGATTGTGCTGGCGAGCGGAGAAGCACGCGGGGCGGGGGGAGCGGGGGGGGCGGGGGCGGATGGCGCGGCGATGGCGGTGCTGAAGCCGGGGTCGGCGGGGATGGCGGCGTTCGGGGCGGCGCTGGCGGAGGTGTGCACGGACCTGGCGACGCAAATTGTGGTAGATGGCGAGGGGGCGACGCGGATCTTCAAGGTGCGGGTGACTGGCGCGGCGAGCGATGCGGAGGCGGAGCGGATGGCGCGCGAGGTGGTGAACTCGCCACTGGTGAAGTGTGCGATCCATGGGCGCGACCCCAACTGGGGGCGGATTGTGACGGCGGCGGGCAACGCGGGCGTGAAGTTTGATCCGTCGGGGGCCTCGCTGACGATTGGGGCGGTGGAGGTATATCGCGCGGGCGTGCCGCTGCCGCACGCGCTTGATGACCCGCGGCTGGCGGATGCGATGGCGGGCAAGCGGGTGGAGTGTGAGCTGGTGGTGGGGCGCGGGCCGGGGAGTGCGTGGATGATCGGGTGCGATCTTTCGGCGCAGTATGTGAGCATTAACGCTGACTACACGACGTGAGCTAATCTGATGGCTGAATACGTTCGAATCACCGATGTTTCCCCCCGTGACGGCCTGCAAAATGAGCCGGGGGTCATTTCGACTGAGGAGAAGATTGAACTGGTGGAACGGCTGTGCGAGACGGGCGTGGATGAGGTGGAGGTGACGAGCTTTGTGAGCCCCAAGTGGGTGCCGCAGCTTGGCGATGCGGCGGAGGTGCTGCGGGGGATCGAGAGTGATTCGACGATGCTGAGCGCGCTGGTGCCCAACGAGAAGGGGATGGAGAGCGCGCGGGCGCTGCTGGCGGATGGGGTGGTGTTTGACAAGGTCTCGGTGTTTACGGCGGCCTCGGAGACGTTTGCCAAGCGCAACACCAACTGCACGATCGCCGAATCGATCGAGCGATTCAGGCCGGTGGTGGCGATGGCCAAGAGCGAGGGGCTGATCGTGCGGGGGTATATTTCGTGCATGGTGGCGTGCCCGTTTGAAGGGGCGATCAGGCCCGCGAGGGTGGCGGACGTGGCGGCGGCGCTGGTTGATTTGGGAGTTGATGAGCTTGATCTGGGGGACACGATCGGCGCGGGGACGCCGGCGAGCATCGGGCTTGCGCTGGCGGCGGTGATTGAACGCGTGGGGAGCGGGTGGCTGACGGCGGAGACGATGACGCTGCACCTGCATGACACATTTGGGCAGGCGGCGGCGTGCGTGAAAGAAGCGCTCAAGATTGGCGTGCGGTCGTTTGATGGATCGGTGGCGGGACTGGGCGGGTGCCCGTATGCGAGCACGCCGGGGAAGCGTGCGCCGGGGAACATCAGCACGGAACTGCTAGTGGCGACGATTCATGCGATGGGGTATCAGACGGGCGTTGAACTGGAGGCGCTGGCCGAGGCGGCGGAGTTTGCCAACCAGATCGTGAGCGCAGCGCGGACGCGGGCGGCGGTGAGTGGCGCAGGCGCGGGCCCGGCGGGAGCGACATCATGAGCGCACCGCTTGTGCGGGTTGAGCAGTATGACCGCATTGCGGTGGTGGTGTTCGCGCGGCCGGAAAAGCGGAACGCGATGACGCCGGAGTTGTTTGAGGAGTGGTTTGCAGCGCTCCCCGGGCCCGATGCGATTGACGGGCTGGTGCTGGCGGGTGATGGGCCGGTGTTCTGCGGGGGGTTTGATCTGAAGATGTGCCTCGACAAACCGGGGACGCTGGAGGTGTTGCTCACGCAGCTTTCGCGGGCCGTGATGGAGCTTTCGATGCGCGACCATCCGGTGGTCATCGCGGCGAAGGGAGCGGCGATCGCGGGCGGGTGTGCCTTGCTGGGCGCGGCGGATATTAATGTGGGGGACCGGGCGGGGCAATATGGCTATCCGGTTGTGCGGCTGGGGCTTTCGCCGGTGATTTCATACCCCACTCTGCGGACACTGATGACTGATGGGCACGCCCGCGAGCGGCTGCTGGATACGGCGCTGCTATCTGGCGAAGAGGCCAAGCGGCAGGGGCTGCTGCACGTGCTGCGGGATATTCATGAGGATGTGGGGCCGGTCGCGCTGCGGATGTGCAAGATGCTGGCGGCAAAGCCCAGGCAGGCGTTTGCGGCGACGAAGCAGTTGATGCGTGAACTGGCGGGGAGCGGCGTGTGGGCAGCGCGGGCGACGGCGGTGTCGCTGGAGACAGCAGACACGGCCGAGTGCACGGCGGGGCTGACGCGGGCCCTGACTTTGCGGAACAAGTGATTGAACTGGCCTGAAACTGGTATTGGGTTGAGGTGTATTCACATGCTTGCAACGCTCACAATCGACGGACCGCTCGCGACGCTTACGCTCAACCGGCCGGAGCAGCGCAACGCGCTCTCAATCGACCTGCTGGAGGCACTGCACGCGCGGGTGGATGAGTTGGCGGCGCGAACCGACGTGACGGCGGCGATTGTGACGGGTGCGGGGAAGGCGTTCTGCGCGGGGATGGACCTGAAACAAGTGCTGGGGAGCCCGGAGCTGGCGCAGGCTCTGCTCGGCTCGCTGGCGGAGCTGACCTACAAACTTCGCACGTTGCCGTGCGTGACGCTGGCGGTGGTGCACGGCGCGGCGATCGGCGGCGGGTGCGGGCTGACGACGGTGTGCGACCTTTCGATCACGCATGCCGAGAGCAAGATGGGCTTTCCGGAGGTGGACCTTGGCGTGTGCCCGGCCGTGGTGGGCCCGTGGCTTTGCAAGAAGATCGGCGTGTCGGCGGCGCGTCGCGTGCTGCTTTCGGGCGGGCTGATGAGCGGGCTGGAGGCGCATCGCGAAGGCATCGTGACGATGGTGGCAGGGACGCGCGAGGAGCTGGATGTCGAAGCGGCCAAGGTGGCGGCGCGGCTGGCGACGGGGGCTCCCGGAGCGCTGCGGGCCACGAAGGCGCTCATGAATGAGATCGACGGTTCGCTCGATCGTGAAGTGCTGATGCGGGCGGCGAGGCTGTCGGCGGATGTGCTGAACATGCCGCAGACGCAGGCGATGTTGCGGAGCAAGTTGGGGGCGTGAGTCGGAGCCGCAGCGGCTACTCCCCTTGGCTCGGGCGGCTTACTCGCCCACAGCGCCGCTGAGGACCTCGGGCCCAATAGTGAAGGCGAGCACCAACATTCCGGCTGTCGCCAGCACTTGGGCGAGGAAGAGGATCTTCAGGGCGGCATTCTCGGAAACGGCGAAGATGTAGTAGATCATGGCCAAGCCGACCAAGGGAACGAAGATCGACGCGATCGCGCAGATGCCCCAGCCCGTCTCCCCCTCGCGGAAAGGGGTCACGATGAGCAGAATCAGATAGGCGAGCGAGTAGAGGCCCGAAGCGATAAAATAGAAGGTGATGAACATCGGATCAACATAGGAAAGTCCAAAGAGCAGCGCCAGGACTCCCATGACGATGAACGCGAAAGTTTCGCCGCTGAGGTTTACGCCCCCGCCGCGGCTTCCCTTGGTCGCTTTCTCGCCGACAGCCTTTTCAAGCCTGGTCCTGGCGGCCCGGCCCGTCAGCGTGTTGTGGCCGCAGGTGACGCAGATCACGGCCTCCTGCGGGATGAACGCGCTGCAGGCCGGGCATTGCTTGGAGTTCTGGACAGAACCCTTGATGGTCTTGGCGACGTCGGCGAGGTCCATGCCGCTGGAGGGGGCGATGTGATATTTGGCGACGGCGGCGGGGACGGCGACGGTGGCGGCGGCCGGGGCAGAGGCCCCCCCCCCCCCCCCCCCCCCCCCCCCCCCCCGGCCCCGGCCCCCCTCTTCCTTCGCCGTCCCCGCCGCCCCCGCGCCCCCCGCAG
>Ga0105044_10012572_pt1 | contig 11506 bp, 7 predicted proteins | sample MAT01_FD_78092 | JGI IMG/M metagenome (GOLD analysis project Ga0105044, IMG submission 78092) | Freshwater microbial communities from Lake Fryxell liftoff mats and glacier meltwater in Antarctica - MAT-01 | ecosystem: Environmental > Aquatic > Freshwater > Ice > Liftoff microbial mat | place...
CGCCGAGAAGACGCTGTGCCATCCGAAGTTCGAAATGGACTCGCTCCGCACCCAGATCGCCCAGGCCGCGCTATTGCTGAAGGCGCTACCGGCGATGCCGACGCTTGCCTCGCTGGTGTTCCGGCGGCCCGGCGCGGCAGACGCCGAGTGTGTTCCGATCGGGACGGGAGTGAGCGTGGGCCGTGGCGAGAATTGCGAAATCCGATTCGAGAAGAGCAAGGAACCCAGTCGCGCACACTTCAGCGTCCTGCCGTTTGAGCGCGCGTTCATCGTCGAGGATCTCGGCTCATCGAACGGCACGAGCGTGATCGGGGCGACCGGCAAGTTACAGCGCCGCGAACTGCGCGATGGCGACCTTATTCGCGCCGGCGGGATCGAGTTTTTGTTCCTGCGTCCGACGTAGGTGGGAAGAATCACACGTCGCCCGGTGGCGATGCAGGCCGGGGCGCGGACACTCTCGTCCACACTGAACGGCCTCAGCAGACAAGAGTGTCCGCCTCACTTGCGGCGCTTGTTGAAATCGGACATCGCGCGGTCGGCCTCGCGCTTTTCCACCCTGGCTTTCATGTCATCGCGTTTGTCGTGCGCGAGTTTGCCTTTGCCGACGCCGAGTTCCACTTTCACCCGCGCTTCCTTCCAGTAGAGGCGCAGGGCAATGAGGGCGTGCCCCTCCACCTGGATCTTGCCGAAGAGCTTGTCGATTTCCCGCCGATGCAGCAGGAGCTTCCGCCTGCGCTTGGGGACGTGCTGTTCGAAACTCGCCTTCTCGTAGCCCTGGATGTCCAGATCGAACAGCCATACCTCACCGCCTTCGATCCGGGCAAAGGCATTGCTCACATTCGCAAGCCCGGCCCGGATGGACTTCACCTCCGTGCCTTTCAACTCCACGCCTGCCTCGAAGCGATCAAGGATGTGATAGTCCCGGAGCGCCTTGCGATTTACCGAAATATCGGCGCCCATAGCCTTGTCCGCCACGAGAGCGGTTCGGTGCTATTCCTTTTCCTCGTCCTTCTTCTTGAGCTCGTAGCTCAGCTTGCCGTCGATGATTTCTTTCAGGGCGATATCCGCCCAGCCCATGCGCGGGCTGGGCTCGATCATCGGGCGATGTCCGGCGGAGAGCTGGCGAACTCGTTTCGAGACGACGTTCACGAGCAACGGAAAATTCGGGATCTTTTTTGCGGCTTCCTCGACTAGGTGGCTCATCATATCAATTGGTTAAAGGCGGTTTACCCCTTGGAAAAAGGGACGCGAAGGTTGGTGGCTCCCACACGGTTTGTCAACGGGGGTTTCACGTCTATTTCTGTGCGGCTCTTTGGACGGGAGCAGATGACACTCCGTAAGTTCGGGATGGGGAGAAGAACTGGGGGCGTTGCCGCGCGTACGATGAAGGCGATGAACCTGGCGGACGGAGCCGATGTCGGTCGGTAGGGACGCGATTGCCGCCTCAGCATGAGGGCGGCAGCAGCGGGGGGGCTTGGAGGATACCGCCCGCCGGAGATTCGTCCCTCAGAGCAGCCGGATGCCGCCGAGGGCGGTCCCGTTGTAGATTGTCAACGACCCTGTCGCACCGCCTGCGGAGTTCATCAGCCAGCCGACGACCTGCCCTGAAGAATTCTGGAAAACCAAATCCGGAATGCCATCCCGGTTCAAATCAGCGGTGGCACGAATCTTCCAATCCCCGAGGTTACCGGAGTAGATGATCGACGAGGTGGCAACCGTGCCTGATCCGTTCATCAGCCACCTGGCAATCTGGCCTGCCCTGTTTTGGAAGATCAGGTCGGCGTTGCCATCTCCGTTCCCGTCAACGACGCTTACGACTCTCCAGTCCCCAAGTGCGGCGCTGAAGAGAAATCCCGTGGAGATGACGACCGCATCGCCGTTCAGGTGCCAGACGGCGATCTGACCGATGCCATTCTGGAAGATCAGGTCGGGACTGCCATCACCGCCCATGTCGGCAACGCCGACGATTTTCCAATCTCCGAGACCACGGTTGTAAAGATATGCCGGGAAGATGGTTGCGCCGCTGGCATTTCGGTACCAGACGACGATATGGCCGAGGTCGTTCTGAAAGATTAGGTCCGAGACTCCGTCCCGATTGAGATCCGCCATGCCTACGCATTTCCAGTCGCCGAGGCTGCCGGAATAGACCGTCCTCCCCGAAGTGACCCCTCCCGAGCCATTCATCAGCCAGGCTGCCATCCAGCCGCCAGGCCCTTGAAAGTACAAGTCATCAGTCCCGTTTCCATCGAGGTCCCGGGTGCGCCCGGCTTGAGCCCGTGTGACGGCGATGGTGTAATTCTTCCTGATGATTCCGTTCTGCGCCGTCACCGTTACCGTAATGTTGGTGGACCCGACGTTCAGGATGATCTCGCCGCTCCGGGAACCTGAAGTCACGAGGCTGCCATTGACCCTCACCGTTGCGTTGGCTTGGGCCACCGTCGGCGTGACAGTGATGGATCTTGTCGTATTGGCGGCGCCTGAGGTGTAGCTGAGGGTATTGCTCCCGAATGGCGGGCTCAACGGGGCTGTATTGAGGAACAGCGCCGCCAGGTCCGCATTCTTGGAAATCGTTGCCTTGCTCGTGAAGGAAACTTCCGCAGACGGAAAGCTCTCGATGCTGGCGACGGCGTACGCGGTGACGACCGCGTAGTAGGTGACCCCTGCCGGCGGGTCGGCAATCTGGGCGGATGTGGCAGTTCCGACATCCAGTGTGGTCGTGTAGTTGCCAGATGAAGTGCCGTAACGAACGCGGTGGCCCAAGACGTTGGATCCCGGACTGGGATCCCATGATATGGTAAAGGCGACGCAATGAGACGCCGAGAGCAGCAGACCGACAAATGCCAACAGCAAGCAGAAGCAAAAGGGGAGAAGACGTTGCTTTCGCTTCGGGGTTAGAAACCCCGGCGCTTGCTTTGGCCCCTGTGTCGAAGTTGAAGTTCGGCGGAAAGCCGATTTATCCCTTGCCACTACTTGGTCCCTGAACTGGCGTATCGGAAACAATACGCGGCGAATACTCGCCGCCTCGTGATGGGCAGGTTGGTGGATGGAGCGCTCAAGTGCGTGGGTTCGGAGTTTGAAAATTGGCGAGAAAGATGGTTTACGGGCATTAGAGTGCGTTGGATGCAATGGTGTTTCCGAATGCACTCTGTGCCAATCAATCGTCCGACAAAGATCGTGAAAACACCCAAGAACATCACGACTATGGACAGGTTCGCCCAAGCCTTGTAAATCAAACGGAGGTTGGGAGGCTGGGGATCTTGGTGCAAGATATTTCTTGAGAATCTCTGAGGCCAACATGGGAGGTATGAGGTAAATGCTGGCTGACTCCTGTCGCGAGGCTCGAACCGGGACGGAGTTATCCTCGGCTGGAGGGTTGCTGGATGGCATTGAGCCAATGAGTTTCTCCCGGCTCATACTATAACAACAATAATTAACATATTTTTAAGCACGTTCGATGCCGCCGAGGAGCCCTTGGTGATTGTCCGCGGCACCCGCAATCGTCGGCGAATCCGCCTGGTAGAAATTCCAGCGAGAGTTTTGGTTGAGACCGCAGCCAAGTGGAGGCTGACTATGCAACCGGCCTTCGACTTCAAATTTGTCCCCGGCGACGTCGCGCAGCGCGGCCCCGTTTCGTGCGGGATTCGACCTCACAGCCTGTTGAAATACCGGCACCAGCCTCACGCAACGGGCGCGAAGGGCGCAAAGTTCTCTGAAGGAAATCCCCTTTGCGTGCTCTGCGCCGTTTGCGTGAGGCTTTTTCAACAGACTGCCAAAGGGAATCTTGGGCGAGCGTCTCCCATCGTCCCGTCCGGAGATTCATCCCGATCGACCAGCCATGAAATTCTCGCGCGATTCCCGGTCATCCCGTTGCGCTCGCTGCTCATTGCGTCTGTCGTGGGTGATGCCCCGGTCGGGCAGGTCTCAAGGCGTCGAATGCCTCCGCCTGTGAGCTCCGGCGGAATCCCGCCCTTTGGCAAGGCGGCCAGACCTTTTTTGAGAACATCGTCCTGCCGGTCTTCCTGAGAATTTCCTGATTTCCATTCTCCGAATCTGAGGTGAGTGTCCCACTGTCACCCTCATTGTCCCGTGAAGCCTCTCCAATTCCCCAAGCAAACTAGCGCTGCCACTCTCTTACGCCTCGTCATCGCGCTGGCATTAGTCCCGATTCCGGGAATCGCCGCGGACGATGCCGCTGGTCCGAAAGCGGGGATCCGGATCATCGGCGGCGGGCAAATTCAACTTCAGCTCAACGTGGGACAGATTCAGGTCGGTGCCGCTGCCGCCAATGCGCAAGCCGCACCGGCGAAACGGCTGGGGCAGCCGCCAGTAATTTTCCTGCCCGGCTTCCCATTTCATCCTCTCCCGAATCTCGCCGCCGGAGAAGACGCAAAGCCGGGCTATCTCGGTGTCCAACTCGAGATCACGCCTGACGACGGCGAAGCCGCCGACCCGAAGGAAAAGGATCAGGAAAAGAAGAATGCGGGCGTGGGCATCGTCTCGGTGATGGAGGATTCCCCCGCTGCCAAGGCGGGCGTGAAGGAAGGAGACCGTGTCCTGTCCGTCGAGGGCAAGGCAGCCAAAGACTCGACACAATTGCGGGAGTTGATCCGTGAGGCGAAGGCCGACAGGGTCGTGAAACTGACCATCCGGCGCGACGGAAAGGAAATCGACATCAAGGCAAAGCTGGGAGCCTTCCCTGAACAGGCCGCGGCCTTCCAACAGGGCGCGGCCTTCCAGTTCGCCGCACAAGACAAACCGCAGGCCGTGCCGGGAATCGTGGTATTCAACCGAACCTTCAGCCCCACCCAACCCTCCACCGCAGCCAGGACCGCGACCGATCTGGACACGGTATCCCTGCGCGACGGCAATCGCTTCGTGGGGAGAATCCAGCGCATCATTCCGGAGAAGGGCTTGCTCCTCCAACGCGAGTCGGGGCTCGATTTGGAATTGATCGAGGAAGGAATCAGCAGCCTGACATTTGCCGACCGCGAAAAGGCCGCTCTTCCTCCCTCCAAGGTCAGCCTGCAAATGCGCGACGGCAGCTACTTCGGCGGTGATGCGCTCACGATGGAGAGCGGGAAAATTCACCTCACCCTGCCCGGTGGCCATCGGCTGGAATTCCCGCGGGACCATGCGATGACCGCCACGATTTCGGATGGCCAGGCGCCGCAGATCTACGAGGGGCCATCGTCCCTCGCAGGATGGGCCACGCGATCCGGACAGGGTAACTGGGATTACAAGGATGGGTTGCTGCGCTGCATCACCAACGGCCCGATCGGTCGCAATTTCGAACGCATGCCCGACCCGATGGATCTCTCCTTCGATGTCGTCTTTCCCCCGCAGCTTCACCATTTCGGGGTCTCGCTTTTTGCCGCTGGCTTGAACCAGACCACCCCTGGTGGCCTCACGGTTCAGTTCAGCCCGAACCAGATATCGGCCAATCATTTCGACGGGCAACGCTACAATCAGTACAACGTGGCGCTTACGCCCGATGAGGCCCGGCTCGTTGCCGAAAAAGCGGCGACCGTCCGCTACCGGCTGCTGGTGGATCGAGTGAATGGAAAAGTCCTCGCCTACGTGAATGGAATCAAGCGGGCCGACTGGAAGCTTTCCAAGGTCAAACCCGGGGAACTCGGCAAATGCGGCGCATATTTGAGCATCACGCCGAATGTTTTTACCTCCAACATTAGCTTCCAAATGGGACGGATTCGCATTTTGACATGGGACGGCAAGGAGCCGGTGGATGGCAAAGAACCCGCCCAACCCGGGACCGATCAGCTTCTGCGTTCCAACGGTCCGCCCATCGGTGGAATCATCGAGCGGATCACCGAGCGGGAGATCGTTTTCGGCGACAAATCACAATCTGCTCCGCGAGAGGGGACCGTCCACGTCCGCTTCGCGACTCCTTCTGCGAAGCCGGCTGCGCCTCCCCCGGCTGTCGCCCTCATGCGGCTGAAAAATGGGAGCGAATTCACCACCACGGAACTCACCGGAACGGGTGCCTCCATGACCATGACCACGCGCTTCGGATCCACCATCACGCTACCGCTCGCCGCGCTGCGTGATCTCGAATTCCTCCGCCGCGCCGGGCAGCCCGCACCGTCCACCGCCGCGCCAAACCTGCTCACCCTGAGCGACGGGACGCAATTGCGGGGGACACTCCTGAAACCGATCGAAGGCGGCAAGCTGAGTTGGAAAATCGCGGCCTCGCGGACGCCCCTCGAATATCCTGAGACGATGGTCGCCGGCGTCTTTTTTTCCGCCGCAAAGGAGGACAAGAATCGTTCCACCCTGCGCGGCAGGGATACCATCCGTCTGGCCAGCGGCGACTGGCTGCCAGGGGATGTCGTCTCACTCGATGCCAGGAGCCTGGTGCTCAAGACCGAATTGGGGGCTGAACTGACCTTTCCGCTCGCCGCGCTTCGCCACGTCTATCTTAGTCCCGAAGTCACAGCCGCCTTGGCCGACGGAGCCACGGGACCCGATCTGTGGAGCAATGGCTGGAGCCCCAACCGCGGCACCGTTTACCCGAGTCGGCGAACATCGGAAACCACGCCACGAAAGGAAGACATCTGGCTCTACCACGATGGCTCCTACATCCTGAAAAATGCCTCGCAAATTGGTTCCGCTGCCCTGGCGAAAAAGTGGCCCGCGTACCCAGGACCGTATGCATTGAATTTCGAAGTCGATAATCCGACCCGGACGGGCTCGTTCAATCTTCAAGTCTTCAACTCGAAGGACGATCGCACGTTCACCGTTTACACATTCGGCGGACGCGTGAACGCGTATTTCAATCCCAGCAGCACTAGGCTCAACCGGTTCGGCGGCGCAGTGAAACGGTTCCAAGTCGATGAGCAGGCCAAGCCCGAGGGCAGGACCCTTCGCATGAGCCTCGTGTTTGACCGCCCAGGGAAGGCGTTTCGCGTGCTCATGGATGGCAAGGAGGTCGGGAAAATCGCCTTTAAGGCCGATGAGGCAGACGAGGCGCTCGATGTCGGCGGCCTGTCGATCACGCCGATGGCCAGCGGCGTGAATGGCGGCCGGCAAAGTCGGATCGCAAACTTCTGGATGGCGCCCTGGGCCGGACCGGTCGCAGTGAAACCCGCGACGCCGGAAAAACAGCCGGGCGAGGAACCCCAGTCCTCGAACGATTCGGCGTTCCTGCCGACCATCTACCTGGCGAACGGCGATGAATTCTCCGGTAAACTCGACGGGATCACCGCCGATATCCTGAAGGTAAACTCCGAGGCGGGACCGCTCGAACTCCCACGGGAGCGCGTGGCGTGGCTGAATTTTCCGGGATCTGCGCCGGCTTCCCCGGGCAGCTTCCCGCGCCTGCGGTTTCACGATCGCGGCATGCTGTCGATCAAGGATCTCCGCATCGCCGATGATCGCGTGAAATGCAAGACGCTCGACGGCATGCCGCTGGAATTCCCGCTCAGCCTCGTCCGGGAAGTCGTCTATCGCGCCGTGATCCAAAAGTGAGCAGGCGGGCGGATTGGCAGCGCAGCGCACGCGGACCCTGCGACCTCGGCCGTTGGCGAACACCGGACTTGGCCGCTCAAACCTTTGGTGCGTATTAGTTCCAGTCATGTCACCGCTCATTCCCCGCATCTTCGCCACTGTCATTTGCTCCGGCATCGCGGCGCTCGCCGCTGACTGGCCGGAGTTCCTCGGCCCGAACCGCGACGGCACTTCGCCGGAAACCGGCCTGCTCGATCGTTTCCCCGCGGGCGGGCTGCCGATCGTCTGGCAAAAGGATGTCGGAGCCGGCTACAGCGCACCGAGCATTCGCGACGGCATGCTCGTGCTGCATCACCGGTTGGGAGACCAGGAGATCATCGGCGCATTCGACGCCGCGACCGGCAAGCCGGGCTGGGAATATCGCTACGAGTCGAAGTTTCAGGATCCCTTTGGCTTCAACAACGGCCCGCGCTGCTCGCCGCTGCTCACGGCGGATCGATGCTATACATTCGGCGCCGAGGGCGTCCTCGTCTGCCTCGACCGGATCACCGGCGCGATCAAATGGCGGCGCGACACCGCGAAGGACTTCGACGTTCCGCAGGCGTTCTTCGGCGTCGGCAGTTCACCCGTCTTGGAAGATGGAAAGCTCATCGTGCAAGTCGGCGGCCAGTCCGACTCGAACATCGTCGCCTTCGACGCCACCACCGGAAATACTCTCTGGCAGAACGGCGGCGCGAAGACGTGGGAGGGCGCGCTCATGCAGGGCTGGCCCGGCGAGCCATTCGTGAAGTGGGACGTCGGACACCCCGCCTTTCAGAAAATGTCGAGCTATTGCACGCCCGTGCTCGCGACCATTCACGGGCGTCGTCACGTTCTCACCGTCACGCGGCAGGGCCTCGTCTCCCTCGACCCCGCGACCGGCGCGCACCATTTCTCCTTCTGGTTCCGCTCGCCCCGCGAGGAAACCGTGAACGCGATGACGCCCGTGGTGAAAGGCGACACCATCCTCCTTTCCTCCGCCTACTACCGGTCCGGCGCCGTGCTGCTGCGCGTGAAGCCCGATGGCAAAGGCGTGGACGAAGTCTGGCGCAGCCTCGCGCTCGAAGTCCACTGGTCGCAGCCAAATCTCGTCGCGGGCCACCTCTTCGCATTCAGCGGACGCAATGAGCCCGACGCGATTTTCCGCTGCGTGGAATTCGAGACCGGGAAAGTGAAATGGCAACGTCCCGACGGCTGGCCGAATGCCGGCCACTCGAAACTCCGCGCCGGGGAGAAACCGCCGGACGTCTTCGGCCGCGGTGCGACGATCCTCGCCGACGGCAAGCTCTTCGCGCTCGGCGAATCCGGCCTGCTCGGGCTGTTCAAGCCCGATCCGGAGAAGCTCGATGAAGTCTCCCGCTGGCAGGTGCCCGGCCTCGCCTATCCGTGCTGGGCCGCGCCCGTGCTCTCGCAGCGGCGGCTCTACCTTCGCAGCGAGGACAAGCTCATCTGCCTCGACCTCGGCAAGAAGTTGTGACACGGAAACTCCAGTTCCCGACTCCACCGACCGGCATCATGAAGAGACAGCCCCCGCGCATTTCCACGACGACTCTCATCGCATCACTGCTGCTCGGTTGCACCGGACTCCCCGCCCAAAACGCGCCGGAAAAGCCGCTGCCGGTCGCCACGATCCTGCCGACACCGCAGACCCTCGCGAAGAAGGACAAGCATCGGAAGAACGCCGACGCATTTTTTGCCGCCCCGATCGTGCATCTGGAATTCACGTTCAAACCCGCCGACTGGCAGAGCCTGAAAAAGGACGAACGGAAGTACGCCGAATGCACGATGATCGAGACCGCACCCGGCGGCGAGAAGAAGGAATACAAACACGTTGCCGTGAAATTTAAGGGCGCCGCGGGCAGCTTCCAGGGAGCGGATGGAAAACCGGGCCTCACCGTGAGCCTCGACAAATTCAAGGGCAGCGAACGCTTTCACGGAATGGAGAAATTCCACCTGAACAACGGCGCGCAGGATGGCAGCTACCTGAACGAATTCATCGGCGGCGAAATGTCCCGTGCCGCCGGAGTGCCGGCCTCGCGCTGCACTCATGCCATCGTGAAATGGAATGGGCGCGACACCGGCCTGTACGTCTTCAAGGAGTCGTTCACGAAGGATTTCCTCAGCTACTTCTACGAGAAAACCGACGGCAGCCTCTACGACGGACACTTCATCGCCGAGGTCGATGGCGACCTCGAGAAGCAGCAGGGCGGCGACCGTTCGGACAAGCGCGACCTGAAGGAACTGGCCGCCGCGTGCAAAGAGGGCGACCCGAAGGTGCGCTGGCAGAAAGTATTCGAGCGGCTCGACGTGGACGAATTCCTCCGCTCGCTTGTCATGGAGACGTTTTTCTCCCACTGGGACGGATACAATTTCAACCGCAACAACTACCGCGTCTATTTCGACCCGAAGACCGGGAAGGCGAACTTCTTCATCCACGGCATCGACCAGATTTTCGGCGACGCCAACTGGCCCGTGGTGAGGGATCCCGGATCGCTCGTCGGCCAGGCCGTGTGGAGCAATCCCGATTGGAAGGCGCACTACTGGAAAGTCGCGACCGCCATCCACGAAAAAATGCTCAAGCCCGTGGACTGGGAGGCCCGCATCCAGGCGCAGGGCAAGAAAGTCCAGGAAGCACTCGCACGGCAAAACCCGCAACTCGCGAAGGAATATCAGGGGCAGATCAACGCTGCGCGCGACCGCGTGCTCGCGCGTCTCGCGTCATTTGGCAAGCAGCTCGGCGATCCGCCCAAGCCCATCGAATGGGTGAACAACATCTCCAAGCTCGGCCCGAAGCAATGGCGCACCGAGGGCGGCGGCGCCATGGACGAGCAGACCGTGGACGGACAGCGCTGCCTCCACCTCCGCGCCGACGGCGGCGGTCCCGGATCCTGGCGGCGGAACATCACGCTCCCTCCGGGCCGCTACCGTTTCGAAGCCACGGCGAAAACCGCCAATGTCGAAGCCACTGGCGACCAGAGCGGCGAAGGCGCCGGCCTTCGCATCAGCGGCGGCACGCGCAAGGGCGTGAACGGACTCACCGGCAACGCCGCGTGGAAGAATATCGGATTCGAATTCGAAGCCAGCGGCTCCGACGTGGTGCTCGTCGCGGAACTGCGCTCACCGAAGGGCGAGGCGTGGTTCCAAATCGGGAGCCTCCAACTCGTGAAGGTGAAGTAGCGCCGCGGGATGATGGCGCGAGGGCCTTGCGGGAATGTGGGGCCGACGATCCGTCGGCCAAAAGGCGCAGGAGCAGACGAGATATTCAGAATGCGCCTGGGTCCGGCGATGGGATGAACCGCGGATAGAGTGCAGTCCAGAGTTTCCCCTTTTCGCCGAGGCGTTGGTGGAGGCTGCCATCCTTACATCATACGATTTATACCGTCCTGTTGCCGGATGGCGGCGCGTGACTGGGAAGTAGCGTAGCTCTCCAGAGCTGCGCGGGTGGATCTGCGTGAAGCCTCGTGATGCGCAGATCTGGAGAGCTACGCTGCGCGAAGCCGCCGCCGCCTCCTGCATTCCGGCGAGCAGGCCGTGTAAAGCGCCTCACATCCTCCGCCAGGCGCGGCCGTCGCGGGCGAGGAGTTCGTCGGCCTCCTTCGGGCCCCAGGTGCCGGCGGCGTATTCGAAAAGTCCGGGCGCTCCGTCTTTCCGCGCTCCGAGTTCGGTGCTCCGCGTTTCGCCGTGCCACGCGTTCTCGATGGCGTCCACGAACTTCCACGCTTCCTGCACTTCGTCGCGCCGCGCGAAGAGCGTGGCGTCGCCGCTCATCGCGTCGAGGATGAGCCGCTCGTAAGCCTCGGGGCTCTGCTTGCCGAAGCTCGCGCCGTAGTGGAAATCCATCTTCACCGGCTCGATGCGCAGCACGCTGCCGGGCACTTTGCACTGGAGGCGCAGCGAGATGCCCTCGTCGGGCTGGATGCGGATGACGAGCTGGTTCGGCCCGAGCGGTGCGTCGGCATCGGCGTTGAAAAGCACGCGCGGCGCTTCCTTGAACTGCACGGCG
>Ga0105044_10012573_pt1 | contig 11506 bp, 6 predicted proteins | sample MAT01_FD_78092 | JGI IMG/M metagenome (GOLD analysis project Ga0105044, IMG submission 78092) | Freshwater microbial communities from Lake Fryxell liftoff mats and glacier meltwater in Antarctica - MAT-01 | ecosystem: Environmental > Aquatic > Freshwater > Ice > Liftoff microbial mat | place...
GCCTCTTGGCCCGAGGCGCTGGATTTTGAGTCCCGCAAAAATGTCTCTTCACAAACTCAACTGAATTGGCACACAAAGTTGGTTTACGATCGCCAGTGCGATTTGCTGAGCGGTTTTTTCAGCCACTACGGGTTCTCCGAGTTTTCAGGGTTCGGTGAATGAGGCTGAGTTTTGGCCGAGGCAGCCGCTGGTTGAGGGGCAGGAGAGGGCGGAGCGGCGACAGCAGGAATCTCGGGAAGAACTCCGCAGTATCGCGTATTCCGAGGAATGGGTTCCCACAAACTCCTTTCTTCAATCGATGTTACCACACCCCGGTAACCAGGGTAGACAGTTGCGGCAGATATCCCGTGATACGCCAATAAATACAGCACTTTCCGCGCCTCGCGAACCGGACAGACCAGTGCGCATAGTATTGGAGGAGTAAAGAGTTTCGAGGACACGCATTCCATACTGACTCGTTCGGTCCGAGAGTCCATTTCAAGCTTCTCGCCGGATTCGTAGACCGTAAAGAGTCCATTCTGGGCTGCTAAATTGGGAATCAATGCGGCTGGCGCTCGGACTATTCGTAGCTTCGCGTTCGGGTGGGGTAACGAATTTGGTTTATTCTGCAACTGAGTCATCAGCCTTATCTTCACACGCGCGACATCGAGCCCCCAAATTACGAAGAATTTTTCGGGCGATTTCTCCCAGGAATGGTGACCCTGATACTTGTCGGGCTCTTTCAGAAAACGTGCGGCTGCACTCTTCGCAGCAAAGTAGGCAGCAAAATATGGATTGTTACTCCAGTCCAGTAGTCGAGTCGGTAACTCATAGTGTTGCCCGAGTGCCATTAGCGGTAATAAAACATCCGGAGGCCATGGCTGCTCACCTTGTTGAAACGCTGTCAACCCCCAAGGAAAAGTGTCGTCGAAAAACGCATTGATCTGGTTGTAGTCTGGAAGTGGAAGCGCGTGTGAATTTGCGTCGTCAAAAAACCGACGCAAACAGAGATACTCTCGCGTAACTTGCGCTGAGTGAGTGTCGCCTTCGGCAGGACGTGGAATTGTTAAGTTGCCGACCGTCCAGGATGGTACCAATGCGCTGAATGCGGATGAGCTTCGTAGGGCAATTGGAAGTAGTGCGTAAGATCCCTTGGAATGGCCCCTGTACACTCAATCAATGTCAGGGGCTAAGACGAAAGGAAACCAACCATGAGATGGCGACAACATGTCCACGAATTCGAAAGCACTTTGAGCGCCGGACATGATATACGTCATTGCAATTTCCAATCGCTCATTGCGAGTCAGCTTTAACTGTTGGTAACAGAACTCGCGTATCCTGCGGCATCGAAATGCAACACTGCATTACACGTGCATGACAGGTCAGCACCGACAATATGCATCCTGCAGAGCCGTTATGGATCTTCGGTTTCGTTTGGCTCCTCGATCACTACATCCCGCATCACAGGAGTCTCCGGCGCACTTGCTGTAGGCGTCGCCGCCGCAGCGGCCGCCTTCGCTGCTTCTTCATCAATCACATCCCCCGGGATCACGGCGCAGGACACGAGCGTGTCGCCTTCGTCGAGGCGGATGATGCGGACGCCCTGGGTGTTGCGGCCGATGGTGTTGATGTCACTCGCGCGGATGCGCTGGATCTTGCCTCGGGAAGTGACCATAAGGATTTCATCAGAGTCGATGACGGAGAGGACATCGACCACTTTGCCGTTGCGGGTTGTGGTCTTGATGTCTCGCACACCTTTGCCGCCGCGGCGCTGGCGGCGGTACTGGTTGTTGCTGGTGACGGAGGCTTCGCCTTCATCTTCGACGGTTTCGGATGCTTCTTCCGATGCCTCTTCGGCGATGGCAGTTGAATCGTCGTCGTCAATGACACTGTCATCTGGCAGCACATCGTCCGACGTGGCTTCGCTGGAGTCCAGTTCGCCTGGCCCGAACGGGGTACGTTTGCCGTAACCGAACTCGCAGATGCTCAGCAATGTCCGCTCCGGATCGGCGACGACCATGCCGACGACGATTTCATCCTTCTTCAGCTTGATACCCTTCACGCCGCGCGTCGCGCGACCCATGGGGCGCGCGTCTTCGTGGTTGAAGCGAATCGCCATGCCGCCGGAGGTTGACAGGACAAGATCCTCGTCACCCTGCACGATGCGAACATCAATGAGTGCGTCGCCGTCGTCCAGACGGATCGCGATGATCCCGCCTTTCATAGGACGACCGTAGGCGGACAGCGCTGTCTTCTTGATGATACCCTGGCGCGTTGCGATGACCAGATACTGGTCATCCGGAAAGTAACGCACGTTGAAACAACTGGCGATGCCTTCGCCTTCCTCCAGTGTCAGGATGTTCGCGAGGGCTCGGCCTTTGCCCGTGCGGGCCTGCAACGGCAGATCGTAAACCTTGATCCAGTGAACCTTGCCCTTGTCCGTGAAGAACAACAGGAAGTCGTGCGTGCTGGTCACAAACAGGTGGCCGATCGGATCTTCGTCGTCCGAGGTGGCACCTTTGATCCCTTTACCGCCACGATTCTGAGCTTCATAAACATCCAGCGGAGTTCGCTTGATGTAACCCCGCTGTGACATCGTCACCACCATCGGCTGTTCGGCGATCAGTGCTTCCTTGTCGTAGTCACCCAGTTCTTCGTCAGAAATCGTCGTGCGGCGCTTGTCCGGGAAGCGTGCCTTGAGTTCTTCCATATCGGTGCGGACGACGGCGCGCAGATTCGCTTCGTCCGACAACAGCCGCAGGAATTCAGCGATATTGTCGAGCAGATGCTGATGTTCGGCAACGAGTTTTTCGCGTTCCAGATTTGCCAGCGAACCAAGCTGCATCGACACGATCGCCTCGGACTGATTGGCAGACAGGAAGTAATTGTCCGCTTCGCCGTTTTCCAGCACGAACGCCTTGAAACCGTCTTCCCCGAGCGCCCGCGACACCAGCGGTGACGGCACAGGGACTTTCTGCAACGCTTCTTTGGCAGCAGCACGGCTGGCGGAATCGCGGATCGTTTTAATGATGCGATCAATGTCCGTCTGAGCCAGCAACAAGCCTTCGACCGTGTGCTTTCGCTTGCGAGCTTCTCGCAGCATGAACTCAGTTCGGCGACGGATGACGTCCACGCGATGCCGAATGAACGAATCCAGCAGCATCCGCACGGTCATCAACTGTGGGCGATTGCCTTCGAGCGCCAGCATGATCACACTGACGGTGGTTTGCAGCGGCGAATACTGGAACAACTGATTCAGCACGACTTCCTTGTCAGCATCACGTTTGAGTACGATATGCAGTCGCACCTGCCATGATGGTATCGTGCGGTCCGTCAGGTCAACAATGCGTGAGATACCTTTGATACGCTCGTCACGGACCAGAATTTCCAGCTTTTCACGAATGCGGTCGCGCGTGTCCTGGTACGGGATTTCAGTAACAACGATGACGTCAGAGTTCTTTTCGGTTTCGAAATGTGTGCGGGATCGCAGCGTCAAGGTCGAACGGCCGGTCATGTAGGCCTGTCGAATGCCCATGTTGCCACAGATGATGCCGCCGGTCGGAAAGTCCGGGCCAGGGATAACGTCGAGCAATTCGTCGAGCGACAGATCAGGATCATCAATCACGCGAATCACCGATTCGCAGACTTCCGCCATATTGTGCGGAGGCATGCTGGTCGCCATCCCGACCGCAATTCCGCTTGATCCATTGACAAGCAGATTCGGAAATCGTGCCGGCAGCACGACGGGTTCCAGCCGATCGTTGTCATACGTCGGTGCGAAATCGACTGTTTCGCGATCGATGTCGCGCATCATTTCGGCGGCGGCACCAGACAGGCGTGCTTCGGTGTATCGCATGGCGGCTGGCGGCAGCCCAGCGAGCGATCCGAAATTGCCCTGCTTGTCGATCAACACTTCGCACATGACCCAGTCCTGAGCCATGCGGACGAGCGTTGGATAGATCGCACCTTCGCCGTGCGGGTGATAGTTACCGCTGGTGTCGCCGGCGATCTTCGCACATTTTTTTCGTCCCCCGTTAGGGCCAAGATTCAGGTCATTCATGGCGACAAGAATACGGCGCTGGGAAGGCTTCAAACCGTCACGAACGTCGGGCAAAGCGCGACTGATGATGACACTCATTGCGTAAGTCAGATAACTCGTCCGCATCTCATCCTGGATGTCGGTTCGGAACACGCGAGGATCAGAGGGAACAAGGCCACCGCTTTGGGGATCGTCAGTAGACAAACTAAAATCCTTTTGGAAATCCGATTTAATCTTGCAGGCTGCAAGTGCTTTTCTGACAGACGTTTACGACGCCAAACCGCAGCATGTGAGTTGTAGCAGAATCTGCCGGTTTCTCAATTGTCGCGGGCAACTTCCAGTGCCGGAAAAACCGAACTTGACCCCATTTCGAAAAAGGGCGTATAACGCGACGCAAAGTCTTTGGTTCAACGACTGCAAAACGGCGAATTCTGCGACTCCGGACCTCTCAACCGAAGACGGGAATGCCTCAAAAAGTTGATTCACAACACTTTCCCGCTCAAAACCCCTCTCTGCTTCTCACTCCCTTCCTCTCGCGACGAGTATCCTCGATTCAGGAGACAAGATCATGCCGCAACTCACTTCACAATCCACGGCAAAAACTGTTGCCGAATCTCGTTCAAGCCGCAGCGGTATCCTGATCGGTGGCACGCTGGTCGTGCTGATCGCCGGTGGCATCGCGATGCAGGTCTGGCGGGCTCAGTCCACGCAGGCTGCCGAGCAAAAATCTGACGGCGGCTCCGCGACAACCCGGATGGATGCTCAGAATACAGCATTCGCCCGAGTCAACGCCGAACCAATTTCCTACGAAGCGCTTGCAAAGGAATGCGTCGAACGCTACGGCAAAGAAGTTCTCGAAAACATGATCAGCCGCCTGATCATTCAACAGGCGTGTGCCGAACGCGGTGTCGTGGTTTCAGAAGCTGAAGTGACTCAGCAGGTGATCGAGATTTCCAAGAAATTCGGTCTGGCCGTTGATCAGTATTACAAACTGCTGGAAGCCGAACGCGGACTTTCACAGGCGCAGTACCAACGCGACATTATCTGGCCGATGCTGGCCTTGCGAAAGCTGGCAGGCAAGGAAGTGACGATCACGCGTGAGATGATGCAGCAGGCGTACGAAGACAACTACGGACCGCGCGTCAAGGCGCGCATGATCGTGTGCGACAAGCAGCGCCGAGCACAGGAAGTCTGGGACAAAGCCAAAGCCAATGCTGACGACTTCGATGCTCTGGCCCGTGATTACAGTGTCGAAACCAACAGCCGCGCACTGGGTGGTGTGATTCCACCGATTCGCAAGAACACCGGTGCGCACGAGAATCTGCGCAAAGCTGCCTTCGGAATGAAAGAACCGGGTGAAATCTCCGGAATTCTGCAGATCGGACCGAGCCAGTTCGCGATCCTGAAGTTTGAAGGCCGGACAGAACCGGTCGATCACGATCCTAAAGATGTGCAGGTTCAACTGCAGGCCGACCTGACCGAACGCGAAGTCCAGAAGATGGTCGGTGACACGTTTGCGGCACTGCAGAAGTCCGCTCGTGTTGACAACTTCCTGACCGGCGAATCACGTGGCAGCGTTGAAAAAGCCAGCGCCATTCGGGAGGCGGCGCTCGAAACGCCGGTGACGGAATAAGGGATGCCGATTGTGCCCGTCGGCCCTGGGGACTTTCGTTTTAGTCCCCAAGGTCGGCTGTCGAGCTACAATAACCTTCGCTTCGAGCCTGTTTTATGGCCATCCCACGGACATGAATGTCCATCCTACATTCGATCATTCCGGCATCGCACCTGAAACTTGACTCAATTTGCAACATGTTTTGAAAAGGAAGCGTAGCTACTCTGTGGCAGCTTCACTATCGACTCTGTCTGGCATGACCTCGGGCTGGTCCGGCATTGCCTCAGCGGGCACCAGTTCGAAGAACTTATCGAGCGACAGACGGATCTCATCTTCCGCCGGGCCTCGATGTTGAAGCCCGGCGTCGAAGTGGTCAGAACGCTCATGTTGCCCCAGACTGATTTCTGCGAGCATGCCGTTTGACACCAGAGCCACGGCGAAATCATCGCCTTCTTCTCCATCGTCTTTCAATGATCGTCCCGCAGCCAGCCAGATCATCTGTGACAGCATACTCCGGTCTGCTTCGTTGAGTTCTGTCCAATTCTGAATCACGACAAGGAACGCACAGGAATCGTCCTGTAGCGAGCAATACACCATTGTCTCTGCTAGCGCCTGCTGAAGTCCGATGCTGCCAGATGTCTCCGGCAGTTCTGCGACGACTGCCGCCGATTCCGGCGCTGGATCTGGTTCGGTTGACCCGTCGCCAACAGGCAAACTACCTGCCTGCAGCTGTTGCGAAATGTCGCGCAGTGAAGCTTGCAGATGCAGTGCGAGTGTATTGGCTTCTTCAGAATTCCCGGCCAACACCCCGAGACTTACCATCGCAATGGCCTGATCTAATGGTAGTGTCGCATCGGATTGCGTCGTCGCGGGAGGTGCCATGATCGGAGGTCCTGCTGGTCCTGGAGCGAATGTCGGCGCGCTCAAGGAAGCCGCGAACCATGTCACCCAAATGCCGATCGTCACGAGAAAGGTCAGGTAACCCAATATCAGGCCTGCCACTGCCATGCCGTCTCCAGTCACCCGGCCCTGACTGCGGCGGCAGATGCTTCTGGAAATATGGCCGGACACGATTGCAAACAGTGAAAACGGAATTGACAGAAAGCACAGGCAGATCATCGGGACCGACACAATTCCGGAAATCATGCTCAGTATCGACAACGCTGAAACAGCTTGCGACTGTACATTGATCGAACCGGATTGAGTCCACGAAGCCTGGTACGGATTCCAGTCATTTCCGTGAGGTTCATTTTCCGGTGGCTGAAACCCCTGATTCCCGGGCTGTGGGACATACCATGCGGGATCGTTGTTGTCAGGTTCGGCTGGCGACATATTTGAATTCCTTGTCAGGAGCAGCCATTCGCTGACGCGTCAAAACGCTTTGAAGATATTTGGGAGAAAGCAGGATTTTTGCGAACTTCATTAGTACTGCGATTCCGGTGCAGGAGGATGACTTTTCTTCTCGGTCCACATCTGCAGGATTTCGACGAGGAATGAAAACGCCATCGCAAAGTAGACGTATCCTTTAGGGATTTCTCTGCCAAATCCCTCCGCGATCAACAGCATCCCGATGAGCATCAGAAATGACAGCGCAAGGACCTTGATTGCGGGATTGTGTTCAATAAACGTGACGATTGCTTTTGAAAACACCAGCATCCCAAGGACTGAAAGAATGATCGCAATCACCATGATGGGGATGGCAGCCTTCAATCCAGTCGTCATTCCTACGGCCGTGATCACTGAATCCAGTGAGAACACGACATCGATGAGGAGCACCTGAATCAATACTGACTTCAGGCTGGCTTCTGCGACCGGTTTGCCGTCGTCGCCAGCCGACTGAACCTTGTGGTGAATCTCGCGCGTCGCCTTGAACAACAGGAACAACCCACCCAGCACAAGAATGATGTCGCGTCCGGTGAATGCATGATTCAGAATCGAAAACAATTCGGCCTGCAGTGACATGACCCAGCCAATCGACAGCACCAGTACGACGCGCGAAATGACAGCGAGCATTAACCCAAAGGTGCGTCCCTTGTCGCGCTGTTCTGCAGGCAATCGACCAGCCAGAATGGCGATGAAAATAATGTTGTCGATCCCCAGAATCATTTCCAGAGACGTCAATGTCAGCAGAGCCACCAAGGACTCGCCAGTCAGTAAATCGCTCATGCACTTTGTTCCTGAAACGTCTCGTATCAACCATCCTTGAGTTGCCGACAAGTCAAATGGACTTGTTTCGTATTCGGCTTCCCGTCACCCTGCTTCGCGCTTGGCGAGTTTGTGCCGCGACGCAGCATAACGCACAGATTCGAAGAATTCACACTCGAATGTAATTCTGTCGTTTTTTGCAATTGCACTGCGTTTTTCGTGCCACAGGTCTTCAGACCCGTCCAGTGATCCGCCGTGTCAGGACGGGACTGGAGTCCCGTCCTACGGTTTGGCCTGATCCACGACGACAATCTCGTCCAGCGTGATCGGTTCCAGGTTGCTGACTTCAAACCGAGGGCCATCGGTATGCGCATCGGCTCGGTACACTGCAACATGGCACGACGCTTCGGGCAGGATTCCTCTGAAAGAATAGGCACCACGTTCGTCAGTAGTTGTTTGCAAATTCAGGCTGGCAGCCACTTCAACGAGCGGATGACCCACATTCAGCAAGACCCGTGCGTTGATAACAGGCTCACCATTTTTCGTACGAACAATTCCAGACACTGACGTGGCTGGCGCGAGCTTCACGGCGACTTCCGTCGAATCTTCTGAAATCTCCGCAAAGCCCGCGAGGAGTTTTTCACTATGAATGGCATACACTATCATCCTGTCAGACCAGCGTTCTGACTTAAGCTTACCATCGGCGTCGGTCTTCGTGCGAAATCCGGCGTGGCCACGAGCGGCGATAGATTCACCGTAAACAGTGCAGTTGGCCAGCGGCGTGCCAGCTTCGTCGGTCACGGTCCCAACGATGTCCACGCGATCTTTGCGTTCAGCGTGTCCATCGTAGATGATCTCATCTTCTTCCTTCACTGTGATCTGGATCGGCTGAGCAGCATCCTGATTCGGCAGGAGCAGTTCGTAGTTGCCGGGGCCGACACGGAAACGATAGAAACCTTTGGTGTCCGTAATGCTAAAACGTACCAGATCCGTTCCCTCCGACGACTGAATCAGCGTTGCATGGTCCCCAACGGCGGGATGATGATCGTCTCCGAGCGTGATTTCACCGCGAATCAACGTACCGTCATTCACGACGAAATCAACACCGTCGCGCGACAGGCCTTCCGTCAGCAGGATGTCCAGGTGACTCGTCGCGCCATAGGATTCGTCGGCTACAGCAATGATCGTACGTTGATCGGGAAAGATGTCAAATTCGTACGTGCCATCATCACGAGTCACTGTATACCCCCGAAAGTATTCGTTTGTGTTGCCTCGCCCTTCGCCCTGCAAATGGACTCCGGCCACTGGACTGCCATCGGCAAGAGTCACCCTTCCCCGCACCGTCGCGACCCGAAGAACGTGGAACGTCAATTCCACGTTCTCTGTTTCGAAAACAGGACTCTCCGGGCAATGATACCTGGCGTGCTGCGTCTCGAACGAAACACGGCCTTCGAGGTTCGCGGGAATCCAGGCGAACTCGGCGACGCCAGCTTCGTTCGTGATCGGAAAGTCGGACATCCCGCTGAAATTCAGGTACGACAACTTCCCTTTGATCTGCACTGTCCATGGAACAACAGTGACACCGGCGACTGGCTGCTCGTCAGAATCCACCACGCGAACCTTCGCGGTCTGATTGCCAGCCAGCGTCAGAGTCAGGTTTGCAGGAAGAGCAAGCCGTTCCCGGGTTGGAAATGCAACGTAGTTTTCGTAGTAGTCTAATCCGCTGTGATCGAGGTATGCGTAGATCCACTCAATCTCGGCGTCAGCGGGAATCTTCAACGTCACCTGACCTTGTTCGTCGGCTATCGCGGAATCAACCAAACGAACCAAATGACCCGCGACGGCACCGACAGTCGCTCCTTCCTGGACAACTCCCGATTTGTCGATAACCGTCACGGTGACAGTCTTGATCGGCTGCAGAACAACACGATTCAGTCGTGGCGGACTGTAATAATTGACCGCCTTCACGAAGCTCATCAGCGCTCCATCGCTGCTTGTGACAACAAACGGAACTCCAATCGGATGGAGAGAACGCATCTCAAGAACGAACTGACCACTTTCATCCGATGTCGTTGAAATCTGTTTTTCGCTGCCTGGAAGAGTTGCGACAAAAGCGCCGGAAATTGGGTTGCCGGCTTCATCCTGGACTCTGCCGGGAATCGACCATTCAAATGGCAGTTGCTGCTCTTTTGTAGTAGACGGTTTCCCTTCGGCTGCCGTCGATTTCACGACCCAAATTGCAAATACCACCGCGAGAACTGCTCGACAAATAGTCATCTTACTTTTCCTTGTGTTTCCCTGAGATCCGCAGCTGCGTAGGCGGTGAATTTAGAATCATCGTTTTTCCGATACTCCATCCAATTGTAAATGCCTGACTTACGCATTGGAAAGTTGGATGGCTGTTAAAATCCCTCGGCATCGGCCACCGTATTCAGGTGAGAGCCAGCGGAGTAGCTCGACGCGGAATCTCAAATTTGCCCGCTTTCTCGGCTGATCTGGAACGTCCTTGCAGTTTGACCATCGCATTGCTACCGTTCCGGCTCGCTTGACCGCCCGATCGGGCTTCCGGTTGCGGTGCGCGCTGCGAACGGTCAATTCCGGCCGTGTTTTTGGGGGCTCTGTGACGAGAATGTCTCGGACAGATTTCGCCCTTTGAAATCGTGTTTTCGGCTGTAATCAACGCCGATACGCAGGATTCTCCAATCTACGTTGGCTGTGACAGTTCACAGCCCATCCAAATCATGGGGTCTAAATTCAATGGCAGACAATAAGTACGTTTACACTTGGGGTGCTGGCAAAGCTGAGGGCGATGCCACAATGAAAACTCTCCTGGGCGGCAAGGGCGCGAATCTGGGGGAAATGAGCCGCATTGGTTTGCCCGTGCCAGCCGGTTTCACGATCACGACCGAAGTCTGCACGTATTTCTACGCCAACGGCAAGTCCTATCCGCCTGAACTGAAAGCTCAGGTTGAAGCCGCCATTAAGAACGCTGAAACTATCATGGGGTCGAAATTCGGCGATCCAGCCAATCCGATGCTGCTGAGCTGCCGTTCAGGTTCACGCGAATCCATGCCCGGCATGATGGACACTGTCCTCAACATCGGCATCAATGAAAAGGTAGTCCAGGCACTTATCAAGCAGTCCGGCAACGAACACTTTGCATGGGACAGTTACCGACGTCTGATCCAGATGTACGGTGACGTCGTGCTGGGCCTGAAGCCGGAATCCAAGAACGATCCGGACCACTTCGATGTGATCCTCGACAAGGCGCGCGAACACGCGGGAGTAGAACATGAGAAAGACCTGTCCGTCGCGGTACTGAAGGACATCGTTTTTCAGTTCAAGGCAGTCATCAAGGAGCACAAGGGTATTGATTTTCCGGAAGATCCGATGGAACAGCTTTGGGGCTGCATCGGGGCTGTCTTTGGCAGTTGGATGAACGACCGAGCCATGGTTTACCGTCGTCAGTACGGTATTCCACACGACTGGGGTACAGCGACCAACGTGCAGGCAATGGTCTTCGGAAACCTTGGCGATGATTGTGCAACGGGCGTTGGCCTGACCCGCAATTGTTCAGTCGGTTTGCCGGGCTTCTGCGGCGATTATCTGATCAACGCTCAGGGCGAAGACGTTGTCGCAGGAACGCGGACACCAAAACGCATCGAAGAGACTCTCGTGAAGGACGCTCCGGAAGCCTTCAAGCAGCTCGACGACATCGGCAGAATTCTTGA
>Ga0105044_10012576_pt1 | contig 11506 bp, 5 predicted proteins | sample MAT01_FD_78092 | JGI IMG/M metagenome (GOLD analysis project Ga0105044, IMG submission 78092) | Freshwater microbial communities from Lake Fryxell liftoff mats and glacier meltwater in Antarctica - MAT-01 | ecosystem: Environmental > Aquatic > Freshwater > Ice > Liftoff microbial mat | place...
ATAGGCCGGGCTGTGCAGCGCGGCGTACACATAATAAAAGATATCCCATTTGCTGATCGTCGCATCGCTGTAGTGCGCCTGAAACTGCTTGAGCGCCCACTCGGTGATGTTCTCGCGCCGATTCGATCCGTCTTCATCGTAGACGTAGAAGGGGAAAGATTGCGCGGAAGCACCTGCACCCACAACATGAAAATCTGTTATATAGCTTGTCATAAGGCACATAAACGGTTTTTCTGAGCCTTTATCTGTCACGCATAATACGCGATTTTCTTGCTCTGTTAGGACGTTGGGAATAAATTCACGCCATACACCCTGCCGATGATTCAACACACTATCGAAATACACGTATTTACGAACAAAAGGGCGATAAAGACCAACACGTATTTTAGCCTCAGAAAATTCGGAGTATTGGCTACGTTGTAGAAACTGCTTAAGGCTACTACTCCACTTTATCCGTTGTTCATCAGCTATAACGAATGTATCTATATCCTTGGGTTTCCCTGCTCTACGCCAGCGGTCAATTTCGCTATTGTAAGTCTCAGACATTACAGAAATTTTTTCTACGAGTTCTTGTCGATCAAAGTCATAAACCCATTCATCTCTACTTGTTCCTAACCCTATAGAGAAAGTCTTGAAAATCGTTTCACCTGTATTGCCGCGAATACTTTTCGCGTCTTTGCTTCCCATCGGCATAAAGGCTGCAAATTCATCTACATTCTCAGGCACACGCCATGTATGACGGGAATCAGGCATGATAAATGCCTGTGGTGCTTTCTCCCATGTTTCGCCCATTTTAGGAGAGGTCAACAGTGTGAGCAGGCCCAATTTGTCCTCGCGCCGATCCATCTCAGGCACGCGATAATAGGTCAGGCCGCGATTCTCCTGCTTCTGCGAACGGATTGCCAATGTAATGCCCACCCCGACCTGAATCCCAAACACGTTATGCGATGTGCCGCTGATCTTGGGATTTTGTCGCACGTTGCCATGTAAATCGAGATGATAGACGTGCGTGAAATCCTGTAAGAGATGTTTTCTCATGCCATCAAACGCGATCTGATCGACAAAGCTGTTATTCGTCACATAGCAGACGATACCATCGCGCCCCTGCAAGCGATCCGACGCCCAGCGGAAGAATTTCACATACGGATCATCCAGCGCATTTTTATTCGTGGCTTTTGAATCTTTGGCATAGGTTTCGCGCACGCGCTGTTCAACGGCGGCATAGGCGCGGTTTTTGTTGTTGTCATTTTCGCTCTGCTGGCCTGCATTGTAGGGCGGGTTGCCGATGATGACCGTGATCGGCGCTCTTTGCTGGCGTTCGACGCGGGCGGCGTTCTTCTCAGTGATAAAACCCAATTCACTCTGGCGCTTCTCGGCCAGATCGAGCGTATCGACGAAGCACAGGCCGTCAAACGGGCGCACTTCACCCGTGAGTTCATAATAGGTGTGCTCAATATTCAGGCTGGCGAGGTAATACGGCAGCAGCATGATCTCATTGGCAAACAGGCGGTCACGGTACATTTCCAGCAGCGCGTTCGGGTCGGATGTGCGCTGGGCCATGCGGCGCAAAAGCTGCACGATAAAATTGCCTGTGCCGGTACACGGGTCGATCAGGCACACATGCGGATGATCGAGGCCGTAGCCAAATTCGCGCTGTAGGGCATCCTCCACCAGCGCGACCATAAATTCAACGATGGGCTGCGGCGTGTAGACGATGCCGTGTGTATCGGCGGTCTTGAAGGAATAATGCTGGAAGAAGCGCTCATACAGCGAGTTGAGGAAGGTCTGCTTCTCGGCGAAGCTGGCGATGCTGCTGGCCGCGCCCTCAATCGCCCGATAGAAATAATCGAGCGCTCCCAGAAATTCTTTGGGATTAAAACTCTTGCTGTTGAGGGCCGTGATGACTTTATCGACCTCAGACGCGATGATATTGCGTTTGGCAAAATCCGATTGAAACAGGCTGCTGATCAGGCGTTCGGTCATGAGATGCTGGATGAGCATATCATCGACCTGATCGGGCGTGATGCGCGGGTTGAGATCACGCTTGCACTGTTCCATGAAGGCGGCGAAGGCGTCCTGGAAGGGGCGGTTGGTCTTGTGGGCGTCGCTGATCTTGCTTTGCAGCCCTTTGGCGAGATCGGGCGTATCGAGTTTGAATTTTTCCACCGCCTGCTTAAAATTTTCGATGGCGGGTTCGGTGTAGCTGTAAAAGGTATTGAGCAGCAGCGCGAGTTCGGCGGGATTGCTCAGGTCATACTCGTCCACATACTGTTTATTCTGGTAGAGGATGGCGCGGCGCGTGTCCTCAAAGATGATATTCGAGCGCGGATATTCGCGTTTGAATTTCTTCTCAATTTCGGCTTCAAGGTTATCGGCGGGGTCTTTGGCCTCCCAGTAGCCGCGTGGCAGGCTGGTGACGGTATCGCGCAGCGTGCCATCGGGCAGGACAACGCGCTTGAGGCCCTCAACGCGGGCTTCGGGGATGAAGGTCATGCTGTGGGCCTTGCCCGTGACTTGCAGCAGGCTGGAGAAGGCATCGCGGATGCTGGTTTCTTTGGTCGCGCCTTGTTTTGCCACCTCATCGCGGCGCAGATAATACTCGCGGATGGCCGGGGTGTGAACATCGAATGCGGGCATACAGGGCCTTTCCAGGGTGATGATTGTCATGGGTGTATAAGTGTGATTATAACATAATTTTCGTTTGACCCCTCCCCTCAACCCCTCGCCTCCCCACCTCAAAACATGTGTGCTATCATAGGGCGCAATATCGAACACCCCTACACACCGACCCATAAGAATGGCTCCCATGTTCTATGCCGAAATTGCCGTCGATGCGGCGGTGAGCAGTAGCTTTACCTATCACATCCCGCCATATCTCCAGGGCCAGGTGCAGCCGGGCCATCTGGTGCGCGTCAGCTTTGGCACCGCCATGCAAAACGGCATCGTGCTGGCGCTGACGGACGCCACGCCCGATTTCACCACCAAACCCATCCTTGAGGTGCTCGATCCGCAGCCCGTCATGACGCCCGCCCATCTTGCGCTGGCGCACTGGTTGAGCCGCACCACTCTCGCGCCGATTGGCCCGTGTCTGTGGCTGATGCTGCCGCCGGGCTTCACCGGGCGCAGCCAGAAGCGCATCCTGCTCAGGACGCCCGACGCTATCGGCCAGACCGCGCTGGAATTTGCCGTCCTGGAGCAGCTTGCGGCGCGGCCTGTGATCACGTTTGACCAACTTGAGCGCGACATCAAGGACAAGGGGCTGACGAAGACGCTCAACGCGCTGGAAAAACGCGGCCTGATCGAAGTGCAGGCCGAACTCGCCAAACCGACGGTCAAGCCGCGCACCATCCGCACCGTCCAATTGATCGAAACGCCCGCCGCGCTGCGCTCGGACAAGCAAAAACGCATCGTGGCGTATCTGGCGGGCCAATCCGCGCCGTTGGATGTGGAGCAGGTCGTCCGCGCCACCGCGACGGATACGGCGTCTGTCACGGCCTTGGAGAAAAAGGGCATCATCGCCCTCGGCGAGCGTTTTGCCTGGCGCGATTCGCTGGCGGATCGTGATTTTGTGGCGAATGCGCCGCTCACGCTGACGAGCGATCAGCAGGCGGTGTGGCAGCCGATTGAGACAGCGCTGGTGGCCCGCGAGACTGCGGCGTTTTTGCTGCATGGCATCACGGGCAGCGGCAAGACCGAGATTTATCTGTATGCGATTGCGCGGACATTGGCGCAGGGGCAGCAGGCGATCTTCCTCGTGCCGGAGATCGCCCTCACGCCGCAGACGATCCGCCGCGTGGCCGAGCGCTTTCCGGGGCAGGCCGCAATTGTGCATGGCAGCCTCAGCGCGGGCGAACGCTATGACACATGGCGGCGGGCGCGGGCGGGCGAGATCGGCGTCATCGTCGGCACACGCTCGGCGCTGTTCACGCCGCTGCCCGATATCGGCCTGATTATCCTCGATGAGGAGCACGATCACAGCTACAAGCATCAGCCGCCGTTCCATCCGCCGTATTATCACGCTCGTTCTGTGGCGGAATATCTGATGAAGCAGCAGCGCGGCGTGCTCATTTTGGGCAGCGCCACGCCCGATCTTGAGTCGTATTATCGGGCGCAGCGCGGCGACCTGACGTATCTGCATCTTCCGGCGCGTATTCTGGGGCATCGTGCGCGTATTCAGGCGCAGGCGGCGCGGGCGGGCGTCACAGCGCGCTATACGCCCATCAGCGATGAGGCGTTGGCGATTGGTCTGCCGCCCGTCCATATCGTCGATATGCGCGATGAGTTGAAGACGGGCAATCGCAGCATGTTCAGCCGCCTGCTGCATGAGCAGATCACAGGCACGTTGGGGCGCGGCGAGCAGGCGATTCTGTTCCTCAATCGGCGCGGGCAGGCCAGCTACGTCTTCTGCCGTGACTGTGGCACGACGGTGACATGTGCGCGCTGTTCTCTGCCGCTCACCTATCATCGCGCCGGGGATGCGCTGCGCTGCCATCACTGCGGCCATACGCAGATGGCCCCCACGACCTGCCCGACCTGCGGCTCATCGCGGATTCGCCATTTTGGGGCTGGCACGCAGCAGGTCGAAGAAGAACTCAAACGCGAATTCCCAGAGGTGCGGGCGCTGCGCTGGGATGCCGATACTGCCGAAAAGCCCGCCGATCACGAGGCGATTCTGGCGGCCTTCACGAATCATGAGGCGGATGTGCTGATTGGCACGCAGATGATTGCCAAAGGGCTTGATCTGCCGATGGTGACGCTTGTCGGCGTCGTCAATGCCGATCCGGGGTTGGCGCTGCCCGATTTCCGCGCCAGTGAGCGCGGCTTCCAGCTTCTGACGCAAGTGGCAGGGCGGGCGGGGCGCGGCGTGTTGGGCGGCGATGTTGTGCTGCAAACCTATCAGCCGCAGCATCCCGCGATTCAGGCGGCGGCGCGGCACGATTACGCCCGCTTCTATGCCGATGAGATCACGGCGCGGCGCAATCTGGGCTATCCGCCGTTTCGCCGTCTGGTGCGCCTGCTGGTGCAGTCACCGCAGCCGCACACGGCACAGCAGGAGGCCAGTGCCGCCGCCGCCATGCTGCGGGAGCGTCTGGAGCGCAACAACATGACCGAGAGCCGCTTGATCGGGCCAGCGCCGTGTTTCTTCGGGCGGATTGATCGCCAGTATCGCTGGCAGGTGCTTCTACGCAGCCCGAACCCGATGCTGGCCTTACAGAATCTCGTCCTCAAGCCCAATTGGTCGCTGGATGTCGATCCGGTGGATGTGCTGTAGGGGTTAAACTTTCTTGAGACAGCCGTATATAATAGAAAAAATGAAAGGATAGCTCTCATGACCCTGCAAGACTTGATTCAAGAAGCTCGTACTCTCTCAATCAATGAACGCAAACAGCTTGTTAAGGCGCTGGTCGATCTCCTGGATGAGCCGCCTCAGCCCAGGTCTGTTCGCAAACAGAGTGCGCGTGCCTTTCGCGGCGTTGGGGCGGCCCTGTATGATGGGACAGATGCCCAGGCCCATGTGAATCAGCTTCGCAGCGAATGGGATGAGCGCCCGTGAAGATTTCCGATGCGCTCAAAGGTGTTCGGCGGCTCGGCGTGGATACATCCCCTTATATCTATTATGTGGAGAATCATCGGTCTTATGCTGATAAGATGGATGCCATTCTGCAAATTGTTGAGGCAAACGGGCTTGATATCAACACATCGGTCATTGCCCTGACAGAAACGTTGATGAAGCCCCTTCAAGCGACCAATCAATCTTTGATAAATGCATATCGTGATCTGCTGATCAAAACAGATTACATCCATTTAATTGCGGTTACCTCTGATCTCGCGGAAAAAGCCGCAACCTTACGCGCTCAATACAATCTACGCACTCCAGATGCTCTCCATATTGCAACAGCGATTGTCTCCCATTGTGAGGCATTTTTGACCAACGATCTGGGACTTAAGCGCGTGATGGAAATACGCATTCTGGTGCTAGACGAACTGGAAATCGATCCTAATCTATAGAGGTGGCACACATCTCTCAAGCCCAATTGGTCGCTGGATGTCGATTCGGTGGATGTGCTGTAACTTCTCCACCGTTTGACCTTCGCTTGTCATACGCGCCATCCTTTGAATCTCCAATTCTGATACGCTGTGTCAATCAAGGAATTGGATGGATATCATGTCGCGTTTTGCCCTCATTCTCCTGCCTGTACTGCTGATGGTCAGCAGCATTGTCTCTGCACAGACGACAACTCCCACACCTGCCCCCTGGCCGCCTGATCCGCAGCAGATTTTTGCCAAAGGTGTGCAGTGGTTCATTGCCGATGAAGAGACCGTTTCGGCTGAGGCACCTCTTTACATCGACCCGCAGCGGCGGCTGATTCGCGTCTATAATACGTCCAGCGGTGCAATCCGCGAGTATGCCTTCCCCAAAGACAAAGACATGTACGATGCTGAGTTCCAGTCTGATGGGCGGATTCGCGTGAGATTATCATCAGATGGCTACTACAGCCCCAACGAGACGCTGATCCTGAACCCCGATACAGGCCAGTATGAGCAACCCGACCTTGCCTGCAAGGGCAAGAGCCTGCGAGATCTGCCAGGTGAGGGACGATGGGATGAGATTGGACACTCTTACGACAATCCCTTTTTATGCCAGACGGCCACAGATGAGCAGATTGTTCCTACAGGCATCGGATTGGACTGGAATTCTCTCATTGCAAATGTCGATGACACACACCTGATCCTGATGGATTACAGAGACAATCCAAGCAGCGAAGACCCGCAGGTTATACTTTACGATCTGACAAATGAGAAGATCACAGTATTGGGGAGTATGCAATATTGGAGTGACGTCGATGATTATGCTTCTGTCTGTGATTGGATGACCCCAACAAAAGGCCTGATATGTGTAAACAATTCGGCATTTGATTGGGCTGCAACAGGATATTATGCATTCGATCTGACACAGCCCAACAGCCTTCAGTCTGTTTTCGGCGGGTGGGGAGATACAATTTTCAAGTTGGAAAATCCCACGCGCTATTTTTCTATCGACTCAGAATACTACGTGAGCTTTGTCTCTAGTGGTTCTCGATGGGATACACCCTGTCAGATCAATGTTTATGACATAATCGGGCTGCATACACATCGCCTTGGTGGGGCGTGCCTCCCCTTTGTCTGGGGAGCCGACAGTATCAGCGCTGTATATGGGGTTCCCAATTTTTACTACCTCGCAACAGACGAGATTGCACAGTCTATGCTTTATACAGGCATATCATCCTTACATCGGTTTGATGCCGAGACGGAAACGATGAGTGAGCCTCTGCTGACGGGTGAAATTGAAAATATTCTGGGGGTCTCGCCTGATGAGCGTTATATTGCCCTGATTATGGATAATAACGGAGTGCTGGATTTTCCCTGGCAGCACGGGAGCTACCTCGATAAGGAGTGGCCCGTCGCTATTCTTGATACACACAGCGGCAAAATTGTATATCAAACAGAGCCGATTGGTATCACCGGAGGAAGCGATGCGGAATGGATCGATAACGATACGCTCATCCTCATGTCAGAGGATCTATGGCGCATCGATTTGACAGAGGGCAAAGCGATCACGCATCATACAGATCGTTATCATTGGCGCAACTACAATACATGTCTGAGAGATGCAAACAATTTTATGGTTGCGACAATCGCTACTGGAGAAACCGTGATGGTGAATATGGCAACATTTGCGTCTCTGCCGCTGCTGCGTGCTGATCTTCCGTCTGACTATTCTATACAGATATCATGCCACAATGGGCCGCTGACAGTGCGTGTCTATTCAAGCGAAAATCACGCCTCTGTTACCTATCGAGTTGAGATACCATGATATAAGACACTCTGTACGATGTTTTCTTCAATTACAAGCAATCAGTCCACCGAAAATACCGAATTTACTGACATCAGTAAATTGGGCAGCATGTACTAAATATCTTCTATAATCTCCCTACTCCCGCCACGTCGCCTCAAGCACGCGCAGCCAGTTGCCAGACGCCATCTTGTCGATGGCGTCCTCATCGTAGCCGCTCTCGCGCAGCGCCTCAATCAACAGCGGCAGACCCGTTACATCATGCAGGGCGTAGGGCGTCTCTGCCCCATCAAAATCTGAGCCAAACGCGACATGATCGACGCCGATGCGCTGGACGATGTAATCGATATGCGCCGTGATCTGCGTGAGCGGCACATCCCGATCCACACCGGAACGGGGATGTGTGCTCATCGCCTCAAAATTGATGCCAATCACGCCGCCCGTCTGCCCAATGGCATCGATCTGGGCATCGGTGAGATTGCGCGACGCGGGGCTGATCGCATATACATCGGCATGGCTGACGACCAGCGGCTGATTGGAAATCTGCGCCACCTCCCAGAAGCCCTTTTCATTCAGGTGTGCCATATCCACCAGGATGCCCATCTCATTGCACGCCTGCACCAGTGCCTTGCCCTCATCCGTCAGGCCGGGGCCAATATCCGGCCCACTGGGGAAGACGAAGCGCACGCCCTCGCCAAAGGCATTCGGGCGGCTCCACACCAGCCCAATCGAGCGCACCCCACGCTCATACAAGCGTTCCAGATTGCTCAAGTCTGGCTGAATCGCCTCCGCGCCTTCCAGATGCAGCACCATCGAGAAAATATCGTTCTGGAGGCAGCCCGCCAATTGTGCAAATCTCTTGATAATCTGCACCTGCCCGCCGCTCATGCCTTCGATGTCATAGGCAAAATCGATGAGGGTGTCGGTGAAGTCTTCGGCGTATGCTTGCTCTAAGGGGCTTCGTTGCGGCGTGATATAGCCCCCGTCGGTGAATTCGACGCCGTACATGGCATCCAGTTCGGGGTGATCCAGCGGCGGGGAGACGAAAATCGCACACAGGCCGCCGCCCAGCCCACCCAACCGCGCACGGGGCAGATCGATCTGCCCGCTGTCGCCCTCCTCAAAAAAGACCTGCGGATCGGCATCGCGGGCGATATACATGTGCGTCAGTGTGTCGTTGTGTCCGTCAAAGACGAGCATGGGCATTTGTTCCCTTGTGCTGATGTCTACATACTCCGCGCCAGATTGAGCGCCAGCAGATGCGACAGAATCGCCTCGTCATCGCTCAGAGGGCTCACATCCCAGCCATACGCCGCGCACACCGCCTGATCGAGGGCCTGATGCAGTGTGTCGAGACGATAGACAAATTCGCCGGCTGCCGCGACGGTCTTCATCGATTCTTTGCCGCGCAGCACGTTGAGAGCGTTATAGAGATTGGTCAGAGTGCGCTCTTTGGCTTTGCCGCCGTTTTTGAGCCACTTCTCGCGCTCCTCGTGAAGCTGTTTGGCTGCCGCTGCGATAGCCTGATAGCGCGGGTCATCTGTTGGCTCTTTGCCTGGGATATAGGGGAATGGGAAGGTTAGGAGGATGCGGCTTGAGGCATAAACAGGATCGTTGCCTTTGCCCATCCAGCTACCGACCTTAATTGACCAGACTTCATGGATTTTGCTATGTAATACACCAAAGAAGTAATCATCTTGCCGAGCAAAAACATGTAATTTTTGGTCTGGAATAACTCCTTGTTCGAGCCAGGCAAAAATACGGTGTTTAGATACTTCTGGCGTTGCAATAAATCTCTCAAGTCCATTTAATTTGCGTCGCAGCCCTGGTCGTGCTTCGCCGTGCTGCCACCACTTATTTTTCATGCGAGTACGGCGATTCGATGCTCTTATTGGCTTCACTTTTTCCTCAACATAGCTGAAAGGAAGCGCATAAGCTCTTGCTTCTTGCTCGGTCATGTTGGCAAAATCAATGATCCAACCCTTTTTCCAGCCTGTTGTAATGTCTTGCCCGTTAAAGCGTCTTTTGATAACGTCTGAATTCGGTTTCCCGCTTTGATTTGTCGCCCCAAGCATCGTCCGCGCCTGCTGCTCATCAATATCAAATGGCCCCGCTTTCATCATCCCAAGAAACGAAATACCTGTGTTTTCCTTGAGAGGTGCAATCTGGTCAAGGTTAACACCCGAGGTCAAATCGGCATTGATCAGCCCCACAGGTTGATCATCAAGAGATTTTGTTGTCTCTTCTCCTTTATCGAAGCCTACCATCGACACACGCAGCGCCGCGCCTTCGAGAATCCACTCACGATCTGCCCAGGCCATAAAAATATCGCCTGTCTGCTTGATACGCTTCAAGACGTTTTGATTGGCCCCACCGCGAATCGAATTGGTGGACAGCAAACCAGCGCGTTCGGCTTTGCCTGCTTCAATCTGGGCGCGGGCTTTCTCGAACCAGTTGCACACCAGATCTGCGCTGCCTGGTACACGATCCTTATACAGATTGCGAAGTTGAGTGACATAGGCTCTCCCCAATTCGCCGCGCATCTTCTTATCGCCCAAAAATGGCGGATTGCCCACGATCACATCAACGGTGGGCCATTCGGGTTCAACCCCTCTCTCTGTACTCCCCTCAGCCACGAAGTGGGGAGGGGCCGGGGGTGGGGTATCTTGCGAAGCGGGGAGGGCGGAGGGAGGGGTTAAAATCGCGTCCATATTCTGAATATTGCCCTGCAAATCTTCAAGGATCGGCTGTTTGAAGCCGGAATAGCCGTTGTTGCGCCGCCATTGAATATACCCAATCCAGACGACGATGCTGGCGAGGGCATGGGCGATGGGGTCTTTCTCCATGCCGAACATCTGGCGCGGGTGGACATCAGGCAGGGGCTGAATCAAATCCATCCACACCGTATCCATAATGATTTCTTTTTCCAGCGTCATGAGGCTTTGCAGCGCCACATACAGAAAATTGCCGCTGCCGCACGCCGGATCGAGCACGGTGATGGTACGCACGCGGGTGAGCAAAGAATCGCGCAGGCTCTCTCGCGTTTTGTTGAGATTGATCTTGTCTTTGGGCGTGGCGGCCTGAGCATACTCGGCCTGCAATTGGAGGGCCTGAGCTTTCACGTCGGCCCACTGGCGGCGTAGCGGCGTCATCAGCACAGGCTCAATGATGAGCAGAATATCATCGCGGCTGGTGTAATGTGCGCCCAATTGAGCACGTTTTTTCTTGTCGAGGGCGCGTTCAAACAGCGTGCCAAAGATAGCAGGTTCGATGCTGGCCCAATTCAACTGCGCGACCTTGTTGAGTTCGGTCAGGGCTTCCAGTTCAATCTGTTCCACATCGATATTGTCAAACAGCGAGCCATTGAAATACGGAATGACGGTCATAAGCACATCGCCGCCGCTGGACATGGCCTTGAACAATTCTTCGGCATAACGGTGGAAGCGCAGCGGTTGAGTGCGGAATTGATGGACGAGTTCGCTAAAGATGCCGCGTTCGCTGTTGGTGGAGGTAGGCAGCAGATGAATATCTTCGGCAAACAGGCAGAAGACGAGTTTGGTCAGGAAGCGGGCGATACGGGCGGGATCAGCATCCCAGGCCCGCATATTATCGGCAATCTGCTGGAAGCCTTTGGCGGCGTCTTTGGTCACATCAGCCGTATTGCGGAGGGGG
>Ga0105044_10012578_pt1 | contig 11505 bp, 6 predicted proteins | sample MAT01_FD_78092 | JGI IMG/M metagenome (GOLD analysis project Ga0105044, IMG submission 78092) | Freshwater microbial communities from Lake Fryxell liftoff mats and glacier meltwater in Antarctica - MAT-01 | ecosystem: Environmental > Aquatic > Freshwater > Ice > Liftoff microbial mat | place...
CGTTTTCGGACATTTGGTTAAAGATGTCGAACATCGCAAAGTAGTAGGTCTGCTTGAGCGGGTCGAACTTGTGGTCGTGGCAACGGACGCAGTTGAAAGTCATGCCCAGCCAGACGGTCGCGGTGGTCTCGACGCGGTCGAAGACGTTTTCGACTCGGGTCTCCTCGGCGATGCGGCCGCCCTCGCCGTTGAACATATTGTTTCGGTTGAAAGCGCTGGCGATTTTCTGGTCGCGCGTGGCGTTGGGGAGGAGGTCGCCGGCGAGCTGTTCGATGGTGAACCGGTCGTAGGGCAGGTTGGTGTTGAGGGCGTTCACAACCCAATCGCGCCACGGCCACATGGTGCGTTCGGGGTCGCCTTGGAAGCCGTTGGTGTCGGCGTAGCGGGCGATGTCGAGCCAGTCCCAGGCCCAGCGTTCGCCGTAGCGGGGGGAGGCGAGGAGGCGGTCGACGAGATCGGGGAATGCGGACTGCGGATTGCGGAGCGAGTCGGCGACGAAGGCGGCGACTTCGGCGGGGGTGGGCGGGACACCGGTGAGATCGAGGGCCACACGGCGGATGAGGGCGGCGGGCGGGGCCTCGGGGGAAGGGGCGACGTTTTCTCGGGCGAGCTTGGCGAGGATGAAGGCGTCGATGGGGTTGGGGGAAAGCTGAGAGCTGAGAGTTGAGAGCTGAGAGCCAGAAGCGGGAATCGCGGGGCGGACGGGGGCGGTAAAGGCCCAGTGCTCGGACCAGACGGCGCCCTCTTCGACCCAGCGTTTGAGGAGGTCCTTTTGGGCGGCGGTGAGTTTGCGGTTGGACTCGGGGGAAGGCATGACCTCCTCGGGGTCGGTGCTAAAGATGCGGGCGATGAGTTCGCTCTCGTCGGATTTGCCCGGGACGATGGAGGGGTAGCCGGAGCCGCCGCCGAGGAGCGCGCCTTCGTGGCGGTCGAGACGGAGCTTGCCCTTGCGCGCAGGGGCGTCGGGGCCGTGGCAATGGTAGCAGTTTTCCGCGAGGATGGGCTGGATGTCGCGGTTGTAGTCGATGGCGGGCGGGGTGGCGGCGGGGGCGACGCAGCGGATCGTCGCAAAAAAGGCCGAAAGCAGAAGCGCGCGGTAAATCCCGGGGCGGGGGAAAAGCATGGTTCGAACCTAGCAACAAAGGGCCGAAGCCGCAATTACGCAGATGCGTAAGGGCGGACCTTTCGGGTCGCGGGGTGGAAACGCGGCGGCGGTCGCGTTGGTTTAGCGAAACAACCCGTCCTTCATCGCGCGGGAGACGGCGGCGGACTGGCAGTTGACGTGTAATTTTTTGTAGATGCAGCGCATCGCGTAGTCGACGGTGTGGGGGTTGAGCGCGAGGCGGTCGGCGATCTGTTTCTTCGGGGCGCCTTCGGTCATGAGTTGGAGGACGTCGGTTTCGCGTGGGGTTAGGCCGTAGTCTTTTTTGACGGGCGCGAGGCGGGCAAACATCGCGAACACGCGCCGGGCGACGCGGGGGTTCATGGGCGAGCCGCCGGCGCGGGCCTCGGCGATGCCGGCGAGGATGCGCGCCATGGTCTCGGATTTCAGGAGGTAACCGGAGGCGCCTGCGCAGATCGCGCGGAAGATTTTGTCGTCATCCTCAAAGACGGTGAGCACGAGAATACTGGCCTCGGGCGCGACGGTGCGGAGGCGGGCGATGCCGGTGATGCCGTCGATGCCGGGCAGGCCGACATCGAGCAGAATAACATCGGGAACGGCGGACGCGGCGGCCCCGGCGAGCGCTTCCTCAATCGAGGCGAAGGCGTGGAGGGACTCGTGATCGGCCGCGTTCCGCAGGGCGCGGGCGGTGGCGCGGCGATAGGCGGCGTTGTCTTCGATGATCCAAAGGGCGGACATGCGGGAAAGTCGAAAGCCGGGAACGGCTAGGAAGTTTTGACGGGAACGCGGAGAGCGACGGTGGCCCCGCCGCCGGGAGCGGAGGCGAATTCGGAGCGACCGCCGAGCAGGCGGGCGCGCTCGCGGAGACTGGCGAGGCCGAGGCCGCGGTGGGCATGGGCGGGGTCGAAGCCGACGCCGTTGTCGGCGACCGTGAGGGTGAAAACGCGGTCGCGGACCGTGGCGGAGAGCGTGACGGCGGTGGCGCCGGAGTGGCGGACAATATTGGCGAGGGCCTCTTTGAAGAACAGAAACGCCTGGCGGGGCGCGTCGGCGGGCCACGCGGCGGGGGCGGGGGTTTCGAGGACGAGCCAGACCACGGTGCGGCCGGCCAACATCCGGGTGGCGGCCTGGCGTAGCTGGGCGGCGAGGTCGAGGCCCGCTTCCTCACGGGCGCCGATGACCCAGAGCACCTCGCGCATGGCGGCGGTGGTCTCGGTGGCGACGCGGTGGACTTCGCGCCAGTCTTCCCCTGCGGCCGAGCCGGCGGCGGAGTGCGCGGCGAGGCTCTCGCCCATGACGGCGAGGCCGGCGAGGTTGCTGCCGATCTCGTCGTGCAGGTCGTGGGCGAGGCGGGTGCGAAACGCTTCGAGTTCACGGGTGCGGCGGCGCTGTTGGCGGACAAGGAGCAGGCCGACGGCGGCGGCGGCGAGACCGGTGGCGGTGAGACCGGCGGCGAGCGCGCGACCGCGGGCGATACCCTCGAGGGATGCGATGGAACGGGCGAGGACCTGTTGGCGGGCGACGAGGTCGCGGCGCTGTTGCCACGAGGCGAGCCAGTCCGGCAGGGCGACGAGGCGGCCGTAGCTGGTGAAACCGTCGTTGAGTTGAGCGAGGGGCCAGTCGCGGCTCATGGGAAAGGGGTCGGGCGGCGCGCTGACGGCGGCGGTGCGGGCGACGTTGGTCTCGGCGGAGAAGACCTCGATTTCCGAGAGCCCGAACCGGTGGCGTTGAAGAGCGAGCGAAGGCGCGACCATCGCGAAGCGCAGATAGCGGGCGCCGACGCCGGGCGTGCGGACGGTCAAGGGATTGTTGCCGGGGTTGGGGAAATCGGCGGCGGAGGCATCGAGCAGAATCGCGGGTGCGGCGAACTCGGGGTCGTCGGCGGCCTCGACGAGGAAGCGGGACGGAAAAGCAAAGCCGGGGATATCGGCGCCGAGACGCGCGTGGACGGGGTGGATGCGGAGTTCCTGGAGCGGATAGACGCGGCCGAGATCGAGGCTCATCCACAGGGATGCGAGGGAGCCCGCGCCGCCGTCACCGGTGTAGAGCCCGTCGTAGGGGAGCAGCTCGCGTTGGACGGGCGGGCCGAGGGGAGTGCGGCCGTCGACGAGGTTGGCGGGGGACCAGCGCGGGCGAAGATTGATGGCGGCGGTGGCGCCGACGGGACGGTCGATGGCGATATTGCGCTGGCCGGAAAGGACCATGATTTCGGCGAGGGCGAAGAAATATTGGGCGTTCTCGACGGCGAGCTTGGTAGCGGTGACGCGGACATAGCGGGCGACGATGCCACCGGCGCGCAGCGGCACGGGGCCGATCCCGGGATCTGGGAAATCGGAATCGGTGAAGACGGCGACGGGGGTGAAGGCGGCGAAGGTGGGATCGTCGGAGGCGTCGATGCGGAAGCGCAGCGGGAAGCCGTAGGCGGAGCTGCCGACCGGTTGCCAATCGACCTGTGCCGGGATGAGGGCGACCCAGTCGATGGGTTGCGGGGTTTGGAGATCGACCTGGACCCACGGTGACGCAGGGGGCGGGGCGCTAAGCCGGGGATGTTGGTAGCCGAATTCCGGGACGGTCTGACCGACGACCGGCGTGCCGAGGGCGGCGAGGGCGCGGGCGGTGTCGGCCTGCTCGCGGTTGAGATTTGCCAGATCGGCGCCGAACCACCCGAGCCATCGCTCGCCGGCACCGACCGCCGGAGCGGTCAGCAAAGCCAGCGACAGAAGCGAGCGGCGAAACATGGCGAAGGCACAAACAGTTCCGCGAAACGGCCGCAAGCCCGGGTGCGGATCATGGCAAGGCGAACGCCGAGGCGGGGCGGTGCGGCGGACCGGGCGGCTCCGCAGCGGATCAGGTGCCGCGGGTGAAACGCCGGATGTGACCGCCGATGACGTTCATCGTGCGGTCGGGCTCCTCGACGTTGCGCGGGTAATAGTAGTAGCAGAACATGTCGGCCGGGAGGCGGAGCACCTCGGGGTAGTTCCGGTCGAGCGGCTCGATCATCGATGCCTGGAGGTTGTGGTTTTCGATAAGGAAAAAAGATTTCCTCCCCGGGGTGCGGCGGGCCTGGTCGATGAAAGCCTGGCCCTTGCCGCTGAGGAGAACCTTGCCCTTGCCGCTCTCCTGACCCTCGGCGGAGCCCTTCATTTTGTCGTCGTCGGCCAGGCCCCACGGGCGTCCGTCGGCGCCGTAGTAATCGAGATTGGGGGTGACGGCGCCGATCTCGAGTTCGGCCAAGTTGAGGTGGGCCTGCTGGAACATGATCGTCTGTTTGTCGGGCCACTTTTGTTTGGCGAAGGCGCACACGCGGCCGAAGAAATCGCTCGCGGCCCGGTAGTGGACCTCGATGGGAGCGTCTTTACCGAGGGCGGCGACGGCCATCTTCGAGGTATCGACCATGAAGCATTTGGGTTCGTCGATGATGAAGCCGGACCACGTCGGATGCTGGGTATACATCTCGGCGAGGGTGTCGCAGAAAAATTTGAAGGTCTTGGGGTGGTGAATGGAGCTGATGCTGCCGGAGACTTTGGGCTGGATCGCGGACGTGCCCTTTTTGTTCACAAGCAACGTGTCGGGGTTGAGCATGGAAAAAAGGCTGGGCACCTTGGGCGCGCCGGCGGTGAGCCCGCCCCAGCGGGAAGGCACGGCGAGAACTTGGATGCCCACGCGCGCGGCTTCGGCGGTGATGAGATCGAGATTTTCCTTGGCGGCGAAGAGGTCCTGTTCGAGCACGGCGGGGCAGACAAAGTCGGTGCCCTTGTCGGCCATCCATTCCATGTCGTCGCGGATGTGGCGCGGCACGCAGGTATACATATGGGCGCGCAGGTAATAGGCGGCGATCTTGGCGGGCCCGCGATTGACCGAGCGGGGCGCGGGGGTGGCGGCGGAGGCGAGGGCGGGCAGCGCGACGGCGGCGGTGGCGGAGGATTTGAGGAAGGTGCGACGGTTCATGGTTTTGCTTGGCTTTTGTTTTTTCCGGTGCCGCCCGGAGCGAGCGGAAAGTCGGTGTTGTCCACCCGGGCGGTGGCGAGGAGCCGGGTGAAACGCGCGACGTGGTCGGGATGGGCGGTCGCGAGATTGCGGGATTCGCCGGGGTCGGCGGCGAGGTCGTAGAGCTCGATGGGATTATCGAGGCCGTTGCGCACGGCTTTCCAGTTGCCCTCGCGAACGGCTTGGCGGGCTTGGCCCTTGATCGAGATTTCCCAGTAGAGGTAAGCATGGGATTTCTGTTCGGCGGTGCGGCCGAGGAGGGCGGGCGCGTAGCTGAGGCTCTCGGCGGGGGGATCGGCGGGGCGGGGAAGGCCGGCGAGTTCGAGGGCGGTGGCGGAAAAATCCCAGAACGCGGAGACGTGCGAGGTTTTGGTGCCGGGCGCGATCCGGCCGGGCCAGCGCGCGGCGAAGGGCTCGCGGATGCCGCCCTCGTAGAGGTCGCGTTTGATACCGCGGAAGGGACCGCTCGCCTTGAAGAAAGCGTTGTCCTTGCCGTCCTCGCTGTGGGCGCCGTTGTCGGCGGTGAAGATGACGAGGGTGTTTTCGTCGAGGCCGAGGGCCTTCAGCTTGGCGAGGATGCGGCCGACGTCGCGGTCGAGGCGGTGCATCATCGCGGCGAAAACGACGGAGGATTCCGCGGCGCCGGGCTCGCGCGCCCACTCCTGGGCTTGCTTCACGGCCGCGATGGAATCCGCGGGGCACTTCAGATCGGCGTGCGGTGTGGTGATGCTGAGGTAGAGGAAAAACGGTTTTTTCGCGGCGGCGGTGCGGTCGAGGAATTTCTCGGCTTCGTCGGTGAAGAGATCGTTGGCGTAGGCGCGTTCCTTGTGGCCGAAGTTCTGCTCGAGCGGCTCGACGGTGGCGTTGCGGTAGAGGAACTCGGGATACTGGTTGTGGGCGTGGGCTTGATTCACGAAGCCGTAGAAAAAATCCCAGCCCTTGCGCCACGGGGCGGCGGCGGTGTCGGGTTCGCCGAGGCCCCACTTGCCGATCATCGCGGTGGTGTAGCCGGCGGCGCGGAGACGCTGGGCGACGGTGATGTCGGAGGGCTTGAGGGCGACGCGGGCGCCGTCGTTGCCGCCCCCGGCGAAGTTGTTGCGCACGGTGGCGTGGCCGGTGTGGTGGCCGGTCATGAGGGCGTTGCGCGACGGCGCGCAGATGGTGGAGCCGGCGTAGTGGTCGGTGAAGACGATGCCCTCGCGCGCGAGGCGGTCGATATTGGGGGTGGCGAAACGCGATTGGCCGTTGAAGCCGACTTCGCCGAAGCCGAGATCGTCGGCGAGGATAAAGACGATGTTGGGCGGGGCGACGGCGCGCAGACCCGACGCGGCGGCCGCGAGCATCGCGGCGATCACGAAGGCGAGGCGGATCATTTCTTTTTGCCTCCGGCTTTGGGGGCCTCGGGTTCGTCGGGCAGGCGGCCGTTGTAGCCGCGGGAGATGTCGAGCGGGTCCTCCATCGCGCCGCCCAGGTCGCCGGACTCGACGACCCAGGTGTCGAGGAGGGCGCGGAGTTCGCGGAGCTTGGCGGTGTGCTGAGGATCGGCGGCGAGGTTTTTCACCTCGTGGGGATCGGCGGCGAGGTCGAAGAGTTCCTCGATGGGTTTGCGGTCGGCGGCGAAGAGCGCGGCTTCGGGTGTGAGTTTACCTTCCTTGGCGAGCTGCTTCACGAGATTCCACGTGGGGTATTGTTTCTCCTTGTAGGCGTTGTGCTGCATGTAGGGGATGCCGGGAAAATAATTGCGGATGTATTTCCATCCGGGCGTGCGCACGGCCCTCATGCGGTCGGTGGATTCGTCCATGCGGTCGCGGGCGGCGAAGATGTGCGCGCGGGGCGTGGCGCCGGGAGCGAGAAAGTCGCGGCCTTGGAAGACGGGGGCGGGCTTCACGCCGGCGAAGCCGAGCATCGCGGCGGAAAGGTCGATGCTGGAGACCATCTGCGTGTCGGTCGTGCCGGCGCGGCGGCCGTCGGGCCAAGAGATCAGCAGGGGGATGGCGATGCCGCCGTCGTAGAGAAACTGTTTCGAGCGGAAGAGGCATTGGCCGTTGTCGCCGATGAAGACGACGACGGTGTTGCCCGCGAGGCCGTCGCGTTCGAGGCGGGCGAGCACCTCGCCGACGTAGGAATCCATGAGCGCGATCGCGTCGAGGTAGGTGGCGTATTCCCGACGGACGACGGGCTGGTCGGGATAGTAGGGCGGGAGCACGATCTTCGACGGATCGACATGGCCGACGGGGGAATCTTTGGACGCGGCGAGGGTCCAGCCCGCGCCCTTGTGACTTTCCTGAATCGTGATTTGGGCGAAGAAAGGCTGACCGGGGGCGCGTTGGCTCCAGGCGTGGCCGTCGAACGGGCGCTCGGCGACGAAGTTGTAATCGGTTTTGCCGGAGCCGTCGGGGCCGGAGATTTTCAGGTCGTTGGCACCGCGCCTCACCTTGCCGGGTTGGGCGCTGAGGTTGGCGGTGAAATAGCCGGCGTCGCGGAAGTAGTCGGTGATCATCCGCACGCCGGGCGGCAGGGGTTTTTTATTCCACGACCAGGTGCGGTGGTGATGGGCGCCGATACTCGTCTGATACATGCCGGTCATGATCGCGGAGCGGCTGGGCGAGCAGACGGGCGCGGTGGTGAACGCCCGGGTGGAGCGCACGCCGCGGGCGGCGAGCCGGTCGAGATGGGGGGTGCTGACGAGGGGCGTGCCGTAGCATCCGAGGTGCGGACCGATGTCCTCGGCGAGGATGAAAAGGATGTTGGGCCGGGCAGGTTCGGCGGCGGAGGCCACGAGGGCACCGGCGGCGGCGAAGGCGAGGGTGCGGGCGAGACGGGTGAGCGGGATCATGCGGGAGGCGGGGGTCAGTAATTCCAATTGAGACCGAGGGCGTAGCTGCGACCGGTGTCGCCGTAGTAGAGATTGCGGCGGGAGGTGCCGACGTATTGTTGCTCGGGGGCGGCGCCGAGGTTGTTGGCCTCGAATTTTACCGTGACACCCTTGAAAATTTTGTAGCTGGCGAGGACATCGTAGCTCTCGAAACCGCGGGCGAACTGGTCGAGCCCGGCGGCGTTGCCGAGGGCTTGGAGGTAGTCGCCGCGCCAGTTGTGCGAGACGCGGAGGAAGAAGCCGTATTTCTGGTAGGTGAGGGCGAGGTTGCCGAGTTCGTCGGACTGGTTGAAGAGCGGGAGTTTCTCGCCGACGCGGCCGGGTTCGGTGAGGGCGACCGAGGAATCGACGAGGGTGAAGTTGGCGTAGACGCCGAGGCCGTCGAGGGCGCCGGGCAGAAAGGCGAGCTGTTGCTGGTAGGTGAATTCCCAGCCGGAGACCTTGGCCTTGCCGGCGTTGTCGAAGACGGTGAGCCGCGCGGGCTGGCCTTCGTAGGTGCCGTCAAACGTCCGCCGGTAGATCGGGCCGTCGAGGTTTTTCTGAAAATAGCCGGCGGAGACGAGGCCGACAGCCTTCAGATAATATTCGGCGGAAACGTCGAGGTTGCGGGAATGGGTGGCCTTAAGGGCGGGGTTGCCGCCGGTGACGAGCACGGGGTCGGAGGTGCTCGGCGTGGCGGGGACGGTGAGATTGAGGGACGGGGCGATGCGGTTGGTTTGCGGGCGGGCCAGGGTTTCGTTGGCGGCGGCGCGGAGCACGAGGCTCTTGGTCGGGGTGTAGCGCAGATGGATGCCGGGCAGGACGTCGGCGTAGTCGGACTTGTTGCGGACCCATTGATAGCGGGCGGGGTTGTTGGCGGCGAAGGCGGTGTTCTGGCGGTAGGCCTTGCTCTCGACGGCGGTGCCCTCGTAGCGCGCGCCGAAGAGCGCGGTGAAGGGGCCGTGCGCCCACTCCGCCATCGCGTAGCCGGCGGTGATGGACTCGCTCACGTAGTAGTCGGCGGAAAGGGAATTTTGGAGCGTGGTGCCGGCGGTGGGGACGAAGAGGGCGAGGTTGGACTTGGCGAAATCGTAGAAACCGAAAGGCGCGACGGTGGGGCCGAAGTTCGCGAGCCCGCCGAGGAAGCCGGACTTGACCTCGTAGGCGCCGCCGAGGCGCGGGTCGTTGAGCGCGAGGGTGCCGGAGGCGAGGGTGTTGAAGAGCTGCGTTTCCTGGTCCCATCGTTTCGGAGTCCAGCGGAGTTTGAAACCGGTGTTGAAACGCAGGACGCCCACGGGGAGGGAAACCTCGCGACCGGCGTCGCCCTTCAACGCATACTCGCGGTTCTTGAGTTTGCGGTCCTGAAGCTGGAGCTGGCTGAAGGCGTAGGCGGCGGGATCGTTGAGATCGGTGCCGCCGGTGCGCGTGATGAGGGGTCGGTCGCTGTCGGCGAGATCAAAGGTCGCGGTGGTGTTGGCGGCGGTGAGCCATTGGCCGGTGGCGGAATCCTGACGGTTGGTGCCGGCGGAGTAGGCGCCTACGAGTTCGAGTTTCCAATCGTCGAAAGCGGTGCGGCCGCCGAGGGCGAGGTTGGTGCCGGTATCGGTGAACTGGCGGGGATTGACCACGCGCTGACCGCGCACGGTCGTGGAGGTGAAAGCGACGATGCGCTGGTCGACGACTGTCGCGGGGGCGGAGGCGGCGACGGCGCCGGCGTTCTGGACGGCGAGGCGCGGGCGGCCGTTGCGCTCGATGAACTGGTTGTAGGCGGACCGGAGGTAGAGCAGGCCGCGGTCGCCGAGGCGGCGCTCGAGGGTGACGCTGCCGCCGGTGCGCTCGCGTTTGATGTCGACGTAGGTGAAGGCGATGTTGTTGGGCGAATAGCCGGAGTAGGCGCCGTTGGCGGCGGTGCCGGAGCGGGCGGCCCAACCGCCGGGCTCGACGTTTTCCTCAAGGGCCTTGCGCTGGGCGTGGCTGGCGGAGAACTGGACGCCCCAATCGCCGTCGGCTCCGAAGACATCGGAGAAGGTGAGCCCGGTGCGGTAACTGGATTGGGCGGCGAGATCGTTGTATTGCCAGTAGGCGTTGGTGGCGACGACGCGACGCGGGGTGTCGAAGGCGCTTTTGCTGCGGAGATTGATGACGCCGCCGATGGAGTCGCCGTCGAGGTCGGGCGTGGCGGACTTGGTGATCTCGACGCCGGCGAGTTGCTCGGCGGGATAGACGTCGAGGGAAACGGTGCGGCCGTCGACCTGGTTGGAAAGGACGCTGACGCCGTCGATGGTGATCGCGTTGAGATTGGGGGCGGCGCCGCGGATGGTGATGTCGCGATCCTCGCCGCGCTGGCGCACGGTGGAGACGCCGGGCATGCGCTTGAGGGCCTCGGCGGCGTTCACATCGGGGAAATTTCCGATGGCGTCGGCGGCGACGATGTTTTTCAGGTTGGTCGCGGCGCGCTGCTGGTTGATGGCGCGGGCCTGACCCTCGCGCGCGCCCTCGACGGTGAAGGCGCCGAGCTTGAAGATCTCGCCCTCGAGCGCGGCCTGGAGTTTCGCGGTGCCGCCGGCGGAGACGACGACGGGGAAGGCTGCGGTCCCGTAGCCGACGTAGCTCACCGTGACCGATCGGCGACCGGCGGGGACGTCGTCGAAGGCGAACGTGCCGTCGCGCCCGGCGACGGCGGTGAAATCGGTGCCGTCGATGCGGAGCTGCGCGCCCGCGAGGTAGGATCGGGTGGACCGGTCGGTGACGTGACCGGTGATCGCGCCGAATCCGGTGGCCGCGGCCGCCGGTCCTTCGGGGGCCGCGGGAACGTTTTGGAGCCGGCCGGGGGCGTTTTTTCCGGGAAGGGCCGGATCGTGGCGAATGATGATCGCGCCGCCGCTACCCGCGGCTTCGGCGGCGAGCCCGGTGCCGGCGAGCAGGCGCGTGGCGGCCTCGATGGCGGTGAACGGGCCGCGCACGGCGGCGGTGCGGACCGCCGCGACCATTTCGGCGGTGAAGAGAACCTCGACGCCGGACTGAGTGCTGAGGCGCTTCAGCGACGTCTCGGCCGAGTCGGCCGGAAGATCGAAATCGGTCCGGGCCGACTCGGCGGCCATCGCGCCGAGGGTAAAGGCCGCGGTCGCGAGGATCGCGCGGAGAAAGCGGCGTGGTTGGGATGCCCGCGAAACGGGCGTGGCGGTCGAGGTCATAGGGGGATGCGGCGGCGGGGAATCCGGGCGCGGAGGGTGTGACTCAGAGACGAACGACGGGGCGAAATCCCTGCAGACTATTCCGAAGTTTCAGCCGATGCGCGGGACGGGGTGAGGAGCCGCCGGTCAGCGGCGACGCAGGACGATCTCGTCTTCGGCCAGCCGATCGGCGACGACCTCGTAGTTGGCGACGAGCAGGCGCACGAGGGCGTCGGCGTTGTCGGCGCGCACGATGCCGCTGATGCGAAGGTGGGCGAGGGAGTCGTCGCGAAGGGAAAGGCGGACGCGGCTGTGGCCGTTGAGCTGCGCGATCACCTCGCCGAGGGGCGTGGCGGAGAATTCGACGC
>Ga0105044_10012581_pt1 | contig 11504 bp, 10 predicted proteins | sample MAT01_FD_78092 | JGI IMG/M metagenome (GOLD analysis project Ga0105044, IMG submission 78092) | Freshwater microbial communities from Lake Fryxell liftoff mats and glacier meltwater in Antarctica - MAT-01 | ecosystem: Environmental > Aquatic > Freshwater > Ice > Liftoff microbial mat | place...
CTTCGAGGCTAGATGTCAGGTTGGTGAGCATGGCACAGGACGCCGGCAGCGCGCCCACGCCCACCGCTTCTAATCCCTTACGGCTGGCCCACACGGGCACTTCGACACAAGCATCGGCAGGCAAGTTGGTGACAAGGTTTTTGTTGGCGACATTGCCATTGAATTGGAACGGTTCGCCACCTTCCAACGCGTTCATAATGTAGGCAGCATATTCGTGACCGCGCTGGAGTTCGATCGATTCGCGGCCCAGCCATTCCTTGGCATCGTCGCGCCAGGTGAGATTGCGCTCTTCGTAGCGCTTGATAATATAGGCATATTCGCCAGGATTCCAACCAGTGCCGTGGGTGCAATATTTCTCGATCAGATCGGGGCGTTTGCGGAACCACCAGCTATATTCCGAATTATGACCGCTCGATTCGGTGACATAACGATCCAGGTGGAGGAACATTTCGTTGCGCACAATTTCCTCGTTATAGACTTCGGCGCGCTCGGTAATCGCGGCGCGGATCAGTGGGTAGGCATCCTCGCCTTTCCACTGATAGTTCAAATACCAGGCCATGTGGTTGATGCCCGCACAGGTATAGGTGATCTCTTCCATGGGCGCGCCGATCCAGCGTGCCAACATTTCGGCAGTGCCTTGTACGCTGTGGCAAAGGCCAGTCAACTGGATCTTGGTCTCTCGTTGCATGGCGCGGCAGAGCATTACCATGGGGTTGGTATAGTTGAGCATGGTTGCTTTGGGGCAGTAGCGTTCCATATCGCGCGCCAGATCGACCATCACAGGAATCGTGCGCAGGGCGCGGAAGATGCCCGAGGGGCCGCGCGTATCACCAATGTTGGTATCGATGCCGAATTGTTTGGGAATTTCAATGTCATGCCGCCAGACATCCAGCCCGCCGGCCAAGATGGTAACGATCACATAGTCGGCGCCTTGCAGGGCGGCGGCGCGATCTTGGGTGGCCTCGACTTTGGCCGGGTAGTTGCCTTGCTTCACAATTTTGCGCACGGCTTGGCTGGCAAATTCCAACCGTTCCGGGTCGATATCCATGAGCGTGATTGTCGCATCGGCAAGCCGTGGAAAGGTCAGTAGGTCGCGCACCAGGGTGCGCGTGAAGCCCCAACTGCCCGCCCCGATAAAGGTAATTTTAGCCATAGGGTATTGTTCCAGTCTAGTAGGAGAGCATAAATGGAATTGATGGCTATATTGTACTACTGGGCTGGGTTGTGATCAAATTGTTCTGGCAGAATGTATTCCTTCCCAGAAGGATAGGTCGCGGATAAGTCGCGCCTTACGCCAGTTGATGATGCTCGGCTTCCACGGTTGCCAGGAGTTGCTGCCACTGTGCCGCCTGCGGTGTACAAATTACATGATCGCAGAATTCCAGTAGATAATCTACCGGGGCGGCGGTCGGACCATCCCACAGACAAACCAAGCGCTCACACGCGGCCAATTGCATGGCAATCTCGATCAACGCAGGTGAGAAGGCATGGGTCCAGAGTAGGACATAGAGATCGGTGGGCGGCGCACAGCGCAAGGAATTGGCAACGGTATCGACAATCTTAACGTGATGGCGCACCGGCGTCGACGCGGCGAGATGGATGGCAAGCTGGGGCGGCGTTGCATTGGTTTCGCACGTTGATCGTGGTGCCAGACAAGGCGCAACGATGACAATTTGCATGGCTCTTCTCCGAAAGGGTAGCTTGATTTTCTTGATACACATCGCATCATAAGGCTATAAGTACCAGAGTCATGGGTCAATTGCAACGTCTTGAGTGCGCGCACTGCCCTGTTCAAATGCTTGTCGTAATGGCGGCAATCTGCTAGGCTATCTGTACACGTTACCCTATAAGCGAGCAGCAGCACAGCGCTACAAAATTTTATGGCGCTGTACCGGATCAACTATACGGCGAGAATAGGCGATAGAATGGTAAAGCTTTTGATTGTAGAAGATAATCACAACCTGCGCATGGCATTAAAGAGTGGGCTACAAGCTACGGGCAAAGCACAGGTGACCCATGATTGCGACAGTGGGGAAGCCGCATTGGCCTTTTGTCTGGACGCGCCGCCTAATACACCCCCACATGTTGTTTTGATGGATGTACAACTAGCCGGCGAAATGAATGGCATTCAGGCTGCCGTGGCAATCCGGCGTGAATTTCCGCGCCTGCCGGTGGTCTTTTACTCGATTCAAGATGACGATGCCTACTATCGCGATTTCCGCAATTCGGGCATTCTGAGCCACTATGCCTACGTGCGCAAGTCCAACTATCTGTTGCCACAGATGGTCTTGCCGCTGCTCAGTGACGCGATTGATGGCCGCAGCTTTATCGATCCGGACATTGAGGCGCGCGTGCAAGAGGTGCGTCACCGCGATGAGCACGCTCCCCTGGCCCTGCTGGAGCCGAATGAGCAGATTGTCGCCCACCTATTGGCACGCGGCTTGACCAATGAGCAGATCGCCGAGCGCCTGGGCTTTCGCGACAAACGAACCATCAGCCGCACCAATGGTCAGATCTATGCCGCCTGGGGCTTGGATGCCACCAATACCGATGAGAAGGTCGCCCGCACACGCGCGGTGATTATTCTCTTAACCGGTCGTCTGCTCTATTGGGATCACAATGGGTTGGCCCACGTCCAAGATGAGCGTGGCGAGTGGGTAGAGTGGAGCGGGGTGTAATATCGTTGGCAATGTCCAGTGCGCAGTAACTTTTCTGGCGCGATTTGGCTCTTCTTGCTAGAGGCATCGTGATGGCCTAGCCAAGTGCGGTGTAGCTAGCCAAGATTGTGACGAATTGGGAGAGCATATGATGAAACTGAACCATGTCAATCTTTCTGTGACAGACGTGCCTGCCGCCAGCCAGTTCTTGCAGAAGTACTTTGGGTTACGGAGCATTGCCGGTGCAGAAGATAGTAAGTTTACGGCATTATTTGACGACGATGGAATGGTGCTGACTTTGATGAAGGTTGGTCAGGTAAAATATCCTGCAACCTTTCATATCGGCTTTGGGCAATCCAGCGAAGCGCATGTGGACGCAATCAATCAACGCTTGCAAGCAGATGGTTTTGCGGTGGATCCCCCCCAAAGATCGCACGCTTGGACATTCTACGTCCAAGCGCCGGGCGGCTTTACCGTCGAGGTACTCTGCTAGGCCAGCAGAGGGTTGTGTCCGCGATCAACTATATGGACGCAACCCCTGCTGCGTTATTGTTTCATGGCATCGCGCAGATACGTGGCCAGTTGGCTCGCATCGACGCGGATTTGGTTGGCGTCGTCGCGATGACGCACCGTCACGCTTTGATCTTCGAATGTCTGGTAATCTACCGTCACGCAGAACGGCGTGCCGATCTCATCCTGGGCCAGATAGCGCTTGCCAATATTGCCCCGATCATCCCAGACCACGGCTATATCCTCTTGCAACTCGTTGTAGAGCGCGCGCGCCCGTTCCACCAACTCTGGCTTATTCTTCACCAGCGGAAAGACCGCCGCTTGATAGGGGGCCAAATTGGGCTTGAGCTTGAGCACCGTGCGGCTGCGCTCCGTATCTTCCCAATAGGCATCACAGAGCATCATCAAAAAGAGCCGATTGACACCCACGGCTGGCTCGATCACATGGGGCACAAATTTGCGGCCCGTGTTGGCATCCATATATTCTAGCGACTGGCCCGAATGGGTCATGTGTTGGCGCAGATCGTAGTCAGTGCGATAGGCCACGCCCCACAGTTCCTTCCAGCCAAAGGGAAATTGATAGTCGAGATCATAGGTGTCGGTGCTGTAATGGCTGCGCTCTTTGTCATTGTGCCGCCGCCAGCGCAGATTCTCTGGGCGAATGCCCAATCCCATGCTGACAAATTGCCACATGGCGTCTTGCCATGCCTGAAAGAGCGGCTCCCACGGCGTCTCGCTGGGATCAAAGAAATATTCGATCTCGGCCTGCTCAAACTCCAGCGTGCGAAAGACAAATTGCCCCGTCGTGATCTCATTGCGGAAGCTCTTGCCAATCTGGCCGACACCAAAGGGCAACTTGACACGCGTCGAGTTGGTGATCTGCTTGAAGTTGGTGAAGATGCCTTGCGCTGTCTCGCCGCGCAGGTAGACAACAGATTTCTCGCCCGCCACCACGCCAATGCCGGTTTCAAAGAGAATATTAAAATCTTTGGGCTCGGTAATTGGATTGCCGTCGGGGCTGAGCACTTTGTTGGTCGCCATGAAATCGGCCATATCTTGCGTCTTCATGGCTGTGACATCCACGCGCACGCCTTGATTTTTCGGCTGGGCCAACCAATGTTCGATCAGGTGATCGGCGCGATAGCGTTTGTGGGTGATTTTGTCTTCCACCAGTGGATCGGTGAATGAGCCAACATGGCCCGACGCGACCCACGTCTGTGGATGCAAGATAATCGCGCTGTCCAGGCCAACCATGTCTTCGCGTTTGGTGATAAATTCGCGCCACCAGGCGTTGCGGATATTGCGGAGAAGTTCGGCCCCCAGTGGGCCATAATCATACGAATTGGCCAGGCCGCCGTAGATTTCCGAGGTGGGGTAGACAAAGCCCCGGCGCTTGCTCAGCGCGACAATCGTGTCTAAATTGAATGTTGGGGATACTTGTGGGGATGCCATAGCATGTCCTTTCTGCTGCACCACAACCATGACGAGAAAGCCGACTCTATCCCGAATACCCGCTTTCCGCCTGTAGCGAACAGGTTGGCTCGTGTAATTCGTGGTATAGCGTCATCAGTAAATGATTGCAGGGACCCCAGAAAGACCAGGGCGGTTCCACCCCACTTGATAAGCGACGCTTATCCGCTTTTTATGCAATTGTTGCGGCTCCTGGTACGCCACTACCATTCAGCACCGCGTAACCAATAAGTATACTGACGGCGCAGAATTTGGCAATTTTGCGCGGAGCCGTGTCGCGCTGTCTGCAAAGTTTAGCGCACTTGGCCGCGTAGCGTATACTGCGCCTATGACAAGTGAACTTCTTCTGCGCCGCAAATGGACATTGCGCGCTCATGGGCAGCAAGTGGTTTTCATCAAAAAGCCGATTGAGCACGCCCATCATGTGCTGATGAAGGCATTTTTGTGGGCACTTTATCTGCCAGATTATCCAAGCCTGAAAGTGGAGATCAACATTGGCGACCGCTACAAACCAGATGTCGTGGCACTCCCGCCCACGGAGCCACACGGCGCACCACTCTTTTGGGGCGAGGCCGGACAAGTCAGCCCGGCCAAGATCCAGTCGCTGGCGCGCCGCTACCGGCAGACTCACTTTGCCATTGCCAAATGGGGTGCCAATCTGCGTACCGTAGAAGAATTGGTCACCGATGCGCTGACTGGCATCGAGCATCAAGCACCCTTCGATATTCTCTGCTTCCCCACCGACAGCGCCGACCGCTTTATCGATGAGCGGGGCAATATTACACTGCATCACACTGATCTAATTTGGAAACGACTTACGTCGTAGGTGTCCTTTGTCATTGACAATTAGCCATTGTTGGCGTAAGCCGCCGCCTTCGGCATGATTGACCATTGACCATTATTCTTCCTTCTGCATCGCAATCGGCGCGGCCAAGCACTGTGCGGGAATGGCAAAGGCATCAACCAGCGCTACAGCGTCGCGACTGATGACGTAGCACAGTTTATCTACCTGGCGGCGAATGGCTTTGGTCTTGTTGCCATCAAAATAACCCGCTTCCAAGTACCAGCCTTTGTGTTGCTCCAGGTGATAGAGTGCATACAGATCACACAAATGCTTGAGCACAGCCCGCAGCGCTGGATCATCCACCCCAGCGATGCCGTGGACAAATTGCTCCAAAATCACGCGCTCCACATACGCCTGCGCCAGATTGACTAGATGATCCTGGCACTCGTTCATGGCGGCTTGCGACTCCATGCCTTGATCCAGGCGGGCGCGTAGGCGGCGCGACAATGAAGCCACCAGCCGCTGTTCGCGATAATGAAAGGCTGCCAAGTGGAAGTTGCTGTCGTGCAGGTGCGCTTCATCGCTCTTGCGCGTGAGCAACGGATTGTAAACAACCGCCGTCTGCGATGCTTGTGTGGACATATAGCGCACCATGCTGCGCAGCGTTAGATCACTGAATTGCTGTTTGAAATCGGCCAGACAACTTTTCGCCACCAACTGCATGAGCACGGTGTTGTCGCCTTCAAAGGTGGTAAATATGTCTGTGTCGGCCTTAAGCGCCGCAAAGCGATTCTCCGCTAGATAGCCTTGGCCGCCACAAGCCTCGCGCCCAACCTGTAGGGTACGCGTCGTATTCCAACTGCTGAAAGCCTTCAAGCCCGCGGCCAGCGTTTCGACTTCGCGCATGTCGGTTTCGCTGCGGGCAATAAAGCGTTGTACCAAATGTTTCAGGGCAAAATCCAGCGCATAGGTATTGGCCAACAGGGGCATCAAACGCCGTTGATGGGTCTGATAGTCCAGCAGCAGTGTTTCTGGCTGACCCGCGTTGCCAAATTGACGCCGCTTGGCCGCATAGCGAATAGCAATGGTCAAGCCCGATTTGGCCGCGCTCAGGGCAGAACCGGCAATGCCGACGCGTCCGGCAATCAGCGTGCCGATCATGGTGAAGAAACGCTTGGCTTCGCCGGCAATCGGACTTTGGTATTCGCCTTCGGGCGTTACATCGGCAAAGCGATTGAGCAACGCTGTGCGTGGCACCCGTACCTGATCAAACCAGAGGCGACCATTGTCTACGCCATTGAGTCCCATCTTTTCGCCACTGTCGGCAATGCGCACGCCGGGCATGGGTTCGCCGTTGGCTGTGCGGATGGGTACGAGAAAGGCATGAACGCCATAGTGTGCGCCGTTGATGGCGAGCTGGGCAAAGACGGTGGCCAGTTGACCGTGCCGCGCGGCATTGCCAATATACTCTTTGCGCGCCGATTCACTGGGCGTATGGATGATGAACTCTTCGGTCGTGGGATCGTAATGCGCTGTCGTCTCGATATCGCGCACATTCGAGCCGTGGCCCAACTCCGTCATGGCAAACGCGCCAGGCAGGCTGAGATCGCCCGCCGCGGGCAGATATTGTTGATGATGGGTTGCAGTGCCCAGTAGATGGATGCTGCCGCCAAAGAGGCCAAATTGCACGCCAAACTTGATCACCAAGCTCAGATCATGGTAACTAAGCGTCTCCATAATCGCCAGATGCTGTGCCATATCCGCTTGGCCGCCATAGGCCTGGGGATAGGCGACGGCCCCCAATCCTGCTGTGGCTAGAATTTTGCACCACGTCATGATTTTGTCGCGGTAGCGATCTGTATCAGGAATAAATTCATAGGCAAAGGCGGGTGTGGCGAGCAGGGCGCGCACGCGTTGGCGAATGGCGACTTGATCGCCGTCGAGGATCTGTGTCATAGCCGCGCGATCAAAGCTAGGATAGGCTGCTTGTATTGGTACCAGCGTTCCTAGCTCGGTGGCTGTTGCGGTTTCCGCTAGGGTGGCCGATGGCGTGTCCGTTTGTTGGATGAATTGTGTCGTTGTCATAGCCATACTCCTGATTGCTATCTCGAAAAATTCTCTATTCTCCTGGTGGAAGAAAGATCTTCGAGCAGTGCCGTAAGCGATCTGCTGATTCCACTATAGCCACTCTTTGTTGTGGATGGGTTCTGATCGCGTCGCTGTTTGGTTCAGGACTTACACAATTACTCCTGGGAACGCCAGCATCCTGCTGGCTGCCGCCAGGATGCTGGCGTTCCCGGCTGCGTAAGTCCTGTGGTTGTTGCTTGTGTACCAACTGCCTGTGTACAAACAAGCCTTGGTTTTACGGTTGTATAGGCTGGCCTGGGCATTAGGCGCTTTTCGTCCACGCCATATATACTACGGGGATGCTGTGGGGATAAGGTGGGGATAGTGGCGACTGACGAGCATAAGCAACAGGAAGAGAAATATGGCGTATACATTGGGCGATCCTTTTCGCGCGTTGCGGCTCATGCTGCGTATCAATGGCTTTTTGGTAGGCATCGTCCTGGGTCTGTCGCTATTGATCGCGCCACGCACCTTGTTGCTGGGTTGGGGCATTTATGACGGCGGTGTGATCTGGCCGTTGCGCCTGGCTGGTACCAGCCAGATGGCGCTGGGTGCCTTCTTTTTTATAATGGCAACCCAGGACTATCTAAGTAAAGCCGTTTTATGGACGATTACCCTCACCAATAGTATCCTCGCTCTTGTCTTATTGACGGCCTATTTACAGCAGGAATTGGCTGGGTTATCCACCATGGGCCAGGTGCTATTTGTCTTGGTGTTTCTGCTCTACCTGTTGGGGGCCGTAATTCCCCTGCGTTATGTGCGCGGGGATTGAGTGTCATCGGTGCTCAGTCACTATACATCACTATACAGTCGCAATTGGTGATTGATGATGCGCTACTTTTCGCAGGCTAGACTGTTTTACTACATGGGCATTCTGTACCGGTGACAGGAAAAAGTTGCAAAAAGACGCTAAACCCGTAGGATTACACTGCGGTTGTGTTGAAGGAAACGATTGATTTGTGAGGGTTGGGAGAGTATATGAGCTTTTTGCGCACCTTATTCGGACGTTCCAAACTAGACGGCGCAGCCATGGCTCGTTCGACCAATATCGCCGACTATGCCCAGATCGAGCTATTGGCGGCCTTTCGCACGCCGCGTACGCACCATGATGCGTCCGATCAGCAGCAGTGGAGCCGTATCTTGCCGCATCCCTATGCTGAAACTCTGGCGCTGTTTCAGAAGCAGGGGTGGTTGGCCGCCCAAGGCAATCAGTGGCAGGTGACTGCCGCGGCGCTGCCCTTTCTGCAGATCTATGCGGAGCGCTTGGCCGCAGAGCGGGCGGCGGTAATGCCCAAGGTACGCACCGCTTTGGTTGCCAAGGATACCAGCGAAGCTCTGACCATTCGCCGCGCCTACGATGCCCAGCAACCCTTGGGCAAGGCCGACTGGAATGGCCCTGAACCGCAAATGAGTCACAGCGCGCTGACGCGGCGGATTCTCTTTTTGAATCACTGGCTGCTCGACGGGCTAAGCAAACCAACCGCCGATTGGCTGAAATTTTATGCCGCGGAACAGCATCTATGGGGCGTCTATTGGAAGCTATCAGCAGCCGATATGCCAGCGGCGGTGTTGGCAGAATTGGCTCCATTGGCCGAATCGGGAATGGATGCTACTGACGTTGCCTACTGGAAAGCTTATCAATTAGCGCTGTACGTGGATAATCAAGAAACGTGGCAGCGTTGCAAAGGCGGGGATCACGTGCGCCGCCTGGAAATTGTTGGGCCGGATGATGAATATACTTGTGCCCAATGCCGTCAAACGCTCGGCAAACAATTTCTGGTGGTACGCGCCCCCGAATTGCCGCACAAGGAGTGCAACACTATCCGCGGTTGTCGCTGCCGCTATGAACCTGTGCTTGAATCGTACGAAGATATTGCGTCGAATCATTGAAGCAAAAATCAAACAGAAAACCATAAGGGAGAAATCGTATGGCAAAGGAATGGAAAAGCGCACCGGCAATGCAGATCGATGCGAAGAAAAGCTATAAGGCCACGTTCGATACCAGCCGGGGCGAGATTGTGTTCGAACTGTACCCCGAGCACGCGCCCAAGACAGTCAACAACTTTGTCTTTCTGGCCAAGGAAGGCTTTTATGATGGTATTTCCTTCCATCGGGTGATCAGCAATTTTATGGTCCAGGGTGGCGACCCCACCGGCACGGGCCGTGGCGGCCCTGGCTACAAATTTGAAGATGAAACCCGTGGCAACCCACTAAAACATGGCACGGGCGTACTCTCTATGGCCAATGCGGGCCCCAACACGAATGGCAGTCAATTCTTTATCACCCATTCGCCGCAGTCCCATCTGGATGGCAAGCACACCGTCTTTGGCAAAGTGATTACCGGCCAAGATATCGTTGATGCTGTGCGCCAAGGGGATACCCTGAACAAAGTCACGATTATCGAAGCGTAAGATGCAATGGTCGTAAAGACTGTCGTCTTTGTCCGATTGGGGAAAGACGACAGTCTTTACGACCGATCAACGCTTACTTTGCCGTGTACTAATCGGTAGCCGTCGAAGGTTCCATTGCGATTTACGAAAAAGAGTATGACATGGAATTAAAACGCGTTGTCATTACAGGGCTGGGCGCCTTAACGCCACTGGGCAATACCGTGGCGGCGACCTGGGAAAATCTGCTGAAGGGTGTCAGCGGTGCCGCGCCAATTACCCGCTTTGATACCACCCATTTCAAAACTCATTTTGCTTGTGAAGTCAAAGGCTTTGATCCTACTGACTATTTGGACAAAAAAGAGGTACGTCGGGCCGATCGTTTTTCCCAATATGGCCTGGTGACAGCTGGCGAAGCATTGCGCGATGCTGGGATCGAGCCCAGTAATTTTGACACAACCCGCATTGGTGTCATTTGGGCCTCGGCTATGGGTGGCATTGAAACCACCGAAGAGCAACTCTTCAAGTATAGCCAGGAAGGCGGCAACCCACGCTTTAGCCCGCTCTTTATTCCCAAGATGTTGCTGGATGCCAGTTCCGGCGCGATCTCGCTACACTATGGCTTGCGTGGTGTCAACTATAATACAGTTTCGGCCTGCGCCTCGGCCAATAACGCGCTCATCGATGCCTTTTACCAGATTCGCCTGGGCAAAGCTGACGTGATTGTGTCGGGCGGCTCCGAAGCAGCGATTACACCCTCGTCGGTGGGTGGCTTTAATTCGGCGCAGGCGCTCTCGACGCGTAACAATGATCCGCAACATGCGTCGCGGCCCTTCGACGTGACCCGCGACGGATTTGTGATTGGTGAGGGCTCCTCTGCACTGATTTTGGAAGAGCATGGTCATGCAATACGGCGTGGGGCACGGATCTACGCAGAAATTGTGGGCGGCGGCAGTTCAGCTGATGCCTATCACGCGACTGCGGCCCATCCCGAAGGCGATGGCGCATATCAGAGTATGCGCAGTGCGTTGGATGATGCGCAACTTACGCCTGCCGATATTGACTATATCAATCCCCATGCTACGTCAACGCCTGTCGGTGACCTGAGCGAATTGAAGGCAATGCAACGCTTGTTGGGCGATCAGCTGGGGCGCGTCCAGATCAGCGCGACCAAATCAATGACCGGCCACTTGTTGGGGGCGGCTGGCGCGATTGAAGCCTTGATCGCGGTGCTGGCCATCTGCCAGGATCGCATTCCGCCGACGATCAACACACAACAGCTCGATCCCGCTGTGCCCGCGGAACTGAACATGACGCTTGGGACCCAGGCAAAACGCACCGTTAATGTGGCGATGAGCAACTCGTTCGGCTTTGGCGGCCATAATGCTACCGTGATCTTTCGGAAGGTTCAGCAGTAGAATGTATAACCACGCACCGGCGGGGTATCAAAAGCGGTAGGATCGGCTAGAGCCTACCGCTTGCTTGCTTATGGACAAACCATTTAAAAGTCAACCAAATAAGCCCGGTAATACACGAGAGCGTATCTATGACTTTTAAGGGTTTTATCTA
>Ga0105044_10012584_pt1 | contig 11503 bp, 12 predicted proteins | sample MAT01_FD_78092 | JGI IMG/M metagenome (GOLD analysis project Ga0105044, IMG submission 78092) | Freshwater microbial communities from Lake Fryxell liftoff mats and glacier meltwater in Antarctica - MAT-01 | ecosystem: Environmental > Aquatic > Freshwater > Ice > Liftoff microbial mat | place...
AACTCCTATTTGCAGAAGTGTTCCAAGTGCTATTTTTGCTGGGTTATTTGTATTTCCCACCATTATTTTTTTGGAAAAAAAACCAGCTGACATGGCTAAAGTTGTATTCAATAATTCAGATTTGAAATCGGGCAAATTAGAAATTTCTTTGAGAGTATTTTTTACGTAGTTTATAGGTTTTATGCTTTCTCCAATTGCTTCAACTTCAAGTTTTAAGCCTAATAGTAAATTGGCTTGTTGAATTTCCAAAATCTGAATGTTTTCTTCTAATGTTAAAAGTGCGTTTTTAGTTTGCATTATTTTGACTAATTATTGATTTGCGAAACAATGGCATTGGCAGCTCCATTTTTGATGCTATTCCTTAAAAACAAATAAATAAACAAAAAGACTAAAGCATAAAAGGCTGCAACACAAAAAAAACCGTAATAATTATTATTCAAAATGTTCCCCAGCCACAGAGCCGCCCCAATATTTGCCATAAGGATAAATGAGGTTAACACAAGCATTAGGCTGGCTGTAAGCACCAAATTAGAGCCTAAAATAGCTAGTTGTTGAACCAGTTTTAATTTCCATAGATTTAAGCTTGTGGAGCCGTACAACTCTAATTTTTGCACAAAAGGGTCTAAAATGTTTATTTTATCTTCCATAGTTTTGTTTTTTAATGCAGATTGCTAAAGCCTTCCTGAACTTTATGTCGGGACACAGTGGGAATTGTAATTCTGCCTTACTGCAGATTTAGTTCCAAGATTTGGGTTGATAATCCTTTTTTCAGAATAGCTGAAATCTTTGTCAGTCTTATTAAGAGAAAATAATATCTATCTGTTTTGAGGAATTTCCTTTTATCTAATTTCCCACTGTGTAATTGCAGCTTGTTGACTTAATATTCTCTTCTCTACACCTAATACATAAAAGGTATCGAGAAGATAACTTATTATTTATTGTGTAGCGGGAAGATTGTCGCTTTTAACTTGAGCAACTTTGGCCTTTCCCATGTCCCGCATTTCTGTGGCTGCTTCCTTGGCAGCCTCAATGCTGCTGTTAAACATAGATATTGCTTCCACAAATTTTGATTTAATTACGTCAACTGCGTTTGTGCTATTTTTTATGATTTTCATTCTGCTATCATGACCGCTATTAGGAGCCATTAAAACTCCTATTATAGCGCCAGCCGCTGCTCCTGCTACTACGCCGATTAATACATCTCCAATTTTCATATTTTTGTTATTTAGTTATTATTAAATTGTTTTTCTTCCCTGAATTACATTTAGTAGAACGGCTACGATGGCTATTACTAAAAGAACGTGTAGTATTCCACCAGTTTGGTAACCCAAATAACCTATAGCCCAAGCTATTACACATATGACTGCTACTGTATATAAAATGTTTCCCATTTTGTTTGATTTAATTTTGTTATTTAATTTTGAATTGATTAGCTGAATGAACCTATAGCCTGTTAATGAACTAAAAACAAGATTGGATATTCGGATAATCTTACTATTATGAGTTGTTTACTCTAAGTCGGTTATTGCTGGAAGTAGTTGAATCGTAGTTTCAATTGTAGGGTCAATGGTAAGTTCTTTAATCTCGTCTGGATAATTGTACTTATCATAATCAGCATCTTTGTAAAATGGTACAGATAAAAAGGAGCCAGTGTAAGATTCTTAGCAGATTAAACTTTTAATTTTACTCAAATCGAGGTTTGATCTGTTTTAACCCAAAATCCGCATTAGTGGATTTTTCCATTCGTTCGGCGAAAATCTTCGATTTTGTCGGAGGTTAATCCTGGCAAACTTTTAGAATTATCAAAAATTTCGTCGATTCAACGTTTAACGCTGAATTTGGGTTTAAATGGCCAAGCTTACACACACCAGCTCCAACAACTAACCAACTAACTATTCTTTATATTTTAATAAGGATAAAGTAAATAAGTAATGATCTGAATAGACTCTTAAAATAAATTATAACCTAACGTAAGTTGATACCATGCATTTTTATATCTGGGGGTGCTGGAAGTACCATCGCCGTTGTTGGTTTGAATATCCCAGTTGGCTCTTGCACCTATTGTAAAATGATTGAAATTGACGTCAAAACCAATCACTCCCCCAAATATGTTTTTACGAATATTATCATTTTTAAATTCTTGTTCTTGTGCTGCACTATTAGCGGAGTTGGTAAACTCATCTCTTTGTTTAAGCAAGTAAGAAAACTGTGGACCAGCCAATATTGTTAATGCGTTGATCGGTTTAATAGCAAGTAACAAGGGTACATCCAAAAATGTGGTTGTTCGAGTGAAGTTATAATTGTTGTTTAACAATGAACCTGAGGCTTGAAATCCCTTTTGAGAAACCATGACAGATGGTTGAACACCCAAAAAGTTTCCAATGGGAATGTTTAGATTTGCCCCAAAGGCGTATCCGAATTTAGCATCGGCGTCAAACTCTTCACCTTCAGCATCGTAAACATTGGAGTAGTTTAATCCGCCTTTTATTCCAAACTGCATTTTGCCCCTATTGTCCTCAATGAGGATTTGGGAAAACATAGTGTTTGTGATAAAAATGACAGATACTGCCATTAAAATAATTTTTTTCATGTTATTTGTTATTTTTTTTGCTAAAATCTTTCAATGATTGTCCTAATTCGTCCAGATTGCGATTAAAATCGCTTTTGAACTCTTCCCAGTTGTCTTTTGCGTCTGCTTGATAACCATCTAACTTCAGCTTAGCATCTGTATTTTTTTGTTCTAGATCCCGCAACTTTTCAAGATATTCGGCTCTAGCTTCTTTTTTTTCATTTGCAATTCTGGATTTAAACTCAGCAATATATTTTTCGTTTTCTGCTATTTTTTCCGAAGTGGCTCTTTTGTAATTTTCCACATCGGCTACATATTCTTGATTGGCAACCGACAGTTCTTCGTTGGCTTTATCCAGTTTGTTTTCAGCATTTTCAACATCCTCGTTTGCATCGACAACTTTTTCGCCTGATGATTTGCAGCTTATAAATAAGCATGTAAAAACAACTATGGCTGCTAGTGTTAATATTGATTTATTATACATAATTTATATTTTTTTAAATGTTTTAATTAAAGTTCGGATAATATTTTATTTACCTCTTCTTTCGTCTTTCCCAATTTCACTTGTAATCTGCCAAGCATTTCGTCTTGTTTGCCTTCCTCGTATAGCATATCGCTATCTGTAAGTGTTGCAAATTTTTTCTTTAGCTTTCCTTTTAGTTCGTTCCAGTTTCCCTTTAGTTCTTCTGATGTTAACATAATGTTTTTGTTTAATTATAGAGTAATTTCTATTGTACAAAGGTGGCGGTCATAGTAAGTATTTATGTTATATATTTCAATGCAATTTTTACATAATTTACAGATGAAAGCTTTTATAGAAAATTAATTCCTGATTGAAGATTTTGAAGCGGATTTTTAGTAATTGTTTGGCCATTGTAGGGCATACAAAACTAATGTTTTTCGATCATTGAGTTCTTCATGCTGTCAAATTGATAGTATAACATCCAAGATATTATTTTAATAAATACGATACGATTATAGATATCTTTGGGCAAAAAATATATAAAGCACGATCAATACGAATTCTGCTTGAAACTTCGAAAAGAAGTATATTTGGACAAGCAGTTTAGTTTTGAAAAACTACTGATATTGAATATATGAAGGTTTGGGGTTAAGTTGAAGAATCTCTTTAGGAGTTAGCATCTGGAAAGGTTTTGATTTTATATCATTCTTATAAAAGAGTTTAAATCCAGCAAATTGAACTGGTTGAGCAGTTATAATATGGCGGTAAGTAGTAATTTTCTTTGCCGGGTATCCAAATCCATCCATATTAATAACTACTTGTACTTCTCTACAAGTTCTAATTTTTTGATAGTTTGTGATCATTCCTTTTGTAAAGCGATGTACGATAAGTATTTTGGGTGGCAGATTATATTTTGTCACTATGTCGGCTAAATATTCTATTGCATAATTTATATCCTTGGCATCCATAGTCCCGATTTTAGTACCAGGTATCGCTCCTTTTTTCATGGACCATTCTGGATCTAGACCGAGATGTACATCTGGTTGTGAAAGGAATTTTTCTAAATTTGGAATTTCTTTTTGTACCGTACTTTGACCTACTTGAACATCCAAAATAGCAATCCCTTGGAGTATTCTTGCCATATCCACAGCTCTCTGTATCTGATTTGGAGGCATCCTCTGACAAAACAGTTGATCCTTTCCTGGCAGGGTCTGCGCAGTAACAGCAAGATAATGTATGGCGGGTATGACGGGTGTAAGTGAATCCACCTTATTCCAGTTTGAAACCTCGTTTTTTAACTTGAGAAGCATTTTATTTTCTGGCTTTAAACCTAAAATGCCTAATTTAGCAGTGTAAAAATTCCCATAATAGGCCACTATTCGATAATATGGAAGTAAGGCGCCCTTCAATGGAAATGGTGCTTTTACAGGCTATTTTTTGGAAGGACCATCAAAAAGTAAGGCTAATTTCTCAATAAAAATTTGAGTATCAATACCGATAGTGTCTTTAGGTATCAGCCTTGAATTTTGGTGTTTTTTTGCTTTAGAAGGCATGTGTGATAGATTCGAAGTACTGTATAATGAAAACTTATTACACGGAATAAATAGGATTATAATAATAGTGATTAATATATAAAATTTGATGTTCATCTAATTGTTGATTTTTCTGTTTAAGCTAAATTAATCCTTGTAAAATTTCATGAAATTGATAGTGTCAAAATACAGATGTGTTCTTCGACAGGCCAAAGACGATGAGGATTTAGTTCAAAAAGACGCATTATTTAGACTGAAGAGTATAAATTTAGAATAGAAATTCTTCTGGGAATAAATATTGTTAGAAAGCTTGCAAAAGTTTATCCTGTGTTTGCAGCAAACCCAAGTTCATTTTACATCTGTACTAAATATATATTAATTGGGCGGTAAAGTAGACCGATAATAAATGGACTAGCCAGTTCTGTCCATATACCAATCCAATTGTTTTTTTATCTTTTGTCCATCAAAAAAATTAGAAATTATTTTTTGCAAACGCAGAAAGGAAGTTTCACTTTTTACTACATAATCAAGGGCTTGATGATGCATACAATCGATGGCAACAGTTATTTTATCTTGGCTGCTGAGCATAATTACAGGTATCTCATTTGCCATATTTTTAATTTCAATCAATGTATCAAGTCCATTCATGGCGGATTGATCAATTGAGTTTAAATGATAATCTAAAATTATTAAATCAGGCTTATTTTGTAAATTTGCTAAGCATAATTCTCCTGTAGCATAGGTTTCTATTTCAAAATCTCCATGATGCAAAAACTCTATTTGTAATAATTTTAGAAAGACTACATCATCATCCACTAAAAACAATTTCACCTTACCTCTATTTTGCATTGCGATTATTTATTTCTTCTAGTTCTTGATTTAATTCCACCAAACTTTGGGTCAACACAGCTTCTAGTGTTTCAACCATTTCATTGATCCTATCTATTTCTTGTACTGCACCAGAAAAGTCCTGTATATTTTTTGCCATTGTCACAAAGTCAGTATGAAAACCCATTATGGAAAACGAAGGTAATAACTTATGAACGGTGGTATAAAGCAGACCCCAATCTTGGTTTTGACAACTTAGCTTCATTGCCTTAATTAAAGGTGGGGTTTGCTCTAAGTATGCGGAAATCATTTCGCTCATTAATACAGGATTTGATTTTGTTCGCGTATACAGATATTGTAAATCAGTATATTTAACTTTTACAATTGGCACTATTTTTTCTTTTTTAATTTGTTTGTTGCTTTTGGTTTCTTTTATTATTGTTAACATTTTTGAATATAATTCTCTTTCATCTACTGGTTTAGAAAGATAATCATCCATGCCTATTGCAATACATTTTTCAACATCCATTGTAGTAACATCTGCGGTTAATGCAATTATGGGAATTGTAAGCTTCAAAGTATTTCTTATGTATGATGTGGCTTCAAAGCCATTCATAACGGGCATTTGCAGATCCATCAATATGATATCAAAGGATTTTGTTGCCAATTTTTCAACGGCTAATTTTCCGTTTTCACAAATATCGCTTTCAAATCCAAAATCATCTAATAGTGTTTTCATCAATAATTGATTGAGTGCCATATCTTCTACCACCAATACTTTTATATTTTTTGTTGGTTTAGTGATTGCTACTAAGTCAACATCAATAACAGCTTCTTGTGTGGTTTTGGCAAAGTTTAATGTAAAGCTGAATACCGATCCTTTTTTCAATTGACTACGCACTTCTATTGCTCCACCTTGCGCTTCTACCAGTTGTTTTACAATAGCCAAACCCAAACCTGTGCCTCCAAATAAACGGGAAGTACTGCTTGTAGCTTGCTGAAAATTTTCGAATATTGTTGGAATCTTAACCTTGTCAATTCCAATGCCGGTGTCTGTCACAGAGAATTGTATTGTTGCATTATCTGCATTTTCACTTTTCAATATTACATCTACAATTATAGTACCCTCTTGTGTAAATTTTACAGCATTACTTAACAAATTTAATAGTATTTGATGCAATCGTACAGCATCCCCCACTAAAATATTTGGAATATTGGGGTCATAATGTTTGATCAATTTCAAGTTTTTTTCTTGAACTTTAGAATCGAAAATGTGAAGCATTGCAGAAATGGATGTTTCCATCTGAAAAGGTGTTTTTTCAAAAGTCATTTTACCTGCATCTACTTTTGCCAAATCCAAAATATCATTTATTAAAACAATTAATGCATCGCCACTCATTTTTATGGCCATTAAATATTCTTTTTGATCAGCACTTAAATCTGTTTTTAAAACCACTTTTGTAAAACCAATTATCGCATTCATGGGCGTACGAATTTCGTGGCTCATATTGCTTAAAAATTGTTGCTTGCTTTTTACTGCTTCTTCTGCTTTAAATTTAGCAGATTCTGCTATACTTGTTGCCATCTCAGCAAAAACTTTTGCTTCAATTAATTCTTTTTCTATTATTTTTTGCTCAGTGATATCTCTTGCAACTACTACAGCACCGAGTACTTCTCCTTGTTCGTTCTTATAAATAGATCCGTTAAAAAGAACATCCGTTAATTTAGGGTCTTTGATCGTTAAAGGATAATCGACTACAAATCCATTTTTAAAAATTTCTGAATAACCTAGCCTTGCTTTATGAGGAACGGTAAAATATTGAGCAAAATCTGAACCTATGAGTGCTTTTCTTTTTAAGCCGGTAACATCAATGCTTGCTTGGTTTAGATCCATTATTTTACCACTTACATCAATAGTAAAAAGTGGGTCACGGCTTGCTTCGATCAAGCTTCTCGCATATTGCGATGCCAAAGTTTGTTTGCTGCTAAAAGCTGCTAAATCTTTATTTTCTTTGGCTCGTTTTCCTTTTTCGCTTTCCTGAAAAAGAAGTTCCTTATTGGCAATTATTAATTCGCCAGCGCGCTTTTCCTTTTCTTCATTTTGAAAAAGCAATTCTTTGTTGGCAATCACCAATTCGTTGGAACGTTTTGTTTTTTCTCTATCTTGATAAGCTAATTCAATATCTGCAATTACTAAGTTACTCGCTAATTTTTCTTTTTGCTTATTTTGAGAAATCAGTTCATCACTTGCTCGTGTCATATAAGTGACATCCCTATCAATTGTAGACACACCGATGGCTTGGCCATTCATATCGGTAATTAGGGACATGTAAAGTGATACATCTATTGCGACACCATCTTTTCTTATTCGTTTAGTAATATATCTATTAACTATTTTTCCTAGCACCAAGTTGTTTATGTGTAAAATCAATTCGTTTTCCTGTGTAGGCGGAATAAATAAACTTATATTTTCTCCAATTATTTCTTGAGCAGTATAACCATACATAGTTTCGGCGCCTTCATTCCAAGAAGTAATTATGCCTTCTAAGGTGATGGCTTTAATGGCTAAATCTGATTTTTTCAATATCAAGTCATACAGTAAACCTTGTTTTTCAAAATCTACTAATTTTTCAAAATCAATTTGTTGTTTACTGATTTTCATTGTGTTTTGTGATCTATATGTTCATTCCCGATTTCTTCTATTGGGCTTCTACGCTTATTTTTTAAAAGCATAAAGTCCGTTGCAGACATGCCAGTTACCTTTTTAAACTGATTGCTTAAATGGGCAACGCTACTGTATTGAAGCTTATAGGAAATTTCAGTGAGATTTAATTCGTTGTACATCAATAATTCTTTTACCTTTTCTATTTTATGAATAATAATGTATTGCTGGATTGTCATGCCTTGGACTTCAGTAAAGACATTTGATAAATAAGTGTAATCATAACCCAATTTTTCGCTGATAAAATTAGAATATTTTGTGCTCGGTAACTCTTCTTCATGATGAATCATTTGAACAATTGTATTCTTAACTTTTTCTATCATCACTGCTTTTTTGTCGTCCATTAATTCCAATCCGCTTTCCAGCAATGCTATATTCAGTTGCTCTCTTTGTTGTTCGGTTATATCTTCCATTATATCAATTTCACCTAAATCAACTATCACAAAATGCAAATCCATTTGTTGCAATACCTGCTTTACGACCATTTTGCAACGGTTGCTGACCATATATTTTATAAATAATTTCATTTGATTGTTTGCACATTAAAGTTAGCTGTATTAAATTTCACTTTGTTGCATATCTTTTTAAAATGTTACATAATTCACAGATTTGACTAAAATAAGTGATATTTCAAATACAAGGGGCAACATTTTCTTACTCCCTTGACCTAAACTCAATTTTTTTCTAGCTTTTTATTGATTGTTCGAGTCCGTAAGCGTTATAGTTTTTTAGACAGTATTTGATGGTTCGGCAGATCCAGAATTTTCATTATCACACAATGATTGTTTTGCTAGTTCAGTATATTCTTTTTTCAATTCTGATATTTCTGCTTCAGTTTTAGATTCAATGTTTATTACTGCATTGCTTGCAGTTTCATGACTTGCTACCAGTTCATCAAGCTTTATATGTAATGATGCAGTAAAATGATTAAAAGCCCTTTGAATAATAAATAAGGTAAGAAATATGACAGCATGCATAATATCTCTAATGCTATCATTTATTGGATCTTGTTCATAATTTCTATTGGATAACCAAAAAACAACCATCGCCAAGGCTATAATAAAGCTAATTGAATTACTAATAACACTTGTAAATCCAATTGTTATTTTCTCAAAAATTCGCTCCAAATAAATGTGATATTTTTTCACTCGATAATTATTCTGTTGATTATGGTATAAATTACTTTCAAATTTTGCCTTGTTAAAATAGTATTGTTTTAAGGCTCAAAACTAATCTTTAATGAAATTGTATATTGTACATAATTTTATAGTACAGTTGTAAAAATCACATATTGATACGATGTATTGTAAATTGCTTTTCCCTTTTAACTCTAGTCAAGAATTCTAAAAACCCTTTTAAACAGTTGAATTATAACAACAGGAGCAATGCTGGTAGCAACTATTATTAACCAGCTATTTGTACTTAGCATTTGCAGGCCAAGGGTTTTATTGAGTGGACTAACGAAATAGAAGACTGTCATGATAACCAAACACAAAAGCAAGGCTGCCCAAACGAATTTATTTTTTGTAATTTCATTATTAATGAGAGAAATTTTGCGAGAAGGTAAATTGAGAACATGCCATAGTTATGTTAATGCAAGACTAAAGAATGTAATATTGTTACAAAGTTTTGGTTCATAATTCAAGTAATAACTGCAATACCATGTTACTCCTATAATAGGCAAGGCCAATAGTAAAGCATACGCATTTATTGTAAACCAATCCTTTTTAGCTACAATAGGCTTCTTGGGATTTCGTGGAGGAATTTTCATAATTAAATCATTGCCTTTTTCTAGCCCCAATGCAAGGGCGGGAAAAACATCAGTTACTAAATTCAGAAAGAGTATTTGTAAAGGAAGTATTGAAAAAGGGAAGTTTAATAGGCCGTAGCAAAACACAATAAATATTTCACTCAGGTTGCAAGAGAGGAGGTACATCAAAAAGTTTTTAATGTTTTTAAAAATCACCCTACCTTGCTTAATAGCCGTTACGATTGAGTTAAACGAGTCATCTTTCAAAATCATAGCTGCAGTTTCTTTAGCTACTTGAGTGCCGCGTATACCCATCGCAATGCCAATGTCTGCTTTTTTGAGTGCGGGGGCATCGTTTATTCCATCACCTGTCATGGCAACAATATTGCCTTTTTTTTGATATAGGCTTACCATCTCTAACTTTTGCTTTGGTGTAACCCTAGCAAAAATAGTAGCTGAGAATAATTTTTCTTTCGGCAATTTAGTTTCTAATTCTTTACCATTCACAACAACATTCTCTTTTTCGGATAGCTTTATTTTTTCAGCAATACGGAGTGCTGTTGCCGGATGATCGCCAGTTATCATAATTGCCTTTATGCCTGCATCTCGGCATGACTTCAAGGCACCCACAACTTCCATTCGAGGAGGGTCTAGAAACTCTATTAAACCTACAAGGGTTAAGTCAGTCAGAAAATTTTTGGTTGAAATATTATTTGCTTCTTTAAAAGCAAATGCCAATACTTTTGACCCCTGAGCCTGGATAACTTCTGCTTTTTGTAAAAATATTTTTTTGTCGACGTCCCTTAATGGTTTTACAATATCACCGCTGGTGTAGTAGCTGCATTGATGTATCAATTCTTCTACAGCACCTTTTGCTGCTACAAAGTTGCTCCTTTCTTTTTTGTTCAATGTGCCCATTAACTTCGTTTCAGAATTAAATGGCTCTTCTGCAATGCGAGGATACAATGCGTTTATTTTTGCAACATTTTTTTTGCAGGAATTCACAAATTGCAATAGTGCAATTTCAATTGGATCACCCAAATGCTTTTTCTTATGTTCTTCTCCTTTGCTTACAGCATTGTTGCATAAAGTGGAGATGATCAATAACTTTTCAAACCCAGCTTTATTTTTGGCAATTGAGGCATTGCTTTCTTCAACAAGCTTTTCTATTGCAATGTCTTCATCATAAAATACTACACTGTTTACATCAATTTTATTCTCGGTAAGTGTTCCAGTTTTATCAGTGAAAATGGTGTTGATGCCACCAAGGGTTTCTACGGATGCCAATTTTTTGACGAGTACCTTCTTTTTAGCAAGGCGCAACATTCCATAAGTAAGTGCAATAATGCTTACCACCGGTAACCCTTCTGGAATAGCAGCTACTGCCAATGCCAAAGCTGTTTCTACAATCAGGTAAAACTGTTTGCCTTGAATCAAACCTGTCATTATAAAAACGCTTGCAAAAGCAGCTGTAACAAGCATTAAATTTTTTGTAAGGCCTTGGAGTTTTTTTTCTAATGGGGTATCATCCTGCTTTGCGGTTTCTACCAACTTGGTAATCTTTCCTAATTCAGTTTGCAATCCTGATCCTATAACAATGGCTTTTGCATTTCCTTTTACAACGGAAGTTCCTTTAAAT
>Ga0105044_10012590_pt1 | contig 11501 bp, 10 predicted proteins | sample MAT01_FD_78092 | JGI IMG/M metagenome (GOLD analysis project Ga0105044, IMG submission 78092) | Freshwater microbial communities from Lake Fryxell liftoff mats and glacier meltwater in Antarctica - MAT-01 | ecosystem: Environmental > Aquatic > Freshwater > Ice > Liftoff microbial mat | place...
AATAAAATGGTACCGAAAATTGCATCATCCAATGCGGTACCTCTTACTGCAGCAGAACCTTTTAAAGGATATAAACCGGGTCTGCCATTACGGAAATCATAAGCACCCAATGAGTGATTTTGAATTCTTAATGCATTTAAAGATGGAACAGCGGTGCCAAACTGCGAATCGTCCATATATAAAGCCAGTTCCGGATTTGAGAAATAGGCTGCAAACTGCAGATCATTTGCCGGTGTGGTTGCATTCCATTTATCTTTCATTTCCAACGGAATAATTGCTTCGTTGGTAAGCGGCATACCCAAACGAGAAACCTGCACCCATGGGCCAGAGAAACCAACAGCACCACCGGCACCTAATGTTTTAATCTGCTGCCTGCTGGCGCTTGCCCATACACCAATAACAAAATCGCCATCTAAAATACTGGTAGCCTGCGCTGCAGTTTTACCATCTTTTTGTAAAAGATTAATAGGAATTTTTAAAGCAATGCTATGTACATTGTAACGTGATAAACCATCTTTAGTTGGATTGGTTGTATTTCCTTCGGGGCGGAAATTGCCAACATCAAATGCACCGGCAAGGTCAACAAAGAAAGGATCATCTACCGGACCACAAAAAACTTTTTCGCCACTGGTAGCGGTTGTAATAGCCGCAGTTATCAACGCATCATAATTAGCAACACCCAAACCAACCGGACTGCTTTGTATAGAGCGTGGGCCAATATTAGCCGGAGGCACTACGCCGTTAGTAACAACGGTTGTAAAAGCTCCACCGTTCACACTTTTCTCACAGATGTAAGTTGTTTTTATGTTTTGTGCACCCAGACGGATGTTGAAAAACGTAGTAGGATCCTGGTTTACCTGCGAAAATGTAAACCTGTAAAGGATATCATCTGTTGCAGTGGTTGTTTTATTTTTGATATGAATTTCGTACCGGATGTTTGTACCAAATGTATAATAGTTAGGGCCGCCTTCGGGCAACTCAAACGGAATATAATTGGCAATAATGGTAATTGTATTCGGATCATCAGGGCTACGGAAAGCATATACGTCTGTATTATCTGCAAGCGGATCGCTGGAGATCAATGGCGCTTCCCGATGGCTTGAGGCATTTGTTACGAGGCTGCCTGTAAGCAGGGCCAGCATCAGTATCAGGTGCTTTGTTTTAATAATTGTTCTTTTCATTATTGTAAATTTTAGGTTATTTTATTTAGATGCAGTTGCGTTTTTGAAATCAAATAACAGGGAAAGTCTGAAGGTATTTTTAAGGGCATTGTCATTAGTATTGTTACCGGTTGGTACCAGATACGAAAAATTAAGACCAGTAACCTTGTAATGTAAACCGGCACCTACTGTGAGGTAATTGCGGTTGCCTTTCAATTTGTTTTCGGTAAAATATCCTGCACGCAGGCTAAATAATTCTTTGTACATGTATTCTGCACCAAAGCCTAGTTGTACTTCTTTTAATTCTTCACTTCCACCATTAGGGGCATCGCCAAATGAACTGAACCAGCTACCAACAACACTTTTATTGTTATAGTCGGCTACTTTTTGTGCGTTGGTTGGGTCGGGAGGCGTGGGTACTAATAATTTATTGAAATCAATTGCAAATGAAATTTTATTGTCGCTGTTTATTTTTTTGTTGTAAGCAGCACCCAATGCAAGGTTTGCAGGTATGTAGTTTGGTTCTCCACCATACTTGATCTTGGTGCCCAGGTTGGTTAAAGCTACACCAAAGTTCCATGCTTTTTTTGTATAAAACCACGAAAGGTCAGCCGCAAATGCATTGCCTGCTTTGTAATCGCTGTTTATAGAATTGTTGGCAAGTCTGCTGTGAATGTACCGCACATTCAGGCCAATACCAGATTTGTTTGAAAGCTTGCGGGAGTAACCGGCTTCAATAGCAAGATCTCTGGGTTTAAAAGTGCTCAGTTCAGTTCCGGTAGCATCAGTAAAACTAAATGTGCCCTGGTTAAAATTGCGAAAACCAAAGCTGATAGCTTCTTTGTCGCTCAGTTTGTAAAAAGCGCCCAATGAAATCTGGTTGATGTTTTTAAGATCAAGTTCGCTAAGCCACGGGGTATAAGTAATGCCAATGCCGTACTTGTTTTCGTTAAAAGCCGTTTTAGCGCCGTTGTAAAATAATGAGTTTGCATCAGGATCTGTTGCAACTCCTACATCGCCCATACCGGCAGCCCTGGCATCGGTTGCAAGCCTTAAAAAAGGAACTGCAGTGGTAATGGGGTTTTCTTTTCCGGATTGTGCCAATGATGTTTCGGCAAACATCAGCAGAAAAACCGGGATGATTAATCGGGTTAATTTTAAATTCATGTTTTTGAAGTTTTGATTTTTTTTGAGAAAGACAGTTATCAAACCCATCTACGTTAAAAAACGATTTTGGGTTTTGCTTTTCTTTAACAAAATAGATAAATTTCTTAAAATTATAATAAGAACAACTTTATTCTATTTCAAAACTATAAGAAGCCCAGAAGCTTTCCCAATCGCTGTCCTGCTTATCGGCACAGGCGATCATATGTGTAGCATGTAAAAACCATTCGCCTTTACGTGGCAGTTTAAAACTACAAATGCCGTTACCATCTGTTCTGGAGGCGATGGTGATTACCTTTTTGTTGCCAATCCTGTTTTGTGCAGTTATTATTTTACCAGTTAAGGGTTTACTCATAAAAAAGACCTGCGCTTTAAATGTTGCACTCTCATGAAGGTTGTAAGGGTTTTGTAACAGTACAATTTCAAAGTTTTGCCCGGTAATTTGCTTATACAAAGTATCATTGTAAACATCTCCGCTTTGTACCAATGCTTTAATATATCTGGTGTAGCGTTCTTTTTGCAGGGCTTTATTTTTATCAACTGTGGTTACAATGTTTTCAATATGATCTTCTTTTAAATAAGCCAGAAATTTCGGAGTTGTAAGCGCTATACGGGCATAGTCCCTTTCCATATGAAGAAGCCCGCCGCCTTCAAAACCAACTGTACGATTAACAACCGGAAATGCTGCATTGGGTGTTATGGCATTTAAATCAATGGTGCTATCTTTTGTAATCAACTCAAATTTTTTGGTAATGGTTTTTTGAAATGGCCTCTCTAACTGAATATTAAAACCATCTGCCACAAAAAGATGTACTTCCAGCAAATCTCCTTTATGAAGTCTGAATTTTGCCGCCAGCAAAATATATTCATGTGCCATTGTGGTACCAAATAAAAGTAACAGCAATACAACAAAATATTTTTTCTTCATACCTGAGGTTTTTTTAAATGTATTAACAAAGGTTCTTTTTATTTCAGCCTCTTGCAAATAACCTTGTTTATATTATTATTAATCTTGCATATGCCACTATTAGATTTGCATGTGCCAATACACAGATTGCAAATGCCATTATGTTATTTCTGAGCCTACAGGCGTGCATAGCAAAAGACAGAATTAAGATTTGTGAACATAATTTTATTTTTTAGTTATTAATAAGGGTTAGTGCTTTATTTTTACTTACGGAATTATATTAACGTCTGGTTTCTATCTTTTTTTAATTTCTTAAATAGTTTAAAAATGGCTTATTGGCTGGTAAAATCTGAACCCTCGGTTTACAGCTGGGATACATTGGTAAAAGAAAAGCAAACCTGCTGGAGTGGTGTACGTAATTATGCTGCACGTATTAACCTGCGTGCCATGAAGAAGGGGGATGCCGTATTATATTACCACAGCAATGAAGGCGTTGAAATTGTAGGCATTGCCAAAGTTGTAAAAGAAGTTTACCAGGACCCTACTATTGATGACGACAGGTGGGTAGCTGTGGATATTAAAGCCGTTAAAAAATTGAAGAAGCCCGTAAGTCTTAATCAATTAAAAACTGATGGGCGTTTTGCAAATATGGATCTGGTACGTTTAGGAAGATTGAGTGTACAAACAGTAAAGCCGGAAGAGTGGGAGCAGGTTATGAAACTTGCAGGAGAAAAATAAAAAATATCGAACAAGGAACAAGGAATATTGAATGATGACAGGAAAGACTTGAGCATTCGATATTCCTTATTCCTTATTCATTATTGCCTGGGTTTTCTGTTTCATTTAACATTTACCAGCGGTTACTAATTTTATGCATTTTGTATCAATGGGTATCTAATAACTCTAAACTCATTGTAATGAAAACAAAACATTTTATTGCCGCACTTTCAATTTTTACTTTTTTTGTTTCCTGCAACAGAAGCGAAAACAAATCGGAAGATGCATCTGAATATGGTATGGCTGAATTGCAGAAAACTGATTCTCAAAAAAACAACCAAAACGAAAAGCAACAAATTCCTGTCGGCAAAAATTTACCTTTTGCAACCGACTCAACAACTTCTCCATTGCAGGCACCTGTTACTTTGCATACAGATTGGGATAGCAAGATCATTAAGAATGCTACATTAAAAGTAGAGATCAAAGATTTTAAGAAGTATAATAATTATGTGCATAGCATAGTAAAGCAGTATGGTGCTTATGTAGCGCAGGAGGAGCAAACTTTATCTGATGAAAAATCTGAAACTTCCATTACTATAAAAGTGCCGGTAGCCCAGTTTGAAAACATGATGAATGCTTTGCCTGCTGATGATGGTAAAGTGATGGAGAAAAAAATAATTACAGATGATGTAACCGGGGAAGTGGTAGACACAAAATCGAGACTGGAAGCAAAAAAACAACTGCGTTTAAAATACCTGGAGTTTTTAAAGCAATCGAAAAATATAGAAGAAGTGCTGCAGGTACAAAGTGAAGTTGATAATATACAACAACAGATAGAGTCTGCAGCGGGCCGGGTTTCTTTTCTTAATCAGCAAACTGCATTTAGTACCATCAACCTCAATTTTTACCAACCCATGGATGGCTACAAACCAACAAATGAAACGCCATCTTTTTTAACAAGATTAAGTGGTGCTTTTAAAACCGGAGGAAGCTGGATTGCTGAATTGTTTGTTGGGTTGGTTTCTATCTGGCCTTTGCTTTTGGTTGCATTAACCATTTATTTTGGGTGGAAGAAATTAAGACCTTCTAAAGTGTCAGCACAAAAATCATAAATTTAAAAGCTGTCAGTCTGAGCTTGTCGAAGACGGGATCCTCAAATATACCGGTTTCGACAAACTCAACCTGAAAGCCTTACGTAAACAATTTTACCTGAAAATTACCGTACCCAATTGCCTCGTCAGTTCAATTTCCATTTGTTTCAGGTGCTGATGGGTTTGTACCAGTATCATCTGATCTTCTGCATCGGTTGATTTTTCAAGGTCACGCTGATTTTCATCCATCAGCCTTTTTATTTTGCGCAGCTTTAAATAATTCAATGTTGAAAAAACCTCTTCGGCAAAAAGATCATCACGGGTGGCAATGTACCCTTCAAAATGATCTTTCCATTTGGGGCTTATTTCGTGGTTAAAATCCATAATGCTTACCACCAGCGCACTCATCTGCTGGTCTTCGTGGTATAAAAAATTCTTGGCAGTTGGCTCAATACCGGCATTAAACCAGGCTTTATAGGTTTGTAATATCCTTACCAGTTCTTTGTTATCAATCAGTTCTTCCAGTTGGTTATCTTCAATTTCTTTAAATATATATTCGGCAACTTTTATTTCATCAGTTGTCTCTGCAATAACGTGGGGCCAGATTTTTAATCCAAACTCCAGCAGGCTTCTTATCATGGCCTGCTCATGTATCTCGTCTTTATTAAAAAGGGCGGCAACATCATTTTCAACTTCGTTGTTTGTTACATTATCTAAAGGCTCCTCTGCAAAACGTTGCTCTCTTAATACCCTGGTTTCTTCTTTATTTACTTTTTCTCGGATGAATTTATTTACCAACGCATGTAATCCACTTTCTTCAATCCTTAAAATTTCGGAACATTGCTTTATATAATCCTGCTGTTTGGTAAAATCTTCAGTCTTGTTTATTTTAGAAATAGTTTCGGCAATCTGGTTTACAACAATTGATTTTTTGGTACTGTCGTTACCGGCATCTTTTAAAGCAATGCCCAATTGAAATAAAATAAAATCTTTTTTATTATTATTTACAAAGTTGATGAACTCGCTTGCGCCCACTTTGTTAACATAACTATCCGGGTCTTCGCCATCGGGTATTAAAACCAATTTTACATTCAGGCTTTCTTCCAGCGCCAGGTCAAGCCCACGCAGGGCTGCTTTAATACCGGCACTATCGCCATCATAAATAATGGTAAGGTTGCTGGTATATTTTTTTATCAGCCGCAGTTGGTCGGGCGTTAATGATGTACCTCCGCTGGCAACCACATTTTCTACACCGGCCTGGTGCAGACTTACCACATCGGTATATCCTTCTACCAATAAACATTCATCGGCTTTATCAATGGCCTGGCGTGCAAAATATGAACCGTAAAGTATTTTGCTCTTTACATAAATTTCATTTTCGGGACTGTTGATGTACTTGGGAGCCTTGTCATTTTTTTTGATGATCCTGGCACCAAAGCCAAGCACTTTTCCGCTTTGGTTATGAATAGGAAAGATAATTCTGCCGCGATAGTTATCATACGCATTACCATCCCGTACATTTACAAGACCTGTTTTTTGCAGATACTCCTGGCTGTATTGGGCGGCCAATGCAGCTTTGGTAAAACCATCACGGGCCTCGCCATTATATCCCAGTTGAAATTTTTTGATGATCTCATCCCGAAAGCCCCTTTCTTTTAAATAACTGAGGGCAATGTCCTGTCCCTCTTCCGAATTTAAAAGCGTATCTGTAAAATATTTTTGTGCAAAATTATTGATGATGTACAGGCTGTCGGCAACCTGTTGCTGCTGTTTATATTCCGGGCTTGTTTCACTTTCTTCAACCTCAACATTGTATTTTGCCGCCAGCCAGCGCAGGGCTTCCACATAACTGTACTTTTCGGCCTCCATTAAAAAGCTAATGCTGTTGCCGCTGCGGCCACAACCAAAACATTTATATATTTCTTTTGAAGGAGATACCGTGAATGAGGGGCTCTTTTCGTTATGGAACGGGCAGAGGCCCAGGTAATTGGCACCTCTCTTTTTTAGTTTAATAAAAGAGCCAACTATTTCCACAATATCTATGCGGCTGAGTATTTGTTGTATGCTTTCTTGAGATATCAAATAATAAATTATTGAAACTGCAATTTACGCATGTTTGGCATAAACGGGTTATAGTTAATCTTTGGTAAATGGCATAGTTTATAAAACATTGGCATAATTTATGAAAAATAATCGCAAATTTCATCTGTATATTAATATCTTTAACACCTAAATAAATTTAAAAGCATGAAGAAATATTTATTAGTAATTACATTGTTTGTAGCATCATTTTATGCTCATAGTCAGGATTTAAAAAGTATATCTCTAAACGTAACGCTCAAAAAATTTGATGAAGCCAAAACTGAAGTGGATAAGTTCCTGGCAGTAGAAAAGAACGCATCAAAACCAGAGGGCTGGTATTATAAAGCCTATATATACAATACGCTGGCAAGGGATGCAAAAAAAACTGTGGCAGAAAGTAAGAGCCTCAATGATGAGGCATATGCTGCAATAAAAAAATATGCACAGGTTGATCCCAAAACTCCATTAACGAAAGAAGAGAACAATTCAACTTTGTTTAATTTATATTTTTCCTATTACGATCTGGGGGTAAAAATGTACAATGAAAAAAAGTTTGCAGAATCTTTTGATTTTTTCAGGAATTCGCTTGAAGTGCACGACTATGGTATTGCCAATAGTCTTAACGGCCCGGGTACACTTAAATTTGCAGCGCACGACACAGACCTTGTATGGAACCTGGCTGTACTTGCCAATGAACTTAAGAAAAAGGATGATGTAATAATTTATTATAAAAAAATAGCAGATGCTGATTTGGGTGATGAGAAATATTCATCTGCCTATGATGAGCTGGTACTGAAATATAAAAGAGAGAAAAATGCTGAACTTTTTGCAAAATACCTGGCTGGTGCAAAAAAACATTACCCGATTGATATGGCTTACTGGGAGCTTAAGGAAATTGATTTTGCGCTTTCTGATCTTGAGGGTGAGGCCTTATTGAATAAGTATGAAGAACTCACAAAAGCACTTCCGAATAATTATATTGTTTTTTATAACTACGCTGTAGAAATTGATAAATTTTTGGGTACCGAAGCCGCAAAAGGAAAAGACGCTGTAGTTTATAAAAATAAAATTGAAGAGTTATTTAAAAAGACTATTAACATCAAATCAACCATTGAAGGCAATTTACAACTGGCCAATTTATATTACAGTAAAACTTATGATTTGCAGGAACAGGCTTCCAAAATTAAAGGAACAAAACCTGCTGAAGTAAAAGTAAAAAACGAAGTACTAGCATCTATAAAAACTACCATGAACGAGGCCATACCTTTTGCCGAAGAAGCTGCAAGGCTGCTGGGAGAGCTTAAGGAATATAAATTTGCCGACAAGACAAATTATAAACTGGCTTTGGAAATTTTGACGAATGCATATAAAATGAACGGCAATGCTGCAAAGCTGGCGGAATACGAGAAGAAAAAAGCTGAAGTAGAGAAACTTTAAGTGCATCAATTTTAAATAAAAAGCCTCCTTATCTGGAGGCTTTTTTGAACATATAATACTTTTTATTATCCGCCAGCCCTCATTTGTATTATTGCGCCTCCACCACTGCCACTCTGCATTTCTTTCACAGATTTAATCTCAATATCTTTTGATATTTCAAATTCTTTATCAGCAATATCTTTATCAATAACCAGTTTGGTAACTTCCACTGTCATATGCCTGCCTCTGTTCATTTTTCTTTCATACTGCATGGGGAAACCATTTAATAATTCCATGCCAGTAGGGCTGCTTGATGTATTAAAGCCACCAAAGCCAGCAGCCATTCCACCTGTGTTGGGCAGGTTTTGCAATTTAAAATCGGGACAGTACCAAACCTGTGTGGTATCTGTTCGGTCTGACCTTTTAGAAATAATTAGTGCTTTTTTACAAGCATAGCCAGCAATTTTTTTATTCTCATCTATGTAAACAACTGAGTAAACCGGCGGGGTTGCAGAACCACTATTTAAAGTTACATTCTGGCCCCTGCTTTTCATCATACTGTCCATACGTTTGCGCATTTCTGCCTGGTCTTCATCTGTGGAATAAACCCCGGTTTTTTTACCCATCATTTCCATGATGGTTGTTGTAATTTTTTTTGAATTGTCTCTGATAGTTGTTGTTCTACCCATTTCACTTTCAGAGAAAGTCTTGGTTAAGTCATTCTTTAACCAGGTTGTTGTTTTGGTTTCACCGTCTCCACCAAAGCGTATCGTTCTTACTTCACCATCAGCCGATGTAATGGTTTGTGCTGGCGCATCATCCCCGTCGGGAGATGCAATCATTGTTTTTGTAGTAATCATCGCCTGTGAAAGCAATTTAGGTTGTGCATTAACTGCTATTGAAGCAGATAAAAACAAAAGCGTAAATAATTTTTTCATATTTATATTAATTAGTAGTCAAAAATACGAATCAATTCGTAAATTTAAAATCAAATATTACTATTGTAAGTATTTTAACAATTTTGAAGAAAAATGCCGGCAAAAGTATGCCGGCATCTGTAATACGAGTTTTTTTGAATTTATTATGGATAACAACTACAATAATCAAATTTCATTCCCCAATTGCCGCCACTGAAATTTATACGAGTGCCTTGGTCCCAACCAGTTTCTGTTTGAATAACCTGCCCAGAACCATTTAGTTGTTTCACCACCGCATGTGCTGCAATACTTGCGCAGCCACCCAAAGGAATTCTTGATATGGGTATCTGTTAAGTATAAGAAGTTACAATACTGTGTGAGCTGGCGTAAGGGAATTGTCCGGGTATTGGATTGCCGGGATTATTTACCGGAATAAGTGCACAATCTCCCACTTACAAATGTGTTTGTGTTAACACCCAGCCATTGGTAGTAGAATAGATAACATAAATGAAGTCTGCATCATTAGATACAGTTACTGCACCTGAGTTAATAGTTTGTCTGGCTAATAATGTAACTGAAGTGGGTTCACATCCCCGGGTAATTACCAGGCCATTTGAGGCTCATTTTCAGTTTGCAATTTTGGTGCGGCAGGTGCATTTTGAATAGCTGTAGCATTGTTGGTTTCAGGTTGTTCAACTGCAATTTTATTGCATGAACTGATTGCAAATATGCACATAGCGGTTGCAATAAGAGGTAAAATTTTTTCATAATTTTTTTAAATTAAAAGATTAAATACTTGAGCGATATTGCTCAATGTTTAAAAATTTTATAACATGTCGAACGGGTATCTTTTAATAATTATTGCTCAGAAAAGGAAGTTATTCTGGGTGTAGTTTTTTTTTTACGGAATTGGCGTAGAGGTACCTGTAATAATTAAGGTATAATAGTCAAAGTGGTATAAAAAATTACATGCTATGAACGATATAAGTAATGCTTGAAGAGTTTAAATTTTTAACAGCGCTCCAATGCATACCATATAATAAAGAAGATTACAACGGTGCTTAAGCAACCACCGCCTAGTTTTTTTGCGCCATAACCGGCAATTAAACCTCTTACTAATTTGTTCATACTTATTTTTTAAAATGGGCTAATTAAGATATTATAAAACCAATTGCATTAAGTTGAAAGACGTTATCCACAAGCAATAAGAATGCCACATTAAAACTGTGTATAACTATGGCAAAACGCTGTAAAAAATCAAAATTTTCTATTGTTTCATTACTTTATATTTGCCGTCTTACTAAAATAGAGATAAACCGTGCGTTTAAAGAGTTTAGAAATCAAGGGCTTTAAGAGTTTTGCCGATAAAACCATACTTAATTTTGACGAAGGTATCACTGGCGTTATTGGACCCAATGGTTGCGGAAAAAGTAATATTGTGGATAGCATTCGCTGGGTGATTGGGGAGCATAAAATAAGTAACCTGCGTAGCGAAAACCTGGAAAGCCTTGTTTTTAATGGCAGCAAAACCCGGAGTGCCAGTGGTATTGCCGAAGTTAGCCTAACATTCGACAATACAAAAAATTTACTGCCAACTGAATTCAGTACTGTAACCGTAACCCGCAAATACTACAAAAGCGGCGAGAGTGAATACCGCCTGAACGATGTGGCCTGCCGATTAAAAGACATCCATAACCTTTTTATGGATACTGGTATCAGCAACGACAGTTATGCCATTATTGAATTGGGTATGGTGGATGATATCATCAAGGATAAGGAATTCAGCCGACGTAAAATGCTGGAACAGGCTGCAGGGATTTCTATCTACAAAACGAGGAAAAAAGAAGCCAAACTTAAATTAGATGCTGCCGAACAGGATCTTGCCCGAGTAGAAGATCTGTTGTTTGAAATAAACAATCAGTTGAAGAGCCTTGAAAGCCAGGCTAAAAAAGCAGAGAAATACTTCGAAATAAAAAAAGAATATAAGGAAGTTAGTATTGAGCTTGCCAAAGCAGCGCTGGAAGGCTTTAATGTTACCTACCACGAG